>Ga0209553_1001735_pt1 | contig 10752 bp, 8 predicted proteins | sample LauGreFBDMM110DN_2_FD_188217 | JGI IMG/M metagenome (GOLD analysis project Ga0209553, IMG submission 188217) | Freshwater lake microbial communities from Lake Michigan, USA - Fa13.BD.MM110.DN (SPAdes) (version 2) | ecosystem: Environmental > Aquatic > Freshwater > Lake | place: Lake Michigan, USA...
CGGGGAACGCGCGTTTCACTGACGCAATGGCCGCAGTCCAGAACTCACCGGGAGCCTGCGGGGCGGTCTTTGGGAGTGTGGCCCAAGTCTTCGCAAACACGTCGCGCAGGAGCAGCATCGCCATGTCACAGCGCACCCCATCGCACAGGGCGGCGATGCCGTGCAGCACCTCTTGCATCACGGCCTGTGTATCCGCGCGGCGATAGTCGAGCTGGGCGGTGTCCCGCCAGCAGGGGAAGAAGGGGTCTTTCCCGTGTGCAATCCACGTGATGCCGGAGTTGGTGTCCGTGGCGAAGGTCTCGCGCACGCCCGGCGGGCTTTGCACGAACAGCTCCGGCTGCATCGTCACCCACGGGTGGCCCAGGCCGGTGTGGTTGGGCACAAAGTCGAGGATGAGTTTGAGACCGTGCTCGTGCAGGCGGATGCGAAACTGGCGCAAGCCCTCCTCGCCACCGAGAGTCTCGGGCACGCGATAGCCGGCCACGGCGTAGGGCGAGCCGGTTACGTCGTCGGGCGTCCAGTCGGGCAGCGTCTTGCGGAAGAGTTCGATCAGGGCGGGGTCGTTCAACGTGCTCTCGCGTGCGCGGGAGCAGATGGTCCAGGTGCCCATCAACCAGAGATGCGTGAAGCCCAAGCGCTGCCAGGTGGCGAACTCCTCCTCCGGCACGTTGCCGAGATGGATGCCTTGCCCGTGCTGTTCCGAAAGGCTCCGCAGCCAGCAGCGGGTGTTCAGTTCGTAGAGGAGCGGGTGCAAAGCGGGCAAGTGGTCAGTAACCAGTGTTCAGTGTTCAGTCAGCGAGTTCTCAGGCCAGCGGTGGTTCGTAGTGAGACTGAACACTGAACACTTTCCGCGCGCTCAACTGTTCAACACCTTCAGCGCCTTCTGCGGATTCTTCACGCGCAGGATGAGGAGGCCTTTGCGGGTGCCGGGGCTGGTGGCGCAGTAGCAGTATTCGATGTTCACCTTGGCCTTGCCGAGCTTGTCGCAGATGAGCGCGAGCGAGCCGGGGCGGTTGTCACCATCAATCATCACCACGTCGTCCTCGACGACGAGCGTGCCGTGCTCCTCGAAGAGGAAGGTGGCCTTCTGCGGGTTGTCCACGACCATGCGGATGACGGTGTGGTCCACCGTGTCACTGGCGGAGATGGCGTAGATGTTGACCTTCGCATCGGCCAGCGCGTGGCAGACGCGGGCGAGCATCCCGGGTTCGTTGTCCAGAAAGATGGCGAGTTGCTTGGTGATTTGCATGGTGGGGGAGCGGTGGAGGTTAAGTGCGCTTTCGGCGCGTTGATGGCATTGCACACTGGCACAGCCGGGCAGACAATTCAACGACGGAGAAGAGTTGTGTCGCGCGGCCTCACTTCCTTACCGCCGCTTCTCCGCAGCGAGGACGGCGCGGAGCTTATCGAATTCCTGGCCGATGGCCTTCAATGTGAGCAGCGCGTTGTCCCAGTCAGCGGCATGCGTCTGCCGTTCCAGCTCGGCGCAGCACTTCGCCAGCGGTTTCGCGCCGAGATTCTTCGCGCTGCCTTTGAGTGAGTGGGCCGCGATCTTCAGTGCGTCGACATCGCGCCGATCAAGTGAAGTTTCCATCGCCCGCAAGCGATCGGGCGCGTCTTCCATGAAGAGGTCAATCAGTTCGACCACTGGGTCCGGCTGGCCTGGCTCGCTCAAGTCGCGCAGTGTGGCAAGCACGGTGAAGTCGAGCGTGGCATCCTGCATCTGCGTTGAAGCCGACACCTGCAACTCGGGCGACCCGGCGGCTGCGGCGCTGGCGGTGGTGTTCACCCGCTCCAAGGCGGCGCTGAGTTCCGGCAGATGCACCGGCTTCGTGATGAAGTCATCCATGCCGGCGGCGTAGCAGTGCTCCGCGTCGCCACGCCCGGCATCGGCGGTCATGGCGAGGATGCGCAGGCGGGGGCGTTGGTTCTTCTCCTCCCACTCGCGGATGCGTTGCGTGGCGGTGTAGCCATCCATCACCGGCATGTGGCAATCCATCAGCACCACGTCGTAGGGCCGTGTCTGCACGGCGGTCACGGCCTGCTCACCGTTGAGTGCTGTGTCGGGCACGTAGCCGAGCTTGCGGAGCTGGAGCAGGGCCACGCGTTGGTTCACGGTGTTGTCCTCCACGAGGAGGATGCGCAGCGGGCGGGTTTCTCCCGGAGGAACCTGGCTGCGGTGGAGGAATGCCGTCTCCGCAGGGCTGGGCAGCGAGAGCGCGCTGTCGTCGTGCGTGAGCACGCGAAGGAGACATTCTTCGAGGCGAGAGAGACGGACGGGCTTGAGCAGGCTTCCGGAAAGCCCGGCCAGCCGCATGATCTCCGCGTCCAGCCGCTGGCCCAGCGGGGTGAGGAGGATGAGCTTGGTGCTGGCTATGTCGGCCTCGGCCTTGATGTTTTGCGCGAGCGTGAGGCCGTCCGATCCGGGGAGCTTGATGTCGAGCGCAGCCGCGCTGAAGGGCGTGCCACTCGCCGCCGCGTCGCGAAGTGCGTGAAGCGCCTCATCGCCGTTGCGCAAGCCGGCACAACTCATGCCGAGGTAGTTGGCCATGCTGGCGAAGGCATGGCGCATGTGGGCATTTTCCGTGACGATGAGCAGCCGCGCGCCTGCGAGGCGGGCGGAGGCGGGATCGCGGGCGGTCTGGCCGGGTTGTTTCTCCAGCGTCACGGTGAACCAGAACGTGGAGCCTTCAGCCAGCACGCTGCGCAGCTCCAGCTTGCCGCCCATCAGTTCGACAAGTTGACGTGAGATGGACAGCCCCAGTCCGGTGCCGCCGTATTTGCGCGTCGTCGATCCGTCGGCCTGCGTGAAGGCTTGGAAGATTCTCTTCTGCGCGTCGGGGGCGATGCCGATGCCGGTGTCCTCGACGGAGAATTTCACCGAGACGTGCGTGTCCGTCTCGGCATCCTTGATCACGCGCAGGACGACCTCTCCGTGTTCGGTGAATTTCACCGCGTTGCCGATGAGGTTCACGAGGATCTGCTGGACACGCACCGGGTCGCCGCGCAACAGATTTGCCACGTCGGGGGCCAGCCACGAGATGATCTCCAGGTTCTTGGCCTGTGCGCGGTGGGCGAGCAGTTCAGTGCTGCGCTCCACGGTTTCGCGCAGGTCGAAGTCGGTCGTTTCCAAGGTGAGCTTGCCCGCCTCGATTTTGGAGAAGTCGAGGATGTCGTTGATGATGTGCAGCAAGGTGTGCGCGCTGGAGAAGACCGTCTCCGCAAACTCCCGCTGCTGCGGCGCCAGCTCCGTGTCGAGCAGGAGTTCGATCATGCCCACGACGCCGTTCATCGGCGTGCGAATCTCGTGGCTCATGGCCGCGAGGAACTGGGACTTGAGCCGCGTGGACTCGAGCGCGGCGTCGCGCGCCTGCTGGAGTTCGCGCTCGGCGCGCTTGATTTCCGTGATGTCGCGCGAGATGCCGATGATGCCGGTGATGGAGCCGCCGCGGTTGCGCAGAGGGACCTTGGTGACGGAGGCCCAGATGTCCGTGCCGTCCGACGCGGACTGGCGTTCCACCTTGTTGATGATGGGCGTGCCGGTGAGGAGGATGCGCTGCTCGTCAGCGAAGAACTCCCGCGCCAGGTCTGGCGGATGGAAGTCGAAGTCGGTCTTGCCCACGACCTCGGCGGGGTCTTTCAAGCCAAGTCGTTTCGCCATCGCCATGCTGCACTGGAGGAACTTCGACTCGGTGTCCTTGAAATAGATGCGGTCGGGCACGTTGTCCAGCAGCGCGCGGAGCAGGTCTCGCTCGAAGTTGAGCTGCTCCTCGATGCGTTTGCGCTCGGTCACATCCCAGAAGATTCCTTGGATGCCCAGCGCACGGCCTTCGCGGTCGAAGAGCGGGGTCTTAACCACCTGCACGTAGGTCTTGCCGCGCTCGGGTGCGAAGTGCGCCTCGATGGTCTCAGCTGTCTTGCGCGACTCGATGATGCGCTGGTCGTCGCGCTGGTATTTCTCGGCCAAGTGCGCGGGGAAGAGATCGAAGTCCGTCTTGCCGAGGATTTCTTCGCGGGGCTTGCCGATCTCCTGGCAGAGTCGTTGGTTCACGAAGGTGAACCGGCCCTGAAGGTCCTTGCGGAATATGTTCTGGGGAAGGTTGTCCACCAGCGAGTGGTAGAGAAACTCGGATTCGCGCAGCGCGGCTTCGACCTGTTTGCGGGCTGTGAGGTCGTGGAAAACGGTGAGCACCAGCGGGTCTTCACCTACTACCTCGACGAAGGAGATGGACAGCTCGAGGTGGACCGCCCGGCCGTCGTGCAAGGTAATCTGCCGTTCAAGGTGCTCCGCGATGCTGCGGTCGCGGTAGCCCACGCGAAACCTCTCCAGCCGTGCCTGAGCGTCCTCGCCCTGATCGTAATGCTCAGTGTAGGGCCGGCCTAGAAGTTCGCTCTCAGTGCGGCCGACGAGTCGGCAGAAAGCGGGGTTCACCGCGCGCGTCACGCCGTCCTTGTCCAGAAGTCGCATCCCGTCCACGGACCGCTCCCAGATGGAGCGGAAGCGGCCCTCGGAGTTGCGCAGCATCTCCTCCGCGCGCCGCCCCTCTGTCACGTCGTGGAAGATGCTCAGGATGAGCGGTTCCTGCCCGTCATTTTCCACGAACGAGTTGGAGAGCTCGAGCATCGCCTTGCGCCCGTTGCGGAAGATGACGTTGCGATCGAGATGCTCCGGGATCGTCCGGCTCTGATAACTTTCGCGGTAGAGCGCGTGGAGTCGGTGGACCTCCTCACACTCCTGGTAGCTGACCGTGTAGCACTGGCCAATCAGTTCCCCCTCGCTCATGCCCACGATGCGGCAGTAGGCAGGGTTCACCGCGCGCAGGATGCCATTCCTGTCCGTGAGCCGCATCCCGTCGGCGGACTTTTCCCAGATGGAGCGGAAGCGCCGCTCCGCCTCGCGCACCGCGATTTCCGCGTGCTTGCGCTCGGTGACATCCTCGATGGTGCCCTCGTAGTAGCGCACGCGCCCATCCGCGTCGCGCACGGCGCGGGCATTCTCGGCGATCCAGATGATGTCGCCCTTCGCGTTGAAGACCTGCGACTCGAAGCCTTGGATGATCTCCTTCTCCCGCATGAGCCGCACGAACTCCTCGCGCCTCGCCGGGTCCACGTAGAGCTGGCGCGACACGTCACTCAACGCCGTCACCAGTTCTTCAGGAGTGGCGAAGCCGTAAATCTTCGCCAGCATCGGGTTCGCGGAAAGGAACTTGCCCTCCGGCGTCGTCTGAAAAATGCCGTCCGTCGCATTCTCGTAGATGCCGCGGAACATCGCCTCGGTGAACCGCAGCGCATCCTCCGTCTCCTGTTGTTTCTTGATCTCCCGCTCGAGGTCCGCCACGTGCCGGCGCACCTCGAGTTGCGTCAGCACCTGCCGGCTCAACCGCTGCAACGCCAGCGCCTGCTGTCCCGTCAGCCCGCGCGTCACCCGGTCCATCACGCAGAGCGCGCCGACCGCATGGCCCTCCGGCGTGATGAGCGGATAACCTGCGTAGAAGCGCACCGGCGGGTTGTCCTGCACCAGGGGATGCTCGCGAAACCGCTCGTCCGCCAGGGTGTCTCGCACCACAAGCGTCCCAGCCTGCTGGACCGTGTGTGCCGCGAAGGACTTCTCCCGCGGGACCTCGAGGGTCGTGATACCCGTGCTCGCCTTCAACCAAACCCGGTCGGCGTCCACCAGACAGACGGCCGCGATGGGCGTGTTGCAGAGCTGCGCCGCGAGCTGCACGAGGTCGTCGAACGCCGGTTCCGCCGGCGTGTCGAGGATGTGGTAGCGCTGGAGCGCCTCCAACCGCTGGGCTTCTACGTCACTCATGTGAGTCGGGGCAGGGCAGGGGAGAACCGAGCCGGGGAACTTTCCCGGCTGCCGAAGCTCAAACTGTGTTCGGCGCGAACCATGGGGCTAAAGTCCCGGCCAGCCCGCGCCTTGGCAAGCGTTGACTTGGGAATCCGCGTGACTCTGCCCGGCGATTTGCTATTTCCAATGGCAGCAAATCACCGATATGAACACCAGCCGCCGCGCCTTCCTCACCTCCGCTTTCGGTTCCGCCGCCCTCGCCGCCAGCACCTCCGCAGCCGAGAAGGTCAGGCTGCCCGAGGTCAAATCGCCGCTCTTCTCCAAGCCCTCGAAGATGCACCTCGGCACCGTCACCTATAACCTGGCCGAGAAGTGGGATGTCCCCACCCTCATCCAGAACTGCACCGAGGCGAAGTTCGAGGGCGTCGAGCTGCGCACCGGCCACGCCCACAAGGTCGAGGTGGACCTGACCAAAGCCCAGCGGGCCGAGGTGAAGAAGCGTTTCGCCGACTCGGCCGTCAAGCTCTGGAGCCTCGGCAGCGCGTTCGATTACCACACGCCCGACCAGGCCAAGCTCCGCAAGGACATCGAGGCCACCAAGGAATACATTCTCCTCGGCGAAGACGTGGGCGCGACCGGCGTGAAGGTCCGCCCAAACGCGCTCCCTAAGGAAGTCCCCGTCGAGAAGACGCTCGCGCAAATCGGCAAGTCCCTCCGCGAGTTGGGCGAGTTCGGCGCGCAGCACGGCCAGCAGATCCGTCTCGAAGTTCACGGCACCGGCACCTCGCTCCTTCAGCACATCAAGACCATCCTCGACGCGGCCGACCACAAGAACGTCGGCCTCTGCTGGAACTCGAACCAGTCCGACATCTTCGGCGACGGCTGGGACGCGAACTTCAACCTCGTGAAGAAACACATCTTCACTGTCCACATGCGCGACCTCTATCTGGAGGAGTATCCCTTCCGCAAGCTCCTCACCGGCCTGAACGAAATCGGCTTCACCGGCTTCACCTTCGCCGAGATTCCGCCGAGCACCGACCCGATCCGGGTGATGAAGTATTACCGCTCGCTGTGGCTGGCGTATCAGGGTCTGCTGTGAGGCAGTGGCAAGGCCCGGGACGAAGTGCTGACGGGCTTCATTGACTGCGGCTTTGCGTCCTTGCGGCTTTGCGTTAGAACTCAACCATGCAAATTCAAGTCGGCATCATCACGATTTCAGACCGCGCCTCGAAGGGCCTTTACGACGACCTCGGCGGGCCGGCGCTGAAGAAGGCGGCCGCGGGCTACGGCTGGACGCTGCTGGCCGACGCGCTCGTGCCGGACGAGAAGCGGGACATCCAGCGCGCCATCCGCGAGCACATCGCGCGAGGCTGCTCGCTCGTGCTGACAACCGGCGGCACGGGCGTGGCGCTCCGCGACGTGACGCCGGAGGCCGTGAGGGAAATTGCCCTCCGCGAGCTGCCGGGCTTTGGCGAGGTGATGCGGATGGAGTCGTTGAAGATTACCAAGAACGCGATTCTCTCTCGCAACCTCGCAGCAGTCGTGGACCAGGCGCTTGTCCTCTGTTTGCCGGGCAAGCCCAGCGGTGCGGTGGAGTGCCTCGGCTTCGTGGTCGGCGCGATTCCGCACTGCGTCGAGGTCCTGCAGGAAGTGCCGACGAGCTGTTGATTCGTTTGCCGCGTATCCATTTACCGGCGCTGCAGTCCGCAAGAGCTTGGAGTTCGAACCATCAACCCTCACTCTTCGTCCGCCCGGTGACCACGGGTTGAACCGCTTGTGAAGAACGACCTCCTTGAACTGCCCGGCCTGAGCGTGACTCTGGACCGGCTCGTCTATGCGCCAGAGCTGCCGTCGCCTCCGGACAAGCCGCACTCCTTCGTCTATTTCATCAGCATCCACAACGGCTCCGACCGCACCGTCACCATCAAGGCTCGCAAATGGGTCGTCACGAATTCGCGCGACGAAGTGACGGCCATTGAGGGCGACGGTGTGGTGGGAGAGTTCCCCGTGCTGCGCCCCGGCGAGAAGTTCAGCTACAACAGCCGACATATCCTCGACACTGCCCGGGCCATCGCGCAGGGCAGTTATCTGGGCGTGGACGAGCAGGGCCTGCGCGTGGTCGTGCGTATCCCGACGTTCGAGATGATCGTGCCGGAAGGTGGCGGGCCGAAGAATATCCGGACCTGAGGCGGTTGAGAAAAGCGTTCTTACCGTCGTGTCTGTTCAGTTCACCATTTTAGGCAGCGGGTCCGGGGGCAATTGCGCCTACCTGGAGACGCCGGAGGTTCGCTTGCTGATAGATGCTGGCTTCAGCGGGAGACAAATCCGCCAGCGGCTCGCCTCGATCAGCCGAACGCCGGAGACGCTTACGGGAATCCTGCTCACGCATGAGCATATTGACCACACGCAGGGGCTGACGACCATCGCTGCGAAGCTGCGCATCCCGGTGTATTGCAACCGGCTCACGCAGGAGGCCACGGAACGGCAGTTGGAGACACGCCTCGATGGGCGGCACTTCGTCACCGGAGCGAGCTTCGACATCGGGGACATCACGGTGGACACGTTCAGCGTCCCGCACGACGCGCAGGACCCGGTCGGTTTTCTGCTGCGCACGTCTGCCGGAAATATTGGTTTCCTCACAGACCTCGGCCACGCGACGAAGCTCGTGCTCGAACGCGTGCGCCCGGCACACCTGCTCGTGCTGGAGGCGAACCACGATTTGAAGCTGCTGCAAGACGACACGAAACGTCCGTGGAGCACGAAGCAACGCATCCTGAGCCGTCACGGACACCTCTCCAACGACGCCGCAGCAGATGTCGCCGAGCAAATCGTCTCGTCCGAGCTTACTCGGATTTACCTCGGCCATTTGAGCCGCGACTGCAATCGCCCGGAACTGGCGCGCGCAGCGGTGGGCGGGCGATTGCAGCGTCTCGGGGCGACGCACATCGCTGTCGAGTCCACTTCGCAGGACGCGCCGAGTCCAACGGTGACGCTGTAAACAACCCTGCTGGGCGACTGCGCGAGGGGTGCATCAACGCACCCACAGCCCCAGCGACCCTCGTTCGCCGAGATATTCGTGTTCGGAGTTTGCAAAGTGTCTGCCGCCCCCTACGCTTCGCCGCGTTATGGAATGGCTTTCGGACCCGCAAATTTGGATCAGCCTCTTCACACTCACATTGCTGGAGATCGTGCTGGGCATAGACAACCTCATCTTCATCTCGATCCTTAGCGGCAAGCTGCCGGCGGAGCAGCAGGCGAAGGCCCGCAAGGTCGGCCTCGCGCTCGCGCTCATCACGCGCATCCTGCTGCTGTGCTCGCTGGCGTGGCTGGTCTCGCTGGACAAGCCCTTCTGGCAGGCGCGCATCTTCAGTTGGGACCTCGCGGTGTCGGGCAAAGATTTGATTCTTCTCCTGGGTGGATTGTTCCTCATCGCCAAGAGCACGAAGGAAATCCACGAAAAGCTGGAGGGCGAGGACGGTTCCGTGACCAATCGCCTCGCGCCGACCTTCGTGAGCGTCATCATCCAAATCCTGCTCATTGACATCGTCTTCTCGCTGGACTCGGTCATCACAGCTGTTGGCATGGTGAAGCAGATCGGCGTGATGATCACCGCCGTCATCCTCGCGATGATCGTGATGCTAATCTTCGTCGAGCAGATCAGCCGCTTCGTGGACCGGCACCCGACGATCAAGATGCTGGCGCTGTCATTTCTCATTCTCATCGGCACGATGCTCGTGGCGGAGGGCTGCCACCAGCACGTGAACAAGGGCTACATCTACTTCGCAATGGCCTTCAGCGTGGGCGTTGAGATGCTCAACGTGAAGCTGCGCGGCAAGCAGGCGACGAAGGTGGCGCTGCACCAGCCGTATCGGTAAGGCGGAGGGGAAAGTGGGAAAGTGAGCAGGTGAGAGAGCGTGAGAGCAACGGGCTTTAGCGTTTTCTTGTCTCACTTTCTCACTTTCCCGCTTTCCCACCTGCTGGGCTTTCAGTGATTCTCCGACCCCAGACAGACATGAAATACACCTACGAAGAACTGGCGAAGATGATTGATCACTCCCTCCTGCATCCGACGATGACGGACCAGGAGCTGGAGGACGGCTGCAAAGTTGCCGCCAAGTATCAGGTCGCGTCCGTGTGCATCAAGCCCTACGCGGTGAAGCGCGCGGTGGAGTTGCTCCGGGGCAGCGGCGTGCTGGTCGGGGCGGTCATCGGCTTTCCTCATGGCAACTCCTGCACGGAGTCGAAGCGCTACGAGACGTCGCTCGCCTGTCAGGACGGCGCGGCGGAGATCGACATGGTCATCAACCTCGGCAAGGCGCTCACGGGCGACTGGGATTACGTGGCGAACGACATCCGCGTCGTTTGCGAAGAGGCGCATCGGCACGGGGCGAAGGTGAAGGTCATTTTCGAGAACGACTATCTCACCAAGGGCGGCGCGGGCTTGGACAGCGACGCTTTCAAGAAGCTGCTCTGCCAAATCTCGGAGCAGGCCGGCGCGGATTGGGTGAAGACGAGTTCCGGTTACGGCTTCGTGAAGCAGCCGGATGGCAGCTACAACTACAAGGGCGCGACCGAGCACGACCTCGCGCTCATGCGGGCGAGCGTCTCTGCCAAGGTCCAGGTGAAGGCCGCTGGCGGCGTGCGCGACCTCGATGGCCTCATCAAGGTGCGTGACCTCGGCGGCTCCCGCTGCGGTGCGACGGCCACGGCAGCGATGATGGACGAGTATCGTCGGCGCGAGGCGGCTGAGAAGGCGGGGCAGGGCACGGCGGGCAGCGGCGGGGCCATCGGCGCGGGCGGATATTGAGGGAAGAGTCTCCAAGATGAAGCCTGCCGACGCGTTCCGACATTGCCCGAAGTGCGGCAAGGCTGCGGCGGAGGCCGGACGCGAGCCGTTCCTGTGCGCGGCGTGCGGATTCCTTTTCTACTTCAACCCCGCCATCGCCGTCGGAGCCGTG
>Ga0209553_1001737_pt1 | contig 10745 bp, 8 predicted proteins | sample LauGreFBDMM110DN_2_FD_188217 | JGI IMG/M metagenome (GOLD analysis project Ga0209553, IMG submission 188217) | Freshwater lake microbial communities from Lake Michigan, USA - Fa13.BD.MM110.DN (SPAdes) (version 2) | ecosystem: Environmental > Aquatic > Freshwater > Lake | place: Lake Michigan, USA...
GTGTTGTCTGTTTCCGGAAACATTACGTACACGGAAAATTCACCAGCAACTGCCATCGACGCGGGAATTCTCGTCACGGATATGGACAGCATGACGCTTGTCAGTGCGACAGTGAAAATGAGGAATTACGTTGCAGGGAAAGATGTATTGAATTTCGTCAAGAATGTTGCGTCGATGGGCAACATCTCCGCTGCGAGCAACAACAATGGTGTCCTTTCACTGGCGTCAGGTGGAGGTACGGCAACGCTTTCCGAGTGGCAGGCGGCTTTGCGTTCTATCACCTACTTCAACACAAGTGACGATCCGGATACGCGACTGCGGACTGTTGATTTCGTTGTTAACGACGGGGCAGTTGCCAGCAATGTCCAAAGCAGCACTGTTGGTGTAGTTTCCGTGGCTGACACGCCGACCGTCAGCAATTCGGTAACGACAGTGAATACGATTTCGACCACTGGCTTGGTGATTCAACGGAATGTAGGCGACGGATCGGACGTTGCTTACTTCAAAATCACCGCGATCACGGCAGGCAATCTGTACCAAGACAACGGGACAACGTTGATCCAAAACAATGACTTCATCACGTTTGCTCAGGCGAACGCTGGTCTGCGATTCAGACCTAACCCGGATTCACTGACATCTGGAGACTTCAAGATTCAGGCGTCGATCCGCAACGATGATTCCGGACTGGGTGGAAACAGAATTACGGCCACGATTAAAGTCACACTTGCCGCACCAGAAATTACGGCGCCTGTATCGACGACCAGTAGCCTGCGTCCTGCTGTCAAGTGGACGAAAGTCCCTGGAGCCACCAGTTACGAAGTGTGGATTTCGAATCTGAGTACCGGAGCGAGTCCGTTCCATTCTGCAACGACGACTGAAGTCGCCTATGTCCCGACCGTGGATCTGGGGATTGGCCAGTTCCGAGTCTGGATTCGGGCCAAAGCAATCAACGGAAGCTTGTCCGCGTGGTCATTAAGAAGCGACTTCAAGATTGTTGCTCCGGTATCCGTACAAAGCCTCAATCCAATTCAGACAACGTTCCGTCCGACGCTCAGTTGGAATCCGCTTCCTGGGGCTGATCACTACGATGTCTGGATCAATAATCTCAGCACACCCACTGGTCAGTTTGTTCGGAACACAACTGTAACATCGACATCCTTTAGTACTCCGTCGGACTTGCCGCTCGGGGAGTATCAGGCTTTGGTACGCGGTATTGCAACTGATGGCACAGCTGCAAACTGGAGTTCATTGACTGCGTTCAGTATTTACGTCGCACCGACAGTCAACCAGGGCCAAATTAATACGTTTGATCGAGTCCCATCTCTCAGTTGGAGTTCGCTTCCTGGAGCCGATCACTATGATGTGTGGATCAACAATCTCACTACCGGTGTCGGCCAAGTCGTTCGCGACACGAATGTAAAAACGAATCTGTTTAGCAGTTCCGCTTCGTGGCAAATAGGGAATTACCGCTTATGGATCAGGGGCATCGCAGCCAACGGCTATACTGGAGCATGGACTACGGGAGTCAACTTCAGCATTTCCGGTGCTCCGACCATAACTCAAGGGCTGAATTCGACATTTGACAGAACTCCGACATTCGCATGGAACGCACTTGCCGGAGCTGCACAGTACGAAGTCTCAGTGAAGAATCTCGACACCAACACAACGACGTTGACTCAACGAAATATCAATGGCTTGCAATTCACTCCAGCAACCAACCTGGCCGACGGCGCGTACCGTTGGTGGGTGACTGGCGTGAGCGCTCAGGGCTTCCGAAGTCAGTGGTCGGCGGCTAGGGACATCTACATCGGCGGTCGGCCACAACTCCTGCTGCCGTCCGGAACGACAAACGTCAAAACACCGACATTCAGTTGGCGAGTTATCGATGGGGCCAAGCACTATGATCTGTGGGTAAATCAGATCGGTGGCCAATCTCAGATTATTCGGCAGCAGACCCTGACAGACACCAAATTCACCTCGAACAAAGTCTTGACTGCGGGCGCCTATCGGGTCTGGGTCCGCGCTGTCAGCACAAGCGGCGAACTGAGCCCGTGGAGCTTAGTCACCGAATTCAAGATCGCCGACACGACTGACGACAGCGATCGACTGAACGTGGTGCCAACGGTCGTCGTACGAATCTCGTCAATGTTAACGGAACTCACTGACACACCGGACGTCGCTGACTCGGACAGACCGTCTCAACATAACTCGCAATCAAGTTTCCCGTTGCGGAACCAACAAACAACGAATTCAGAGATCACTGTGGTGTTTGCACTCCCACAAGCTCTGCAGGCTTCAATCGACAAAGTGGCAGAACTAGATAATTCAGCTACTGACGAGGTTTTTGCTTCGTGGCGGTCTGCGATGTTCATTCAATTTGAAATGGACGAAATCTTGTAACAGCCCAACGGGAAACCAGTGACAACATGGAAGACAGTGATCATTCTGCATTTGGACGACTTCACTCTACTCGCCCAAAAGGATGCAAACGAACATGGGATTCAGGGGAATCGTACTCCCCGAGGTAATGAAACTTGCCGTTGATGCGGACATAGGCTTGCCCGGTCGGCTTGTGAAGTGCGTACTTCGCTGGTCTCTTTGCCATGTGTGCGGCCCCTCGAAAGGTGTAGTGAAACGTGTAGTAGACCCGTTTCACGCCGCACTGCTGAGACTCAGCAGGTTTCCACAAAGTGTGGAACGACAAGTACTTACAGACAGAATTGAAAAGTCGGGGCGACACGATTTGAACGTGCGACTTCCTGCTCCCAAAGCACATCTGAAGTGACCGCGTAGAGACGCGAAATCAACAAAAAATACAGCGTTGTATCGTCTCAAACGATGCACTGACTTGCAATGGATTTGACTCACTACCCATCGAAAATGGTTAGAAATGGGTAGTCAAATGGGTAGTCAGTTTGGTGAGCCTTACAACGACTGTCACCAAGGTGCGTTTAATCTGAACTTGGCAAAATTCTTGTACACTGAACGGTGTGTTTATGCGGGGATGAAAACCGCACTGGAATGTTTTTGCCGCCTGAGTTGGTGGGACTCATTGATTACTTGCCGACGTGGTCTGAGTCGGTTCGCCGCGTGGTGCTGGCAATCAGGGCGATGACATCCTCGCACAATGATGACAAGGACGCTGTGGTATCAAACCGAGCTGGCGTGATCGGACGCACGTCGTCCGAAATGGCGTCAGCTCGGCCGACCGTCGTCCGAGCGAGGTCGCCGATTCCCGCCAGTCGTATCAGCGTGCCTGGTTTCAGCAGCACAATCCAACCAAAGCCTCCTGACTGATGCTCTGGCCAAGCCGATGGGCCAAAACGAGGGCTCGCGGTCAATGAGTGCGCAGTCGATGACACCCAAAACGCCAACACCGCACGAACGCCTGTGTTTTTGTGGGAACAACAAGGCACGACGAACGCGGCCAGCTCAGGTGGATCGTTCGACTCGGGCATTTCGGTGTTCGGATTTTTGCCCAGCGCCCTACCCCTTCGCGGGCGGGACGCAGCGGGGTTAGCGCGGACACCACTCTCCAGAATTTTTTGTGGAAAAGTTTTTGGACAAGCCCTCTGTCCCCCATCGTAAGCTCGAAAACTGTCCCTTCACGGCGTTTGGATTACACAAGCGACGTCTGAGTGGATGCTTCTCGCACATTCTCAGAATCACGGGGAGATCATTTCATGCACGCCTGCCTTAGGCGGCTGAACCATCATGGACCTACGATCGTCGGCGGTACCGTGTAAATGGGCTGAGCGATGCCAGTGTTGATTCCCGGCAGGCTGATGTTGGTGGCCACGGTATTGTCGAACAGACTTTCGATTGTGAGAGCACCGAATTTCGGGATCAGGGAGTTTGGTGCGAACTGGATATTCTCAATCAGGATCGCAGCGGGATCCTGAGATTCCACAATAGTCGTCGTCGTACTGTTGATGGTGCCCGTGACGTTGTCCAGATGAATCCCGTGATTCGCACCTGGGCTTTCTTCCGACTTCAGCGATGTGAAGTTCAATTTCGTCATTGTGTTGCTCAGGTCGAGCACAGGGCCGTCCCGCGTGTCCATCGTGCTCCCCGTTGTGCTGCTGACAGTCAGGTTTGGAGATGTCGCAACGAACAGACCAGGACCATTGTTGTTGAAGATTTTCGCGACGCCGAGATTCAGGATGCCCTTGGATTCCTGAATTGAGACACCGGCCCCTGTCACATTACTAGGCCGTGAACCAACCGTAAGTGTCCCTGCGGCAACTGGCTGAATGCCCCCCGTTATCAGGTTGGAATCAAATGTGACCGCGTTGAACAACACGCCTCCGTTTGCTGCTCTTGTGACCGTGTTGCCGGAGAATCCGGTAACAGTCGTAACACTGGTCCCAATCCCGGCTGAGCCGTCAACGACGATTCCGGACCCGGCAGTCGATGAAACAGTCAGGCTGTCAAGTTGAACAGTCGCGTCGCCACCAGCGCTGGTCGATACGTTGACGGCATCCTGTTGGACGCTGATCGAGTTAGAGGCTGTCGCTGAACCAGGAGTACCGGAAATGTTCAGCAGCAGATTGCCAGCCCCAGTCACGTTGGCATCAATGCCGCTGAGGCCTCCCGTAATGTTGAGACCCGTTGCCGTGACCGTCCTGTTAATAGCCGTTGTATTGATCTCCAGTGCCGTGGTGCCAGAATTCTGAATTGTCACCGACGACAGGCTTGCTGACGAATCATTCAGCAGGATTCCTCGCTGCCCCCGATTTGCGATCAACAGATTATTCATGCTCACACCGCTGGACGATGTCAGACTGATCGCATTGACTAAAGCAGACGATGTAATCCGATTGTTCGTCAGAGAAACGCCCATCACGCCATTGCCCGCAACGCCATCCTGGACATCAAACCCGTTCAGGATTGTGTTGTTCTTCAGTGTGACGTTGCCCGTAATCTTTGACGGCAGCGCTGTCAAGGAACTGCTGATACCGGAAAACGGCAATTGGACAGAACCGAAATTCGTGCTGACGAACTGAGTCGGACCATTGGAAAACAGACTCGAACCCGCGCTCATGGTCACGTCTTCAAAAAACGTTCCGCCGTTTGGCGTATAGACCACTTTCGATGTGGCAGGGAAATCCAGCATCGCGTCCGAAATTTTTCCATAGGGATCTTCGAACGTACCATTTCCGGTACCGTCCTGGACAACATGCACAAAGTTGAGCGGGTCTCCGTTGGGTTGTGTCAATCGATTGCGCTGATCCTGCAGCACGATGTTCTGCCGACGGTACACAGGATCCGCAAGACGGTGCCGCACTGTTTCACCATCGCCGACTCCGTCCTCGTCACGAAACTTGTGTCGCATGGATCGTCGTGCAAGTGCGACACCGTGCAAAGCTGTGTAGCGCAGTTCGATCATTCCGTTGACAGTCTGGCCGAACAGGTCATCATCCTGAACCGAAACGCCAACGACGACATTGTCTCGCCACGCCGCTTCAGCCCGAAAACGCCAACCTGCGGCTGCAATTGTATGGTTCGAGTCGTAGTAGTAGCCACCGCCAAACAAACTGGTTGAGATCTGATAGAACGTCGGCAGATTGACACCCGCTTCCGCATCCATACCCGAAAGCGCGGCGGTTGAGGAAACGATGAGGCCGTTGCCCTGGAAGTAAGCGTTCCCGTGCTGATATGTATCGTTGACCGCTGGAGTGTAACCGTTCGCTCGGAAGTCGAAGATCTGTCCGAGAGACTCCACGCCCATTCCTGCCTGATTGAACAGCAGTGAATTGTCGTTCCGCGTATCCCAGTAGCCATTGACGCCGTAGATGCGATTCTGGTCTTCTACGAACCAGCGGTAACCGGTGCCCACATTGCTGCCAAATTCTCCGTCGTTAAAAATCAGTCCCCGAAAGTCACCGAACCACATCGTCGAATCAGATTCGGCGGGTAATAGTGGAAGAAACCAGTCAAGAGAACTGTAGCCGCTCGTGTGTCCAACTCCCGCACCCGCCACATGGCGTGCGGAGATGCGCGTCATCCACGGATCCGGAGCGTCCTGCGCTTCGGCAGTTTCTGCCGCTGCAAACGTTGCGACAGTGATGACGATCAGGAACCAGCGTTTCATGGTGATCCGTAGCTGCGCATATGGGCAAAAAAACGGCGTTGTTCCTGCTGTATCGGCTGTGACAGTCGTTCTGAACAAATCGAATCTACGGCCTCAAGGTTCTGCCGAAAGAATCCGACGAAAGGTTCCACTTCGGGGAGCAGGGCAGAAAATCAGTGGTGCCGCAGGACAGGTGGATCTGGCAATTTGTACGGCGCTCGAGCACGGTCCTTCCAGTCAGTGACGATGCCCACTTGTAGAGTGTGACAAGCAACGCGCAGGCACACCGAATCTCCGACATGGTGTGCCTGCGCTGTCGCTTGACCGCCAATTCGCTGAACGTCTCCAGCATGTCGTCTGGACGCATCAAACGGCGTACGGCGTTCTGCATGTCTGGCCGGGAGGTGAGGCTCTGCACCAATGCTGTGAGCACTTGCCGGGATTGCTGTTGCAGTGTCCCCAGTACCGGACTGACCGGCGAAACAGCGGGACGGGGCTCGACCCGCTTCGCGTGCGTGGTCGTCCGGCCGTGTTTTCAAGCGCCTGCTGAAAGTCGCCAGCTGGAATCCCCTGCGAGCGGCGAGCGTGCGATCACTCATTGCAAAACTGACGAAAGGTGGCAAGGCAGTGTTTTGCGACGTCATACGGCCGTCTGGTCGCTTCCAGCAGCTTTTTGGTCGCCTGAAAAATTACACCATCGCTCCAAAGCAAAAAATTTTGCGTCCGTCACCAAAACCAAATTCCTACCAAGCGACTTTTGTCGCACGTGTCTTGACGGATACTTATCCTCGCCATACGGCGCGACGTTGTAAGGCGTGCGCTTCATCAGCATCGGGTACGTCTTTGTGGTATCGTTCGGAACAAAGACCGACGTCATCAGTTTCACGCCGTCACGCATTGGCACCATGTACTCATGCTTTGTGTAATGCAATCGGATGTAACTTTCCGACTGGTGAGTTTCCTGAGCAACCGCATGAGTGACACCTCCCGCAGCGATCAGGCAAAAACTCAATATCAGCGTTGCGTTTGCGAAGTTTCTCATACGGATCTGGTTCCCTGAATCCCAAACTCCATGTGCTTCGTGTGCATGAGTTCGATCGCGACCCTGCCTGAGGTTACCCCAGTCACACTGCGAGCCACAAGCGACTGCTGTTTGCGGTTCTGGGTCCAGTTGTTGATCGAGCTTCCGGTTTGCTGAAAAACGTTGGAAAACCTAAGAAATGGCCGTTAACAAGCCACAGACCGTGCGTTACAGTAAAGAAAACCTTCTGGTTGGGATATTGCGATGGCGACGACGGTTACGAAAGACAAAATCTGCGAAGCGGCTATGCAGCTTGCGATCCGCGAGGGTTTGCTGGCAATGACACTCGAAAATGTGGCAAAGGAGGCCGGGATCAGTAAAGGTGGTGTCATGTACCACTTTCCCAGCAAAGATGAGTTGGTGCGCGGCGTGCTGGATTACTTTAGTCAGCATTGTGAAACGATGCTTATGCGTCGCGTCGTCGATGATCCGGAGCCGAGATTGCGGTGGGCTCGTTGTATGCTGGATTGTTTGTTTCCTGAGTCAGCAGAATCTGACATACGAACGGATGCAGGAGAAATTTCATCCGAAGTATTGAGTCGCTTCTTTATGGCGATGCTGGCTGGAGCGGTTACGAGTCCTGCCTCAATGCTGCCACTTCGCGACCTTGCGACGCGCATGCGGAAGCGATTTATGAGCGACCCGAATGACGGCATGGAACAGATCCTTGTCTGGCTGGCGATTGATGGCCTGTTTTTATGGCAGTTCATGGGTCTCATTGACAGCAACGACCCGATGATCGCGGAAGTGGGCGAGACGTTGCGAGCGAGAATTCGGGCGAAGCTGGAGGATGGTGCTGTGGCATCGAGCCAGCCTCAGAATCGACTGTTGATCGATGCGGGCAACACACAAAGGGGAATTCAATGAATTCTGCTACTTCAAGTGCGAGCTCTTCGTCCCGTCGCAGATTCTGGTTTGTGATGCGGACCATTCTTGCGGGCGTGGTTATTGCGTTCATTTACATCAGGTCTCGCGCATCCGCAGTTTCTACGACGGCGCTTGAGTCGTCACAGCCACCACAACGGACGCATGTGTATGCTTTGGGACGATTGGAGCCTGCGGGCAGCATCTTGCAACTCATGCCGAAATCCGGAAACGAAGGTGCGATCATCGAATATCTGCTGGTAAAAGAGGGCGACGAGGTTGAGGCAGGTGCCACGCTGGCGGTCCTTGACAACCAAGCGCGGCGAGTTGCCGCCCTGAAGGAATCGCAGGCACGACTGGAAGCTGCTCAAGCCCGGTTACTGCAGATCAAAGCCGGCGTTAAGGCGGGCGACATTGAAGCTCAGCAGACTGCCGTTTCACTGGCGGAAGAACAGTCAAAAGTCGCCAGTCGTGAGCTGTCTCGAGAGAAAGAGTTGCAGAAGCGAAATGCCACAACGCTCGAAATGATCGAACAGAAACAGTGGGATTATGACCGGTTGCAACTGGAGGTGCGACGTGCAACGGCTCAACTGGCAAGTCTTCGCGAGATTCGCGACGTCGATATCCGTGTGGCGGAAAAAGAAGTGAACGCAGCGGAAGCGGCTGTCGTGAAGGCTGATGCGGAGGCCGATGCCTCCCAATTGCGGGCTCCTGTCTCAGGACGAGTTCTGAGGATTCATACGCACCCAGGCGAACGAGTGAGTGACGTCGGCATTCTCGAACTGGGCAACGTGCGTCAAATGCAGGCTGTGGCGGAAGTCTTTGAAGCCGATGTGGCTATTCTCAGTGTGGGTATGGACGCAGAAATTAAACTCGATGCATCGTCAGAGTTGCTTACCGGGCGAATCGCAGAAATTGGGCACATCGTTGCGCGAAAGATTGTGTTGACAAATGACCCGGTCAGCGACACGGATGCACGGGTCGTGGAGGTTCGCGTGGACCTAGATTCCGAACATCTCGAACGCGTGGCTCGACTTTCGAATGCTCGGGTCGAGATCAGTATTTGTCTGAAGCCATCGGATGCCGGACCTGGCATCAACAGCAGCAGCAACGTTGAGGTGACTTCAAAAACTGCTCGCAATCGATAGCGCCAACTTCAATTGGCACACAACTCAACGTTCACTCATTCAAGCATTGCAGTCACTCATGTACTCCAGTTTTTACCTCGCATGGTATCAGTTGAGCCACAACAAGGTGAAGCTTGCCGTCGCTGCGGCAGGAGTGGTCGTGGCCGTCATGCTGATGCTGGTGCAGTTGGGCATTCGACAGGGAGCGATGGATAACAGCGTCGCCGTGGCCAGACGGGTGACAGCTGACCTTGTGGTCGTCAGTCCACGCACGAAAACGATTTTTGCGTCCGCGCAGTTTCCCCGGCGTCTGCTGTATCGTCTTGGCTCCTCTGACGACGTGGCGGAAGTCGGGGAAATGTATATGGGTCAGGGAAGGTTTCGGAACCCCTGGGACAAACTCGAATTTCCCGTCAGCATTTACGGAATCAATCCGCATTCTCCCATGATGAATCTTCCCGGGATCGACCGATTCGCGGACAAGCTGGAGCAGACCGATCGTGTCCTCTTTGACAGCCTGAGTCGAAAGAGTTACGGGCCAGTGGGGACGTATCTCAAAAAGCATGGACCTCTGAGCGTTGAGGTGAACCTCCGCAGGATTCAGTTGATCGATTCGATTGAAGTCGGGATTTCCATCAACTCGGATGGCAACCTGTTCATGTCGCCAGCCAACTTTCAGCGAATGTTCCCGGATCGTCAGTCGGGCTCAGTCGATCTGGGCCTCATCCGACTTCGGGAGGGAGTTGATCCCGAGAAAGTGCGTGACCAGTTGCGTCATTTCGTTGGTCAGGAAGGCAAAGTGCTGACGCGTGAACAGCTGATCGATGCGGAGATCCTGTTCATTCGGGAAAATGCTCCCATCGATTTTATTTTCGGCATGGGAGCCGCGATCGGCTTCTTCATCGGATTTGTGGTCGTCTATCAGATTTTGTATACGGAAGTGACAAACCATATGCCTCAATATGCAACGTTGAAGGCAATGGGGTTCAGTGATCGTTATTTATTGCGAATGGTGGTAAGTCAGGCTCTGATCCTGTCGTTCCTAGGATATTTTCCCGGCTTCGTTCTCGCGCTGGGTTTGTATCGAGTGGCCACGAATGCCATTCAAATGCAGTTTTCAATGACAATGGGGCGAGCGGTTGGAGTCTTTGCGTTGACGATGGTGATGTGCGGTTTGTCCGCGATGGTCGCAATCCGTAAAGTCAAAACGGCCGACCCGGCTGATGTGTTCTGACGATTGCCGCGCCAGCTGATCGCAACAGGAGTCTGTCCTGATACTCCAAAACCGTGAGCCGCGCGGTCGGTTGGTTTAGTATGCACAGTCGGCAATCTTGTTTAACCCTGAGCCGCAGGCGACGGCTTCCGGTGACGTCGTCGCCTGCGGCTTTTGAAGTTGGGCGTTTTGTGGTTGATGTTCCCTCTCCCCCAATTCGTTTGCGTGTTTTCGCGTCGTATGACAGGGCAGTGCGATCGCAAACGAATTGGGGGAGAGGGCAGGGTGAGGGGGCTTTTTCTCGAACATCATGTTTCACCAAACCCCCTCATCCGGCCTGTCGGCCACCTTCTCCCCCGTTGCGGGGGAGAAGGGACAGAATAGCGC
>Ga0209553_1001741_pt1 | contig 10734 bp, 7 predicted proteins | sample LauGreFBDMM110DN_2_FD_188217 | JGI IMG/M metagenome (GOLD analysis project Ga0209553, IMG submission 188217) | Freshwater lake microbial communities from Lake Michigan, USA - Fa13.BD.MM110.DN (SPAdes) (version 2) | ecosystem: Environmental > Aquatic > Freshwater > Lake | place: Lake Michigan, USA...
CTTTATAGCAGGCGACAGTGACTTCGTTGCCGCGTGCATAGACGATCGGGACGCGCAGGCCCGCATGCGCCATCACCTGGCTCAGGCCGCTCGGAGTAAACCGCCAGTAGTCGTAAGGAATGTAGTGCCAGCGGGCAGCAAACGGTACGGTGAGAACCAGCCAGCCGTCCGGCTTGAGCACGCGCTTCGCTTCGGCGAGGAACTTCTCAGGACATGCAACGTGTTCCAGCGTTTCGGTGGCAATGACCGTATCAATGCTGCCCGAGGCAACCGGCCACGTATCACCGTGGAAATAGCTGGTATCCGGAATTCTGTAGCCGAAATGTGCCTGAGCGTCCGCGGTGTCGATTCCGGCATAGTGCACGCTGGTCGGCAACAGCCTCCGATAAGGCTGCGCTCCGCAGCCAACGTCGAGGACAGAACCCTGACACGCAGGCAGCACGAGCTTCAGATCCATCCAGATGGACGATGCCTGAAGATCGAGGAAGCGTCTTCCCCATGACGTCAGCGATGCCCATTTGCCATCCGCTTTCCCAAAGACCGGCGGGCGCCAGGATTCGCTCTTTCGATCGACCAGATTGTCTCGTCCAGCGAGTACGGGAGGCGTCATTCTGTCTTCCCCTGCGAGGATTCGCTGACAGCGTCACGTATTTCGCCGTTTCGCACAATACTCCGCCTGATATACAGCGGCCGCTGCTTGACCTCTTCGAAGATCTTTGCGAGATACTCGCCCAGAACGGCGGTGGCAAAGATTGAGAGAGAACCAAAAAACATGATGGCCAGCAGCACCGTCGTGATGCCCTGCGGAACCCACTCCGGACGAATCAGCCGCAGCAGTACCTGTCCCACAGCAATACCCAGCGTGATCAACAACAATCCGGAGCCCATGACGCTCAGCATATTCAGCGGCGTGTTACTGAAACTCAGGATTCCTTTTTTGGCCCAACCCAGGTTGCGAACCAGATTGTTGGTGCTGGTGCCAAACATGCGCTCAGGGCGGTGATAATCGACTCCCGTTTGTTTGAACCCGGCAAAGGCCCTGAGTCCCCGCAGAAACAGGTCCCGCTCCGGAAACTGCAGCAGAGACTGAACGACCTTGCGGTCCAGCAGAGAAAAGTCACCGGCGTCGTGGGGCACAGGGACATACGAAAAGTAATCAAAGATGCGATAAAAGGCCTTGTAGGACAATTGCATGAAAACGGTTGCTTCGCGCTTCACACGGCGTCCGTAGACGACATCAAAGCCTTCCCGCCATTTGGCGACAAAATGTTCGATCAGTTCCGGTGGGTCCTGAAGGTCTCCGTCAAGGAGAACACACGAGTTTTTGCAGGCAATCTTCAGGCCGCTCATGAATGCGGCCTGCGACCCAAAATTGCGGGAATGTGAGATCCCGATGACTCTCGGATCGTCCTGCGACAGTCGCCGAATCGTTTCCTCGGAATCGTCCGGACTGCAGTCGTTCACGAAAATGATCTCGTGATCGACATTCAGCCTGCGAAAGACGTCCTTCAGCCGGGCATACATCACTGGAATTGCCTGCCCGTCTTTATAGCAGGCAATGATGGCGCTCACACTGCGTCGTGTATCGAGTTGATACTTCTTCGAGGATTGCTCATACGTGGAGAGATTCGGCAGGGTCAACATCCAGTCCGTCGTTCGCTGAAGCCCTTCTTCCAGCGAAACTGCAGCTCGCCAGTTCAGGTGATTCTGAGCCTTCTCCGGTTGCGCGTACCAGTCTGCTGTGTCCCAGCGTCGGCTTGGCATTGTGAATTGCGGAGGCTCCGAAATGGAGAAGCTTTGCTGGGCCACAGAGGCCAGTTCTCCCATGGTGACTTTTCGCCCGGTACCAATATTGAACGAGCTTCCGTATTCGTCTTCATGGATCCGCAGTGCAGCCAGGACAAACGCTCTGGAGACATCGTCAATGTAGACAAAATCACGTGAAATATCGGGGCGGACAAACTCCGGCAAGCACTTGTTCAGTCCATGACGGACCAGATTGGGAATCAGCCGGGAAGAATCCTCCAGCGGGCCGTACACAGAATAGAGCCGCAGATTGGCACAAGGCAATCGCAGGTGCCGGCCATAATAGTGAATCAGATGCGCTGCAGACACCTTTGAGACGGCGTAGTGCGAGTTGGGTTCCGGATACGATCGCTCGTCGGGCGCACTGCAGTTGTCGCCGTATTCCGACGAACTTCCGGCATGGATGTAGCGGGAGACGGACCGCTCGAGCAGGCGCGGCAGTAACCGTGTCGTGAGGTTGAAGTTGGTTTGATAAATCAACTGTCCGTCGGTTTCAAAAGAATAGGCCCCAAAGGCCACGCAGTTAAAGACGGTCCGCGGATTCACGCGGTTCAGCAGTTCGTCAAGATTCGAATCAATCAGCAGGTCAACGACATGCACCCGGCTCGACGGGAGCGTTTCCAGTCGCCATGCCGGAAGCCGGCTCGCAGTACCATGCACGTCAGGGCGGACACGGAGCAAAGTCTGCATCAGATTTGCACCGACAAAGCCGCTGGCGCCCAGCACGAGAATCGGGCCATCCAGACGCCGGATATCCGCAGCCAGCGTTTCAGCCGATCCGTCATTGGGGACTGGAAATGAGGGTCTGCTCATGGCGCGGCCTCGCTGGAAAAAGTGGCCAGAAGACTGATCGGATCCAGCCCGCACTCAGCGCGATGAAACTTCTGCGACCCGTACCGGCCCGATGGATATCCCAGAGCCGTGACATGGCGGAACGAGGCTGGAGCGGAATTAGACTGCAGCAGTTCCATTGCCAGGGCATACCCTGCCGATCCCTGGGCCACATGCTCTTCCGCAATTGTCAGGCGTGACGACTGAGCCAGGTCCCTTCTGAGTTCTTCGGGCAGTTCCGGCAGCGGAAGCTGACTCAGACACCACAAATTCGGTCGCCGCGATTCGGGAAGTTCTAAACACGGTCCCCAAAGTGATCCGGCCAGAGGTCCGACCGCAATCAGAGTGCCGCCATGGCCGGCTGCCAGTTTTCTCCAGGGGCCATATGGCGGAGCTGTCCATGTCCGAGGCTGTTCGCCCAAACCAAGTCGCAGGTAACACGGTTGCTGTGATTCACACAACGACGGAATCAGAGTTGCCAGATCGCTGTCAAAGGCAGGGATGAAAGCCTGCAGCCCGGAGAGTGTCAGCAGGACTCCATAATCTTCGAGCGCATGATGAGTGCTTCCCATGACGCCGTAACCATACCCGCCTCCATTGCCAACCAAAACCACCGGCAGCCGGTGCAGGCAGACATCGTTACGGATCTGTTCAAACGGTCGGGCGAACACAAACGGAGCGATGCTGTAGACCCATGGGCGCAGTCCCTGACGCGCCAGTCCGGCCGCAACGGAGACCATGTTCTGTTCGGCGATGCCGGCATTGATGAATCGTGGACCCAGCGCATCCCGCAATGGCTCCAACGCGCGATATCCCAGATCGCCCGTGAGGAAAACCAGTTCGCTGCGATGCTCTTCGCTGAGAAGTCCGTCAGTAAATGCCTGTCTCATGCGTCGTCAACCTCCCGGCAGGCCTGCTCATACTGCTGCGCCGTCATGGGGAGATAGTGCCATTCAAGGCGATCTTCCATAAACGAAACGCCGCAACCCTTAGTGGTCCTAGCGACAACGATCAGTGGCCCACAGTCCGGCCGGCTTCGCAATGCCTCCGCCACCGCCGTATGATCGTGGCCGTCGACTTCCACCGTCGTTACGCCAAATGCCTCAAACTTGTGAGCCAATGGAGCAAGGTCAGCAACTTCCGACGTCCTCCCAAAACCCTGCAAACCGTTCTGATCGACAATCACAGCCAGGTTGTCGAGATTCTGATGTCTCGCAAAAATCAAGGACTCCCACGTCGATCCTTCATTCCATTCCCCATCGGATGTCAAACACAGCACGCGCCCATGAGTCCCGTTCAGACGATGTCCGAGAGCCAAGCCAGCGGCCAGTCCAATTCCATGACCAAGACTGCCGGTGGCAAACGGAATGTCAGGGATCCCTTGCGCCGGGGGATGTCCGCTCAGCAAGGTTCCGTCGCGATGAAACTGCTTCAAATCGTCGTCTGAGAGCCGCCCGACTGACCACAATGCAATATACAACGCTCCTGCCGCATGTCCCTTGGACAGCACAAACTGATCGGCATCGGTCAGTACCTCATGATAGATAGACAGTAGAATGTCCATGCAGGACAAATTTCCCCCGATATGCCCGACGCCACTTTCAAAGTGCATCTGCAGCAACCTGCGCCGAGCTCTAGAAGCTCGGAGCCGCTGTGTAGAATCGATCGGTGGCGGGGATGAGAGGGACAACGGTTTACACCTGAAAATGAAAAACCTGAAAATGAAAAACCTGAAAATTCTTCTGGAGCTGAAGTCTCCGGAGCCGACTTGCTTCCACGGGTGCCTCGTCGCTACGGACTGAAATGAGGATCGGGATCACCCACTTCGTCTTTCGTTCCTGCCGCGTGGCCATTCCCGAATGCCGCAACCGCCAATGCAATCACGACCAGGACCGCAGTGAATCCAGTGATGACCAGACCAATTTTAAAAAGAGGCGGAGAAAACGTGAACACGACTTCGTGCTGACCTGCGGCCAGGGGAACTGCACGAAACGCAAAGTCCGCAGGGATGATCGCCGCGGAATTTCCATCAACCGTGGCTGACCATCCGGCGTACCACGCATCCGTCAGCACCAGGTAACCAGGCTCGGAGAGTTCTGCGGAAAGGCGAATCCGGTTTGGAGTGTACTCTTCGATTGCTGCGGCGCTGAATTCGGCTCGATCGCCACTGCCCAGCAGATCCTGATGCAGGAGCAGTTCTTTCCGCGGATCAAGTTGCCCCAAGACATCGAAGACGTCATCCGCCGGATGCAGGATTCTGGTTTGACCGATTACAAACGCACGCGGCAACGGATTTTCATTTTCCAGGATGGCATACGGGATCGATTTCACTGGCTGGCCGCGGAGCGTCACCAGTTGCGGAATCCTTCCCTGTTTGACGACCTTCCATCCGACGAGAGGTGTCTCGGGGACCGACGCGACGATCGCATACTTCACCCCCAGCAAGTCCAGCAGTGGCTTCTTGTAATGACTTAATCCCACAGTCTCGAAGCCCGCCATCTCGAGGCCCGGATCGTGAGGCTGGACCATGGCAGCAGTGAACAGGCCATATCGCTTCAACGGGACAGGGTCATACCCCTGGACCTTCTGGATGCCGCGCGTCCACGCTTCATAATCACTGAGATGATCCTGCAGAGCGAACACGCGACTGTCAGCCGCGTGCTGTTTCAGAAAGTCGATGATTTCGTTCTGGCGGTGGAAGGAGTCCTGCGGGACCGTAGTGAACAAGGAGTTCGAAAACATCGCCAGTTCAGCAGCACCGACGACTGTCAGTGCCGCCACGCCGGTTTGCCAGATTCTGGTGAGCCGAACACGACCGGACAGATGCAACTTCATCGCTGCGGCAAGGAGGACGTCGACTCCCACAGCAGACAGTACTGAAATTGTGAAAGCGCAGAAAAAGATGGAGCGAGATGGCACTCGAAAGAAAGAAATTCCGGGAATGAAGTTGTAGCAAAATGCAAAAAATGGTGTGTTCGCGCCCAAGGCAAATACGGCCCCGATCAGGAACAACGCGATCATCCGCTGAACCGGGAAGCGTCGGAATCCGAAACACGTTCCGATCACGGCCAGCAGCGAAACGACAATTCCAAAATGAAAGACGGTCTCCCAATAATATCCTGCGCGATACGACTGCATGTCACCCAAGGCAAACGGGTCCACCAGTTGTCGCAGATTGGGGAGACCGAGGCTGATCTTGCCGGCCTTTTCTGCACTCATCCCCGCAGATCGAACCGCGTGAGTCGTGTAAATTCCGATGGGCAATAAGTCAATGGCGACCAGACCGACTGTCAATGCACCCACGCCAATCCAGTTGACCAGGAGTTGTCTTGGCAGGGTCAGGTGCTCGTGAAAAACGGGCACTTCCGGGACAGCGTTCGTCTGCAAGCGTTGAGTGCTGCGATTTTTCACTGCGGAAATTTCACTCGGACGGCGAATTCCTGCCGCGACGTCGCAGACCAGGAATCCGCTTAATACCAGAACGAGGTAATAAACTTCCTGAACGTGTCCACAGAAGAAGCAGAGGGAAATGATGCACGCAAGCAGTGGGACCGCTCCTCGCTGACCGCACCGCAGACGCTCAAAGCACAGGAAAGCCCACGGGAACCATGCGATCAAACATGCGTGCGGGAAGTGTCCTTCGGCAGAATGGGCAATCAGATAGGGTGTCGCGGCGAACGCCGACCCACCAAACAGCGCAGCCAGCCAGGAGAAGCGGTAACGACGACACAGAAAGTACATCCCGACTCCGGCAAACCAGTGATGCGCTACCAACAGCCAGCTGATGAGTGGGATGCCATCAAACAGCAGGAATAACCAGTAACCAGGGTAGAACAGCGATGACTGCGGATTGCTGTACCATGGAATCCCGGCTAGGCTGTATGGATTCCAGAATGGCAATTGACCGAATTCGCGAATCGGCGTGTTGGGGAAAACACGATATCCTACGCCGGCATGCGTCATGTCATTTCGGCCGCCAAAGTGTCGGCCGGTCAGCAGATCGTTGGGATTCCTTATCAATTCGACAAAGCACGCGCTAACCAGAATTGACAGCAAGGCGCATGCGATCAGGTTTTTTGCACACGTCGATATTCGATTCGACGTCATTTCCAGTCTGGCTGGGTTGAATGGTTTGGGGGACAAAAGTTCTTGAAAACCTCGAAATTCAGTTGTGTACAAGGAGCCAAACGGAGCTGTAACGCGGTTCGGAATCCGCGTCTTTAAACAGATCTCCGAATTAACGGAGCAGTATATGTGCCATTCTGTCAAATACGGGATTCTCGCGGGCAGCTGAATCCTAGATCCCCAATTTTTCCCGCGCCATGACACCTGAAACCATTTGTTCACAAATATACGAGCTGCGCTCACCGAAAGAGACGGGACTTACGTCTGATGTCGTCTCAATCACCGAGTTGCAGCCGAAGCAGCGGCCTAAGCAACAAAACCCTTGTGTCCAGTCGCTGTGATGTGTATTTTCCGCCACGGCAGGGCCGAGTTTCGGGCATGCGGCCTTTAACCCCGGCCATGCATCCCCGACGCAGTAGTCGCATCAAGCCCCACGCAGTAGTCGCATCAAGACGGCGCTGACGTGGAAATCTGTAGCGGTCGCCTAGGCCAATCATTGAGCATCGTGACGAAATGCAATCAGCTATTCAGAAAAATCACATCTCATCCGAAGTGCCGCGATTCCATCGTGTCGCGCTTCTGCTGTTTTTCACGGCACTGTTTGCTCTGGTCAGTCGTGGGACATTGATGACTTCCGACGAGGGAGGGATCTTCAATACGGCCGTCGCCATGACGCGCGGATCACTGTCGGTCCCCCCCGGAGAGAATATTCATCCGGGACGTGATGGCCAGCTCTATTCCATGCGTGAAATCCTGCCCACAGTGGCGACCATGCCATGCTTCGTGACCGGCGTGATCCTGGAAAAAGTGGCTGGACTGGGTTCGCCTCCCTTGGCTTCCGGCCCAACGAATATCGGCATTGAGTTATTGGACGCAAGCAATTGGCCGCTGTTCCTGACCTCCACACTGCTGGGTTCTCTGTGTGGAGCTTTCACGCTCTTGTACTGCTGGGAATTCCTCGTCCTGGAAGGCCTCCCACAACGGCGCGTGCTGACGTTGGTATTGATCGTTGGCTGGGCGACTCCCATCGTCGTGTACTCCAAGACCATTTTTCCGCAGATCTTTGAATCAGCCGTGCTGATGCTGTGCCTGCTGCGCGCCCGGCAATGGTGCGAGCTACCTTGCCTCCGTGCCGGATGGAAACTTGGCGTGGCCTGCGGACTGGGAATGCTGTCGCGGTCCGCGTTTCTGCCGATCGTCGCCTGTTTCGGTACGTTTCTCCTGCTCGCCGGCGATACTCGTCTGAAAGACCGACTTCGTGCGGTGGCAGTGTTTGCAATCACCCCGGTAACAGCCGCGGCTTTGATCCTAGCCGTCAACTGGCTTAAATGGGGCTCACCGCTGGATTTTGGGTATCACGACCCGCGCGAAAGCTTCAGCACAAATCCGCTGACCGGCCTGTGCGGTCTGCTTGTCAGTCCTGGCAAGGGGCTGCTGATTTTCGCTCCGGTCATGCTTGTGCCGATCTTCTTTGCCCGCTCGATTTGTAAAGCCGGACGCGCAGAGTTTTTTCTGATGTTGACGGTCACCCTCGTCTATCTGGGGGTCTACAGTCAGTGGTATGACTGGGGTGGCGGACTTTGCTGGGGACCACGGTTCCTGCTGGGATTGATTGCCCCATGGATGGCATTGTCAGGGCGTGTCCTGTTCACACATTCGAATATTTTTGCGAGACGGCTGTTCTGGACGGCAGCAACTTTGGGCGTGGGAGTGCAGTTTTTGGGCGTTGTTGTTTATCCTCACTGGATCTATTCGAAAACGCTTCCAAATCCACTTTCCCTGACAACATCAAACATTGTTCTGACCGCGCAGGCGTTCGCACAGCATGGCGTGGATGATCTCTGGCTGACGTCCTCAGTGATGTCCAGGGAATACATCCTCGTGCTTTCAGTGATTTGCGGCATGCTCCTCGGCTCGATCGCGCTGCTGATTTGGGCGGGGCGATCAGGGGGATCGCTGCGGACTGCAATCACGGCCTCTGAGACGCATCCTGAATCACGATCTGCATGAGGGGGATCGGCATTTCCCCACGGCTCGCCTTCCACCTAGATTAGGGGCGAGTGCCTGTTTCCGGTGTCTTCGACGTCGCGATGGTGTTGAGCGGCGCAGGCCAGGTCAAATTCCCCATGGGACCGGTGATCCTGTACACCAAATATGGCCCCGAGCGGAAGACGATCGGGTGGGACCATGGATAAGTGTTTTTCGTATTCGTAGCGAGTGCTGGCGGTGGAGCGGAGGGACCTCCGGGTCCCACTGCGAGCGATTGTTCCCGTGTGAGTCCGCTGGAGCCTGTGTCCACCACGACAAAACGTTGCGGCGTTCTGGCCAGTGCTTTATAAAACAATTGGCGGCGGTCGGAAAAATATACGAGCAGCGCGTTTAGGTACACGAATCGTGTTGGAGGCTGCAGTTGCATACGCGGGTACAGGTGGACGAGGCTGTCGTTGATGCAGACCAGTTCTCCCTGCCGGACACTTTGCTGCTGGAGGAATTCCGCCACCTTTTCCAGGTCGCCAAACGACGGCGTGACCAGCATCCGCAAACGGTCGCGAATGGCGGGGGTGCTTCCGCGCATGATACAGGTCGACCAGCATCCCAGCCGGGACACGCGCCAAACCGGCGAACACAATAAGGCCAGCATCAGGAATGCGACCGCGACCCGCTGCCAGCGTATTTGCCCGCGCGCCGAAATCTCCGCCGCAAGTACGCCAATCGCCAGCGCGATCGTGGGCGTGTAAACATAATCAAATAAGTGCTGCAGGAAAATCGCTTGGCCAAGCCACGCCAGATACAAAGCGGCAAACAGCGTGCGTGAGAAAATAGACTCTGCCTGCCACGGCGCTGTCTCTTCCCGCCATACATGGTTCGTTCGCAGCCCGCCAATGATCTGGAGGACCGCCACAGGCAACGCCGCCAGATGGATAAAGAACGAGGGGAAATAACGATACACCATCGCCAGGAACCGCATCCCCGTCCAGTGTTCTTTTCCGGCCGCGTAGTACCGCGGATTCCAGTTGGTGAACGTGTCGATAAAGTAAGGCTCGGCGCCTGACAAATGCAGCCGGGCCACTCCGGCTCCTCCCACGGTCAAACCGCCGATCAGGAGCGATCCCAAATCCAAAGTAATCGTCCGCCAGGATCGCAGTCGCGGGGCGCTCACCAGCCAGCAGGCGAGCGCCGGGACGGCCCAATGTGGCTTCAGCCAGACGCCAATCCCCCAGACAAGTCCTTCCGCAAATCCCCGGGCCGCCAGCCGCGACGGGTTGGGCGGGCTCTCAGTCGCTCGCAACACCTGACGACGCCGAAGATGCAATCCCCCCAAAGCCGGCAGCAAGATCCAGATGTCGCGCTGGCAATGGTTCCACTCGGAAACCGAAAAATAGAACAGGCACAGGAAGAACGCCGTCCAGACGAGGAGACTCCTGTTGTGCCGGACTCGACGGTCATAAGCAGCCAGCAGCCCCCACGCTGCTGAAAAAAATAACTAGGTCTGTGAAACACATGGCGACTGACGACCAACCCAGCATGGAACGAATCGCCACATGCAACCAGACCACGCCGGGAAAATTCGGTTCCAGAATATCGCGGTAGAGTACGCCCCCCTGCAACAGGTTCTTCGCCTGCAAATCGTACATCACCGTGTCGTTTGTCAGTGGCATGCAGAGCAACGGCGGAACATTGGTGATCAGTAACGATCCCAGCAAAATCCACGCCAGGACCGCAGACATGCCATCCATCCAGCCGGATTGACGACGTACGTACTGACGATGTATCCGCGGAGATCGGCAAGTGCATGTAAGGTCTTCCCCGGTTGTCAACTCAAAAAGATCTTCCTAGTATCTCAATTCAGATGAAATCAGTTTTGGGTTGCAAGAGACGGTCGAAGTGGGTCTGATTTCGGTCTGCAGCCGGAATCAGGCGGCCATACAGATCGATTTTTCCGTTGGTGCTTTGACACCGCGGGTCAGCGTG
>Ga0209553_1001746_pt1 | contig 10723 bp, 7 predicted proteins | sample LauGreFBDMM110DN_2_FD_188217 | JGI IMG/M metagenome (GOLD analysis project Ga0209553, IMG submission 188217) | Freshwater lake microbial communities from Lake Michigan, USA - Fa13.BD.MM110.DN (SPAdes) (version 2) | ecosystem: Environmental > Aquatic > Freshwater > Lake | place: Lake Michigan, USA...
CTACTGATCTGGGCTATGATGCTATCTACAATATTGGATTGAAAGAAGTGGAACGCATCAAACTGGCCATGGAAGAAGTGAAATCGCAGGTAGGCTTTCAGGGAGACATGAAGGCATTCATCCTATCGCTCAGAACAGATCCCCAATTCTATCCCACCAGTGGCGAGGCGCTCTTGAAAGAAGCCTCTTTCATCGCCAAAAAAATTGATGGTAAACTGCCCACCCTTTTCGGCAGGCTTCCCCGTCAGCCTTATGGCATTGAACCAGTACCAGCAGAAATAGCACCAACCTATACGGCAGGGCGGTATTCCCCGGCACCAATAAAAAGCACCAGGTCCGGGAACTATTGGGTCAACCTCTATAACCTGCCTTCAAGAAGCCTATACACATTAGAGGCACTCACCTTGCATGAAGCAGTACCTGGTCATCACCTTCAAATGTCACTCACCCAAGAACTTGAAAACCTTCCCAGTTTTCGAAGGAATCTCTATGTCAATGCCTTTGGAGAAGGATGGGGATTGTATGCAGAATCTTTGGGCTATGAAATAGGTCTGTACAAAGATCCCTACAGCCGGTTTGGGCAGCTCACCTACGATATGTGGAGGGCTTGCAGGCTGGTGATTGATGTGGGTCTTCATGCCAAAGGATGGTCCCGGGATCAGGCTGTTGCTTATCTCGCAGACAATACAGCGCTATCTCTCCATGAAGTCAATACAGAAATCAACCGGTATATTGCCTGGCCCGGTCAGGCCTTGGCCTACAAAATGGGTGAGTTGAAAATCAAGGAGCTGCGCAAGCGGGCAACATCAGCGCTAGGAGATAAATTTGACATCAGGCAGTTTCACGACCTGTTGCTTTCTGAAGGAACACTCACCTTGAGGCTGATGGAAAAACTGGTCGACAGGTACATCGAAACAACCAAATAAAATCCCACGAGATAGGGGATGGAAGCATGGTATTTTTCTGCACCAAACCATCCACCTGTGCTGTAGATCAGAATGATCGCAGTGATGCATTTCACCCCCTCCCAAACAAAGGCATCTTTGTCTCTGTCCATCAATGAGGTCAGTGCATAGATGTACAGGAAGATGAAGAGTCCGTAGAGGAAAATTCCCGGGCTGCCAATCTGGGCGAGGTTTCCAAAGAGATAAGAAATGAAAAGCAGGAGAAAAACCAGTTGAACCATTGCCCAGGTTCTAAGGGCCGGACTGCTGGCTGGATCGTATTTTTCAAAAGCATACACATCCTCAATTTTTTTCAGCGGATATTTCTCCATCACGTCTGCTGGCCTCCATCCTGTTGGCATGAACCAAATCCTGGCCTTGTCCATCCAATGGTTAGTCCTCCAGGCATCAGCCACCAAACCCAACATGTGTTGAAAATTGATCTTGATAGGGTTCCATGTGGCAACAGGATGCGTGATGCCATAGACAGGAGGAATATCTTTACGCTCTTCCTGGAAACTGCCAAAAAGCTTGTCCCAGACAATAAAGACCTGTGCATAGTTTTTATCAATGTATTCAGGATTGATGGCATGGTGAACCCTGTGGTGTGAGGGTGTTACAATGATTTTCTCTAAAATACCCATCCTGTCGATGTGTTGTGTATGGTACCAGAATTGGATAAACAAGTGAAGCGGTGCAACAATGGCAATCACATTTCCAGGTACACCCAGCAAAGCCGCTGGCAAGAGAAAAAACGTGAACAATTTGAAAAAAACGGAGATGCTTTGTCTCAGGGCACAAGCCAGGTTGAACTCCTCACTGCTGTGGTGAATGATATGGGCATTCCAGAATACATTGGTGGTATGTTGAATCCTGTGTATCCAGTAACCTGAGAAATCAAGAGCAATAAAGGCAATCACGTATACAACCAGGCCCTCTTCTATGCGGGTGATGGCAAAATGCTTGACCATCCACCCATAACTGATGATGGCTACACTGAGGCCCAGTACATCTTTGGTAACATTGGTGATGCCTGAGGCAAGCGATGAAACCATGTCCATGGTCCTTACTGTGTCATGGCCTTTTCTCCAACCATACCATTTTTCCAGCAAGACCAGCAGCAGGAATATCGGCATCGCAATCAATAAAATCTTACCATAAGTTTCCATATACAACCAATTAGATCTCCAATTTCGTTCATTTTATTTAAATTGTACACCTATGTCTACCAAACCGCTTTCCCTTTCCCTGAACCGTTTAACACACCAGTTGTCTGGCCATGTTTTTGAGTGTGTTGATGCCCATACCTGTGGCAATCCTGTGCGGTTGGTCGTCTCAGGCGGCCCTGCGCTGGAAGGCAGCAACATGAGTGAGAAACGACAGCATTTTTTGCGTGAATTTGACTGGATAAGAAAAGGGCTGATGTTCGAACCCCGTGGTCATGACATGATGAGTGGAAGCATCCTCTACCCACCCCATGATCCTGAGAATGATTTTGCAGTCCTGTTTATTGAAACCAGCGGTTGTCTGCCCATGTGTGGCCATGGCACCATCGGAACCATCACAGCAGCCATTGAATCAGGATTGGTAAAACCCAAGGTCAGTGGAAAAATCAGGATGGAAGCGCCAGCTGGCCTTGTGCAGATTGAATACAAAATGATTGGCGATAAAGTCAGCTCAGTTCGGCTCACCAATGTGCCAGGATACCTTGACCAGGCTGATTTGGCGGTAGATTGCCCTGGGCTTGGAAATATCAGCGTGGATGTTGCTTACGGCGGAAATTTTTATGCCATCGTTGATGTGCAGGAAAACTTCCCTGGTCTGGAACATTTTACTGCCGACCAACTCATCAGCATGGCAAGGCAGCTCAGGAAAAATATCAATGCAAAATACACATTCGTGCATCCGGAAGATCCAACGATCAATGGGTGTAGTCATATTCTCTGGTGTGGTGTCGTCATTGACCCCGCGTCTACGGCACGCAATGCTGTGTTCTATGGCGACAAAGCCATTGACCGATCGCCCTGCGGAACAGGCACCAGTGCCCGAATGGCACAGTGGTATGCCAAAGGCAAGCTGAAAAAAGGGGATGCGTTCATCCACGAGAGCATCATTGGAAGCAAGTTTATTGGCAGGATTGAAGAAGAGACCTTCGTGAACGGAAAGCCCGCCATGCGCCCTTCCATTGAAGGATGGGCAAAAATTTATGGACACAATACCATTTCCATCGATATTGATGATGATCCATATGCACACGGGTTTCAGGTTATCTAAAATGTGATTATGAAAAAAAACGTTCTATTTACCTTGTGCATGATTACAGGATCAGTGTATTCCCAACAAAGTGATTTGTTGCAATATGATAAACCCGCTTTATTTTTCGAGGATGCCCTTCCCATTGGCAATGGGCGCATCGGTGGAATGGTTTACGGGGGAATCAGCAAAGACCGCATATCATTGAACGAAGCAACCCTATGGGCTGGTTCTCCTGTTGATTCCAACATCCTGAAAAAACATGGCAGATCAGTTCCAATAAACCACTCCTCATCCAATTCTAAAACATAAAAATTATTATTATGTCTACCATCAGGATTTTTACTACAGTATTATTCATGCTTGTTTCCTTTTGGGGGAATGCCCAGCAAGCCAGTGTCCACATCAGTCCTGTCAATTTTTCCAGGGTAATCATCAATGATGATTTTTGGAAACCCAAAATTGACAAGGTGGCCACCAAAACGCTGGATGCCTGTATTTACCAAACAGAGGTGAATACCGGAAGGATTCGAAATTTTGAGAAGGCGGCAAGAGCAAAGGGGGAAAAACACGAAGGGATTTTCTATGATGATTCAGATGTTTACAAGGCCATTGAAGCAATGGCGTATGCCATCAAGCTGACAGGGAACAAGGTGCTTGAGCAAAAGGCAGATGAGTGGATTGACAAGATTGCAGCAGCGCAGCAAGCGGATGGGTACCTCAATACATACTATACCCTCACTGGATTGGACAAGCGTTGGTCAGACATGGACAAGCACGAAGATTATTGCGGCGGACACATGCTGGAAGCCGCAGTTGCTTATTTCGATGCAACAGGAAAAAAGAAGTTTCTTGATGTAGGCAAACGTTGGGCTGATCATTTTGATGCAACATTTGGTCCAGGAAAAAGAAACTGGGTAACCGGTCACCAGGAGCTGGAGCTGGCACTGGTAAAGCTCTACAAGGCAACTGGAGAGAAAAGATACCTAACACTGGCCGACTGGCTGCTGTCTGAACGAGGAAAGAACCATGGTATAGGCAGTCAATGGAAAAATGGTAAGGGCACCGATTATTCGCAAGACCTGCTTCCAGTGAAGGAACAGTCAGAGATAACAGGGCATGCAGTACGTGCCATGTACCTCTATACAGGCGCTGCTGACGTGGCTGCACATACCGGAGACCAAGGCTACCTGTTGGCCATGAGAAGGGTATGGGAGGATGTGGTATTTCGCAACATGTACATCACTGGTGCCATAGGCTCTGCAGGAAAAAACGAAGGATTTTCAAAAGATTTTGACCTGCCCAATGAACAGGCCTATTGTGAAACTTGTGCCTCTGTAGGGATGGTGTTTTGGAACCAACGCATGAACAGCCTTACGGGCAAATCGGAATACATTGATGTATTGGAAAGAAGTTTGTACAACGGCGCTTTGGATGGTCTTTCACTCAGTGGTGATCGTTTTTTCTATGGCAATCCACTGGCTTCACAGGGAAATCACAGCAGACGAGAATGGTTTGGAACTGCTTGCTGTCCATCCAATATTGCACGATTGATCACTTCCGTTGGCGGGTATATTTATGGTCAGGAAAGCAATACCATCTACATCAATCTTTTTGTGGGCAGTGAATCTTCATTTGATCTGGCAACATCAACCATGAAAATCAAAACATCCACTTCCTATCCATGGCAAGGGACTGTCAGCTGCAATATTTCCATGCGTAAAAAAGAAAAAGCTGCTATTGCATTCAGGATTCCAGGGTGGCTCAGGAATACGCCAGCACCGGGCAATCTTTATTCATTCCTCAACCAGTCTAATGCTGCACCAACAATACTTGTGAATGGTAAGTTGGTGGCATTCAAAGAAGAAAATGGATATGCCATCATAGAAAAAGAATGGGAAGATGGCGATACAGTAGTGTACACGATGCCCATGGAGGTGCGCAAAATCAGTGCAAGAAAAGAACTGGTTGATGACAATTATCGGATGGCATTGCAACGTGGGCCAATTGTTTATTGCGTTGAAGGTGCAGACAACAATGGCAAGGCATGGAATATTTTATCGCCATCAACCGCCAAGTTTGAGACTGAAAAATTTAATGTGCTTGATGAAAAAGTAATCAGCCTTGTTTCAACATTGCCTGTCTTACAAATTGGGGCTGATGGAGCGTCATCCAAAACCGTAAACCAAAAAGTGCGCGCAATACCGTATTACACATGGTGCAACCGGGGAAGCAATCCCATGCAGGTCTGGTTGCCAACAGTGTACAAGGACATCAAAATAAATTACTAGGATCAATTTGAGAAGGGCAATTCCTAATTCAACTAACTTTGAAAAAAAGGATACATGAGCAAGGTTATCGTAGCAGGAGGTGGTGTAATTGGACTGTGTACAGCCCATTACTTGAACAAGGCTGGCTATGAAGTGACCTTGATTGACAAAGGTGACCTGAAACATGGCACATCCTTTGGCAATGCAGGATATATTTCTCCCAGTCATTTTATCCCGCTTGCTTCACCGGGGATTGTTGCCAAGGGCTTGCAATGGATGCTCAGTTCCACTTCCCCTTTTTACATCAAGCCCAGGCTGAACATGGATCTTATCCGATGGGCACTGACCTTCTGGAAAAGGTCCGGCAAGGCTACAATGGAAAGAAATATACCCCATCTCAACAATATTCTTCAACTGAGCCGTGAACTCACTTCAGAAATCCGCAATGAGTTGGGCAATCAATTCCGGATGGAGGAAAAGGGGTGTTTAATGCTCTATAAAAGTTCATTGACGGAAAAACATGAGATAGAATTGGCAAAGGAGGCAGCGGCTTTGAATATTGACACCAAAGTGTTCAGCGCCAAAGAAATCCAGGCCATGGAGCCAGAGGTGGAGGTCAATGTAAAGGGAGGAGTGCTGTATCCGATTGATGCCCATTTGCATCCTGGCGATTTGATGCAAACCATTCATGATCATTTGCAGCAATCAGGGGTACAATTTCAGTTGGAAACCACCATTACTGGATTTGAAAAACAAGGAAGAAAAGTAACCAAGGTATTGACAGACAAAGGAGATTTTACAGGCGATGAGATCATTCTTGCCACAGGCTCATGGTTGCCCGCAACCAGCCGAGACCTGGGTATAGACCTTCTTCTTCAAGCAGGTAAAGGCTATAGCATGACGTTTGATGCAGTTGAAAAAAACCTTCATTATCCTGCAATCCTTGTCGACGACAGGGTTGCAATGACCCCTATGGGTGCTGATCTTAGGATGGGAGGAACCATGGAAATCAGTGGTATTGGATCACCCATGCTCATGAAAAGGGTTCAGTCAATTTATAAGGCAGCAAAAAGTTATTATCCCGATCTGCCAGTTGAATTTCCTGCCCAGGACAAGATCTGGTATGGACTCAGGCCTTTGAGCCCAGACGGTCTTCCTTATATTGGCCGACACTCAACATATGATAACATCGTCATGGCAGGCGGCCATGCCATGCTTGGCCTCTCTCTTGCAGCGGCAACAGGCAAATTGGTAGAAGAGATTGTTGGCGGGCTCGAGTCAAGTATTGACATCAGTGCATTCAATGTAGAACGATAAAAAATAAATCAAGCGTATGAAAAAATCAATGTTATTGTTTTTAATGGTGATGGGTATAACATCAGGTGCAATGGCCCAAAGCCTCAACAAATTATGGGCTACCGATACCACCCTGAAAGTTCCCGAGTCTGTGCTGTTGGACAGCAAGAACCAGCGTTTGTATGTCACCAATATTGATGGCAAGGGCCCTTGGGACAAAGATGGCAAGGGGTCCATTTCACTGTTGACCCTTTCCGGGAAAATCCTTAACCCCGATTGGATCAAAGGACTGCATGCCCCTAAAGGCATGACCATGTTCAGTGATTTTCTGGTTGTAGCGGATGTCGATTCAGTGGTCATCATTGAGGTTACCAAGGCACAGATTGTAAAAAAGCTTTACATCGAAGGGGCAAAGGCGTTGAATGATATTACATCAGACAAACGCGGCAACATGTATGTGTCAGATTCCAAGACCCAAAAAATCCATTTTATTGATGTAGATAAACTGGAAGTCAGTTTGTTCGCTGAGGGACTCAAAGGCCTGAATGGCCTGCATTATGTTGACAAGACCTTGTATTTCACCGATGCCGGGGCACTCTACAAATTTGGGAAGGACAAGGCAAAAATTCTCATCACTGAAGGCATGGAAGGCGGTACTGATGGGATAGAACAAGTAGATGAAAATACATTTCTTGTGTCCTGCTGGGCTGGTTCCATTTGGTTGGTAAAAATGAATGGCGAGAAGAAATTGTTGCTGGATACAAGAAAAGAAGGCATCAATACTGCTGACATTGGATATGATAAGAAAAACAAAATTGTTTACGTTCCTACATTTTGGAAGAACCATGTGGTTGCTTACCAGCTCCAATAATTGACAGAAAAGATAAAAAAGGAAGGCACAAAGTATTCAACCTTTGTGCCTTCCTTTTTCTGTTGATAAACGATTATTTTCCCAATTTGCTTTCAAGGTATTTCACCATCTCACTGTTACCCGCCATTTTCAATTTGTTCATGATGCCACCGAGGATCATCCCATTGATATAAGGATTGGTCTGCTCTTTCACCTGCGCGGGTATTTCGTCCCTGAAAGCAATAATCATGTCGATGGATTTTTTTATCCGATCATTGCTTTTCATCGATCCGGTCATTTCGCCGATTTGTTGCATCAGCGTGAACTTCTCATTGGTCAATCCCAATGCGGTAAACTTATCTGCCAGTTTATCAAAAACCTCTTCTTTGCCAGAGGCTACCAGGATAGCATTGGTGGCCATGTCCAATTTTCCTTTTGCAGGCTTGTTGGACAATTCCATTGCATATTTGAGTGCAAGCAAACTGTCCGTTTTGGATAGCGCTTCCAAAGCAGCTCCAGACACAGAATAAGAAGAATCATTGATGTTTTTTTCATACAAAGACGCATATTTCGCATCAGCTGTTTTGCCCAACCCCTCTATCATGCTTGCCTTGACGGGCCTGTTGGTTTCCTTGTTCACCAGCAAAGCAATGGTCTCCTCGAAGGTTTTTCTGATGCGGTCTTTTTTCATATCAATTTTGCTCATCGCAAGCAACCTTATCCCATGGAAGGGGTCATTCAGTGCATCTTTCAAGAGTGCCAATGCCTTTGGCTCATCCGTCTTTCTGCCGCAAAAATCAACTGCTTCTTTTCTGTCGAGATAATTTCCCGCCTGATAAAACTGGTGGATATAGTTGTCTAGGCTTTTGTTCTCCTTCTTCTCACACAGCAGGATTTTATCTCCATCAAAATTGATCAGGTCCGGTTTAGTGGTGGAAGCAAAACTGAAACTGTCTACTGCATGCTCAATCCAAACCTCATTCCTTCTGCTGGTTTTGCCATTGTACACATCGATGAAAGTGGGGATCCTGAAAATTTTTCCTGTGCCCTGCGTTTGTTTTACAACCACAGTTGCTTGTTGTGACACTTCATTGTATTTGTATTGGATGTCCAGTTTTGGATGGCCATTGCCAAAATACCATTGGTTGAAATACCAGGTAAGGTCCATGCCACTGACTTCTTCAAAAGCCAGGCGCAAATGATGCGCTTCTGCAGCCTTGAATTTGTTGCTGCTCAGGTAAAGGTTTAATCCTTTGAAAAACGCACTGTCTCCAATGTGTTTTCTCAACATGTGCAAGATTCTTCCCCCTTTTTGGTAGCTGACGCCATCAAACATTTGCTCCCGGTCTTCATAATAAAAACGCACAAGGTCTTTTTTGAAATTGTCACCCCTCAGGTACCCCTGAAGACCATTGAAGTTTTCTGCATCACCGGCATCCTTACCGTACTTGTATTCATCCCAAAGGGTCTGGCTATAGTCGGCGAAGGATTCATTGAGGGTAAGGTTGCTCCAGCTTTCAGCAGTTACATAATCGCCAAACCATTGGTGAAACAATTCGTGTGCAATGGTGCCTTCCCATATATTCCCATCGGTCAGTTCTCTTGCATCCTGTTGGGCTGTTTCCTGGTGGATGGTAGCGGTGGTATTCTCCATGGCGCCGGCAACATATTCCCTTCCCGTAATTTGGCTGTACTTGACCCAAGGGTATTCAACACCGGTGATCTTCGAGAAATAGCCCATCATTTCTGGTGTGTTGCCAAAGATTTTCTTTGCCACAGGGCCGAACTCTTTTTCAACATAATAATTCACTTCCTTTCCTTTCCATGAATCTTTTATCACGGCATAATCGCCTACACCCATAAAGAACAGGTAAGGAGAGTGTGGGAGGTCCATTTTCCAATAATCCGTTCTGGTTCCATCATTGTTTTTCTTCTGGCTTACCAATTTCCCATTGCTAAGGCTTACATATTTAGATGGCACAGTCATGTAAAGCTCCTGGGTTGTTTTTTGTTGGGTCTGATCAATTGTAGGAAACCAAACGGAGTTGGATTCCGTTTCACCCTGGGTCCAAATCTGGGTGGGTTTATTTTTCTCCTCTCCCTTGGGGTTGATGAAATAAAGGCCTTTCACGCCCAGCATAGGCTCTGACCCTGACTCCTTCTCATATTCATTGGGCTTGGATACATAATTGATGTAAACCGTGTAGTTTTCACCTTTCTTGTATGTCCTTGGCAGCTTTATGGACAGTTGTTTCCTGTCATAGCCGTATTCAAGGGTTTTCAAAGACTTGTCGGGCTGCACCATAGATACCTGAATGATATCCATGCCTTTTGCATCCAGCGTTAAAGCTGCTGTTGGATTGAAATGCGGTGTCAACGTGATCCATGCCTTGCCCAAGAGGGAAGTCTTTTCAAAGTCAAACCGCACATCAAGTTTGGTGTGAACAAGGTTGTTGATCCTTGTAGGGGTATACCGGGGCGTTTGTTTCCAGCTTGAGTCAACAGGTCCTTTATCCTGGGAAAATCCCATGATGGAGAGGTTGCTTACAAGCATTAAGATCAAGTATTGTTTCATGTTCAGATGGTTTATGTTGCAAATATATAAAGGCAATGGTTTAGGATTTGCCAATTTTGATGGATGGCAAAATCCTTGTTTTGTGTATTATTCTTTTGTTAGATTTGTACTATGTCAATTTATTCAGGTATTCGGATGTTTTGCATGCTCGTTGCCATGATGGCTTTTCAGGGATTGAGTGCCCAGCATTATATTTTCATTGAAGCAGATGGCCAGCAGCCATTTTACCTCAAGCAAGGAAATACGATGGTGTCTTCATCCGCTTCAGGCTTCTTGATAATCCCTAAGATTACGGCCTCAGAGATGGAATTTTCCATCGGATTTCCCAAAAATATTTATCCTGAGGTTTCTTTTTATATCAATGGCACCGACCGAGACCGCGGGTTTCAATTGAAACTGATGGAGGGACAGGGCTGGTCTTTGTTCGACCGCACCAGCCTTGAAGTGATCAAAGGCGAGGTGCCCAAAGCCGCACCTGTTCAAATGAATTTACCACAAAAAGAGGAGGGGGGATTTTCAAAACTTTTCGCTATTG
>Ga0209553_1001748_pt1 | contig 10722 bp, 5 predicted proteins | sample LauGreFBDMM110DN_2_FD_188217 | JGI IMG/M metagenome (GOLD analysis project Ga0209553, IMG submission 188217) | Freshwater lake microbial communities from Lake Michigan, USA - Fa13.BD.MM110.DN (SPAdes) (version 2) | ecosystem: Environmental > Aquatic > Freshwater > Lake | place: Lake Michigan, USA...
CCCCCGCCGCTCACCTGAATTGGATTCCCACCGGCCAGCAGATCAGCTTCTCAACGACGCGGCCCGAAACGATGCTGGGCGATACGGCCGTGTGCGTTCATCCGACTGACGAGCGTTACACCGACCTGATCGGCAAGCACGTTCAGATTCCTGCCAACGGACGAATTATTCCAATCATTGCGGATGCGTTGCTGGCCGACAAGACACTGGGTACAGGAGCGGTCAAAGTCACTCCGGCTCACGATCCGAACGACTACGCCTGCGGCCTGCGTAACAATCTCGAAATGATCAACATCCTGAACACGGATGGCACGATCAACGAGAACGGCGGCGAGTATCAGGGCCTCGATCGCTTTGAGGCTCGCAAGAAAATCGTGGCGAAGATGGAGAGTCTCGGACACTTCGAAAAGGTCGAAGACCGTGTCATTCCGATGATGTACAGCGACCGTTCCAAGACAGCGATTGAACCGTTTCTGAGCGATCAGTGGTTCGTGAAAATGGATACGCTGGCTCAGAGTGCGATGGATGCCGTGGAAGACGGCCGAGTTCGTTTCTTCCCGCAGCGATATGCCAAGACGTATCTCGACTGGCTGGGTGAAAAACGCGATTGGTGCATCAGCCGCCAGCTGTGGTGGGGGCATCGGATTCCGATTTGGTCGAAGCGGATCATGGGACCTGTTTCAGACCGTTCCCTGAAGAGGGACATCGAAGTGCGAGACGGAAAAGGGAACCTAGTTGTCGAAGGTCATCTCTATCATCCGATTGTGGGCCGAGAGCATGATGTCGCTGGGATCATCGTGGATGGACCAGAGCATGGCGAAAAGCTCCAGCTCGTTTGTGTTGCTGATGGATGCGAAGAAATCGAACGTCAGCTCGAGCAAGATGGGTTCTCCCAAGACCCCGACGTCCTCGACACGTGGTTCAGCTCTGCGCTGTGGCCGCACGCCACGCTAGGCTGGCCGGATCGGCAACACAATCCGCCAATGCGGCCAGCCGCTGGCGCGGCATCTGAAATTTCAAATTTGAAATCTCAAATTGAATCGCACTCCGAAAACCGAAAACTGAAAACTGAAAACACGGCGAACGAAGTCTTGGACTTCTTCTACCCCGGTTCCGTGCTGGTGACCTCCCGCGACATCATCACGCTGTGGGTCGCGCGCATGGTGCTCACGGGGTTGTACAACATGGGCGACGTGCCGTTTAAGCACGTCTACATCCATCCGAAGATTCTGGATGGGCTCGGGCAGACCATGTCCAAGTCCAAAGGCAACGGCGTGGATCCGCTGGAGCTGATCGAGAAGTACGGCACCGACGCGGTACGATTTACGATCTCGTCGCTTGCCGGCGAGACTCAGGACGTACGGCTGCCGGTTGGGTATGAGTGCCCTCATTGCCACGCCATCACGCCGCAGTCGAAAGAACATCAGGAAATGCGGCCGATGGGCGGAGCGACTCCGTCACTCAAATGTGCCAAGTGCAAAAAATCATTCCAGTTCCCAAGTCCGTGGTTCACGCCGGACGAAGGAGCCCCCGTGGCTCGGATCGTCAGCGAACGCTTCGAGTACGGACGCAACTTCTGCAACAAGTTGTGGAACGCTTGTCGCTTCGCGTTCATGAATCTGGAAGGTTTTTCACCAGCGCCGGTCGCGGAAGCAGACCTGCAAGTGGAAGATCGCTGGGTGCTCAGTCGCCTTGCGACAACTGTTCGCGAAGTCACCACGATGCTGGAACGTTACCAGTTCGACCAAGCGACTCGGGCCGTTCGGGAATTCACCTGGAACGAATTCTGTGACTGGTACCTTGAAATGCTGAAGCCCCGCTTCCGCAATGAGGCCACGCGTCCTGTGGCTCAGCGCTGTCTAGTGGTGGTGGTCGATACGCTGCTGCGGCTACTGCATCCATTCGCTCCGTTTATCACGGAAGAACTGTGGCATAAGTTGAACGAGTTGGTTCCGAATCGTTGTGAGCCGCAAGGCGCTAGCCTGCGGGTTGCGGACAATTCGCCCACCGAAAGCGTCATGGTCGCCGCATGGCCCGACCTGCCGCTGAGCATGATCGACGCAGCATTGGAAAAACGTTTCGAACGCCTTCAGGAAACGATCGTGGCCGTGCGCAACGTGCGATCATCGTATGGCATCGCTCCGTCCGCTCAACTGAAGCTGTTTATGCGATGCGCTCCGGACGTGGCTGAACAACTGCAGGCGGTTGCCAGCCAGTTTGACTTCCTGTCAAAGACCATGCTGGAAGCGGCCGGTCTGGACGTTACGCCGCCGAAGGGTTCGGTCAGCTTTTCGCTGGGCGATGCGGACGGTTACCTCCCGGTTGCCGACCTCGTGGATCTCAACGCTGAACTGGATCGCAAGCAGAAAGAAGCGGACAAGCTCCGTGGCTTCATCAAGAGCCAGGAAGCGAAACTCGCCAATCAAGGTTTTATGGCGAAAGCACCGGCAGATGTCGTCGAAGGAATTCGTAAGACAAAGGCCGAGCAGGAGTCGCAGTTGGAGAGTATCGAACGGATTGTTCGAGAGTTGGGTGAATCGACATGATCTTCCGATAGGCCCGGCGAGCGGCATGCGTCAGCTTGCCGGTACATTGGCTTGATTGTCCGTTGACTGCGAGGAATCGCAGTTGTGCCGGTGGGCTGACTCCCCAAGCTGCTCGATTTTGCCTTCACGCGGCAGTATCGTCCCTGATGCCAGAAAACGGCATAATTCGTTCAGTTGCCCGATCATCTCCAGTCGGGACATGATGGCCTCCGGGGACATATCAACAGCGGATTCAGACATTCTAGGAGGCGTTTGGATCGGTGTCATCCGTCTCTCCTCTCAGTCGTTCAAGGTCGGCAAGATCCTGATGTCGTCCAGCAATCGTCTTCATCGTTATTAATCCATCACGCGACACAACACTGCAATCCACTTCACCAAATCGCACGATAACGCGGCTTTCCCACACGGATTCAAGACCGGGCGATACGACAATCATGTCCAGCGAAATGAGTTTTGGCCCAACAGCCTTTGAGACTCGCCAGATTTCCATTGCCTGCGGAGTTTTCGGCTTGAATGGCATACGGCCACTCGGAATCCAGAATCCAACGTCTTTTGCAACATCCTGCAGGCGGGCTCGCTCATGTTCCGGTACCAGCAAGTCGATGTCCTGCGTGGCTCGTGGAAAACCGTGGACACCCAGCGCGAGTCCGCCGCACAGAGCATACGGAACTCCGTTCGCGTTCAACGCAGCGATCAGATGCAGCATTTCCTGGATAAGATCCATTTGAGTTCAATCGTTTCAAGACTGTGAGACAATCCAGATCTGAACGGGCGAATCGCCGACCATCACCGACTTAACGTCAACTCCCGGCGACGTTTTGAACTCAATGCTGTCAGCCAGTGTTTCACGGCAGATATAATCGCCCCATTCGGCGACCATGGCCTGAACGGTGTTGTCAGCGGAGTGATACTGAACTTTGATGTGATCCTGAATGTTCAGGTTCGCGTCCTTGCGAAGCTGCTGGACCTGGCGGACGAAGTCGCGGGACATGCCTTCGCGGATGAGTTCCGGGGTGAGGACCGTGCTGATCGCGACCTGAATGCCGGAGTCGTCCGAACAGACCCATTCAGCGGCCTGGGCGGTGCTGATGAGCACATCTTCCGGCGTAAGATCGACGCTTTGTCCATCGAGTTCAATGGTGAGGTTTTCGCCGCGCCGAAGTGGTGACAGGACGGCGTCTCCCAGTTCCGGAAGTTTGGTCCGCAGAGCGTTGAGCAGCTTGCCATATTTTGGACCGAGCGTTTTCAGGTTCGGTTTGTAGGCATAGCTGACGAGTGCATCGAGGTTGTCCTGACGCACGACGCGGTGGATGTTGAGTTCTTCGCCGATGACGTCGGCGAGTCGTTCAATGGCTTCGGCGGTACCGACATTGGACGACGCAAAGCGAAGTTCCGCCAGCGGCTGACGGACTCGGAGGTTCGATTCTTCGCGCAGCTTGTGGGCGAGTCGAACAACTTTTTGAGCGGCCGACATGCTCAGATTGAGACCAGCGTCGAGCAGCGAAGTGTCTGCGATGGGATAGTCGCAGAGGTGGACGGAGCAGGGGAGGGCGTGTCCGTAGGCGGATTCGTTAGAATTCGGTAGCGATTCGGAATTCTCACGAATTCCGCTACAAGGCCTCACCTCCGAACACTCTCGTCCGAAGGCCAGGTTCTGGTACATGCGTTCTGTGATGAACGGGATGCATGGAGCCAGCAATCGACAGAGCGTGACCAAAACTTCGTACAACGTTTCGTACGCAGCGTTCTTGTCGGTGTCGGTGGCGTCTTTCGATCGCCAGAAGCGACGGCGGTTGCGGCGGATGTACCAGTTGCTGAGGTCGTCAATGAACCCGGCAGCCGCAGCACAGAAGCCGGGTGCGTTGTACTGCGACATCTCGCGATGAGCGACTTCGATGAGCGACTGCAGATTGGAAAGAATCCAGCGGTCGATTTCCGGGCGGCTTGCGATTGCAATGTAACCATCACTTGCCGCTGTCACCTCTCCCCCGTTTCGGGTGAGAGGGCTAGGGTGAGGGGGCTGCGATTTTGAGTTGGGCGATGTTGTGCCCGAAGCTGCCCCCTCATCCGGCCTGTCGGCCACCTTCTCCCCCTTGTCAGGCGGAGAAGGAACGAAGCAGGCAACCCGTTGGCGCAAGTCATGACTCGGCACGAAACCGTCCGCAATCGCGTAGTCGACGAAGAACTTGTAGCAGTTCCAAAGCGGAATCAAGATCTGACGCCGAGTCTCATCAGCCGGGCCGCTGGTGACCATGCACGTTGTCACACCTTCCAGTGTCTTTTCGATTGGCCCATCCGGCGTGTGCAGGGTGACCGGTTTGTCGTGGTGGCGCGTGCCGAAGCGAAGATCCATCGCAGGGTTCTGAGCCAGATACATCCAGCGCATCGTATCGACGCCGAGTTGTTCTGCCGCTTCTTCGAACCAGATCGCCGTGCCGTCCGACTTGTGCATCGGCTTGCCTTGTTCGTTTTGGACAAGGCGATGACCCAGCAATGTGCGAAACGGTTTCTTGTCTTCCGCGTTGTTAGCTTCGTCGTAACGCATCATGGTTGAAAGCGATAACATCGAATAAAACCAGTTGCGAAACTGGCCGGGGAAGCATTCGGTCACCAAATCTGCCGGATACCACTTCTGCCATTCTTCACGATGAGTGTTGTAGCCCATCGTGCTGAACGGCACGATGCCCGCATCGAGCCACGGATTGCCGACGTCGGGGACGCGGCGCATCCGCTGGCCTTCTTTGCCGGGTGTCTGGCTTTCGATGATGACACCGTCGATCCACGGACGGTGGGGCGTATTGCCTGCGAAATCGCCCCAGCCTTCGATCGATCGTTCTTTCAGTTCGGCAAGGGAACCCATCACCTCGAAGTCCGATGGATCTTCTTCGTTAACCCAAATGGGCAGGGCGAGCCCCCAGAATCGCTTCTTGCTGATCATCCAGTCGCTCATGTTGGACAACCATTCGATCTCCCGTTCCTGTCCGTCAATGCTGTCCGGCAACCACTTGATCTGTCGTGTGACATCCTTGATCTCATCCCGCCAGTCCATGTTGATAAACCATTCATCGACGAGGCGGAAAACGAGTTCATCGCCCGTGCGCCAGCAATGCGGATAGATGTGCGGATACGTTTCGACCGCGACCAGCATGCCTTTGGTTTTGAGTTTTTCAAAGACGAGTTCAGCCGTGGCCGGAGCGATGGCTTCAAGCCCAGCGAAGTCGCCGAACTCTGCGGAGTACGTGCCATCGTCCTGCAGCGGCGCAATGATCGGCAATCCCAGTGCGACGCCCATCTTGTGGTCGATGTCTCCACAGCCCGGCGCGATATGGACGATGCCTGTCCCTTCGCCCGCGACGACATTGGCACTGCCGCGCGAGTCACGACCGCCGTCGATGACGCGATGACTATTTACGCCGCAACGACTGAGATTGTGTTCATCGACAGGCACGCCGCCTAGCTGTTGCTGAGCCAACAAGTCATCAAATGGCCCTCCATATTCCCAACCGACCATGTCGGCACCCTTGATTCTCTCGAGTTCTTCGAAGCCGCCTTGCTCCTTAAAGATCTGAGCCAAGGTTTTCAACTTGCCGACGCCTTCTGGCCATTTCCATTCAGGTCGTCCAAAGCCGTCGCGGAATTCGGACGCCAATCGCTGAAAGTTGAGATTGTCTTTCGCGAAGTAGTAGATCGCATTGTCGCGTTTGGCCTGAATTTTGATGTAATCCAAATCGGGATTCACCGCGCAGGCGACGTTACTCGTGAGCGTCCATGGCGTCGTGGTCCAGACGAGCAGGTATTCAGTGGCATCCATTTGTCCCTTCTCCCCCGTTTCGGGGGAGAAAGTGGCCGACAGGCCGGATGAGGGGGCTGTTCGTTCCGCAGCCCCCTCACCCTGGCCCTCTCCCCCGGCGCGGGGGAGAGGGGACTTGGATGTGATCGGAAACCGCACGAACACACTTTTATGCGTCGTCAGTTTTCGGCCTTCGGCAATCTCCATCTGGGAATATGCACTGCCGCCGCGGCCGGACCAAGGCATGACGTCGTGGCCTTGGTAGATCTTGCCCCGCTCAAAACACTTTTTCAGGAACGTCCAGATGGTTTCGTTGTTCTCGGTGCTGAACGTGAAATAGCTGCCGCCCCATTCTGAATTGCCAAGTCGCTCGACAAGCTGATGCGCTTTGGCGGTTTCCGTCTTGCCACTCGGAGTCCTGATCGTGACCTCTTCGTCGGTGCCAAGCTGTTCGGCCAGCTGGCGAAGTTGATCGGGGTTGTCCCAGTCCATCCAGTAACCGAGTCGCTGCGATTGTTCGGTCTGTCGAGCCGCAAACCTGAGGACGCGACGTTTGCATTCGTTGACAAAGTTGTCGATGCCAAATTCATGGACGGCGGTTTTCGTGCCGAGTCCCAATTGCTTTTCAACTTCCACCTCGACCCACAGTCCCTGGCAGTCGAAACCGTTCTGGAATCGCTGATCATGGCCGGTCATCGCAAAGAACCGCTGGTACGTGTCTTTATACGTGCGGCCCCAGGCATGGTGAACGCCCATCGGGTTGTTGGCGGTGATGGGCCCGTCGAGAAAGCTCCAACGTTTGCGACCTGCGTTTTTTCGTCGCAGCTGCTGAAACGTCTGCTGCTGAAGCCAGAGTTTCAATACGGAATGTTCGCCGGTGACAAAATTGCTGTCGGTGACAGGTTGAAACATGAGAATGGGGAACCAGAATCTGCGATGGGAGAGAATCTTGGGAAAACTGCCGGTCGCGGATTCTAGGCGGAATTGCCGCCTCATGACAGGCAATCGTGAGTGATTGAAATTCCGCGTTTGTGAGCGTGCGGCACTAGCGGAATGGCGGATAAATATTTACTTTATATTGGCATTGTGATGTTTAACCGCGTGGGCATCGCCCCGCGCTTTGTATTTCAAATTTCAAATACGAAATTTCAAATAGAACAATCGTGGCCCGATGGACACGCGGGTAAATGAATTGCGTCATCACATCTCAAGGAATCCGTCCCATGCTCAAACATCAAACCTCTGCCATTCAATCGCTCCTTCATCGCCGTGGTCAGATGAGTACCACAGCGATCGTGTTTTTGGTCCTTGGAATTGTTTTTTTCGTGATGGTCGTCGTGGTGGCAGTTCTGGTTGCATTGCTGTTGCCTGCCGTGCAACAGGCACGAACCGCAGCCAGACGTACGCAGTCGAAAAACAATCTCAAGCAGATCGGCCTAGCGATGCACAACTACCATGACGTCTACAGCATGTTTCCTCCAGGTGGGATCTACACGAAGAACGATGAACCTTACAACGCGTGGATGACGAGCCTTCTGCCTTTTGTGGAGCAGGCAAACCTTTACAGCCAGATTGACGTCAATCAGCCGTGGACTGCCCCAAAGAATCAACCCATTTTCCAGTCGGTAATACCAGCCTTCCTCAATCCCAATATTGGCCCGGAGGTTTCAAAGGTCGTCGGAGGCTTCGGGGCATCGCATTATGCCGGTAACTCGCAGGTCCTCAAGAAAAACGGAAGCGTAAGCTTCAATAAAATGACCGATGGCACCTCGAACACGATTCTCGCCGGAGAAGTTTCAGGTGGATTTATGGCTTGGGGGGATCCTGAAAATCGGCGTGACCCGGCGAATGGACTGGGAACGGCACCCAATCAATTCGGCGGCCCAGCGGCACAAAGGGGCGTGCAAATGTTGTTGGCGGATGGATCTGTCCGATTCATTTCGGAAAACATTAACCCTCAGACTCTGAAGGCACTGGCCAGCCCGGACGGCAAAGAACAAGTCGGAGAATTCTGATTGCCTTGCGGAGAAGAGTTCATGGCATCGCCAAATCCAGATCCACTGACACAGGTGCATGATCACTGATCTCAAGGGCGGCTTCGCGATGCACGGTTGCGGAGCGGAACAGCGGGCGCGCGGCGGCGTTGCACAACAGATAATCGATTCGCCAGCCGCGGTCCAGTTCTCGGGCGCGACCACGATTGGACCACCAGGAATACGGTCCCTGAACATCGCCGTGATGTTCGCGAACTAGGTCGTGCCAGCCGGATTTCAACATTTTCCCGAACCATTGACGTTCATGCGGCAGGAACCCAGACGTTTTTTCGTTGGCCTTGGCGTAAAAGATGTCTTTTTCCGTGTGAGCCACATTGATGTCGCCACCGAAGATGAGCGGCATCCCCGTAGTTCTTTCGCTGACCCATTTGTAAAATTTTTCTAGCCAGACATCCTTCACGGACTGACGTTCCGGACTCGAAGAACCTGACGGCAGATAGACGCACGCCAGCCGAATGCCTTGGACTTCAGCCTCAATAATGCGTCCTTCGTCGTCTTGATCGCAGACTGACAGCGCCATTCTAAGCACGTTAATGGGAGTTCGGGACCAGATCGCCGTGCCGGAATACCCGGGACGCTGAGCTGGATTCCAGACAACATGCCATCCGTCGGGCTGCTGAAATTCCGCGGGGAGTTGTTCGGGGCGGGCGCGGACTTCCTGAAGCAGCAAAATATCCGGCTGAATAGCGTCCAGATGCTTCTGAAATCCTTTCCGGATGGCGGCTCGCAGGCCATTCACGTTCCATGTGACGATTCGCATTCGGTGTCTCATTTTTAGGGGAACATGCGGATTTTATGGTGCTTGGTTGATTGGAGCGAATTGCTAGAATGCGTATTGTAGGGGAAATGTCAGAAAATCTGAATAACCCATTGGACTTGAGTGCTGGAGGCGGGTTAGGCTGTGTGCAAGAATGGATTGCCTTGCAATTGTTGGCCAGCTTTACACAGGCTTTTTCTGCTGTAAAATCAGACGACTCACTGTTTATTCAAGGCGCCATGGAAATCTTGGGCGATTTTGATTCGCCGGAAATTTTAAGGGGTACGGGTTGTATGAAAACGTTCCGTTTCATCTCAACATTTGTCATGCTGGCTTTGGCTACGGTTGTCACTGTGGGCTCGATGTATGTGACGGTGACTGCTGCGGCGCAGCAGGAATCAACCGAGTCTACCGTTGCGCCACCGGAAGTGGCACCGGTGTTGAATGCATTAGGAATTTCGGACGCTGTTCCCGTTCCCGGTCTAGAGGCCGCGATTTCGGGAATTGATGCCGCTCTGGACAAGTCTATGATTCTTCGAGGTAGTCAGTGCCATGTCATTCTCGATGAAGACGGTGGTTTCAAAGGTCGGCTTTCGTCGCTGCAAAACAAGGACGGCGAGGCGGTTCCGGCTGCCAATTTGAATGTCACGCTGGCCCAGCATGGTGTGGTGATCGGCTCTACAACGTCTGACGCGGCTGGGCAATTTTCATTCACAGGCCTTCCCGAGGGCGTTGTTGCCATTTGGGCTGAAGGTGAAGATTCTTTGTCATTGTTTAGCATCGTGCTGTTTGCACAGGACACGGCAATTGAAGAAAATGCCGCTCTAGTGGCAGCTCAGGTTGAGTTTGATGTGGACTCTGCAGTCGCTTTTGGGGCTGACATTGCGACCGTCAAAGAGTTAATGTCTCCGGCGTTGCAAAATGAAGACAAGCGGTTTGCAACAGAGGTTGCTGTCAAGGATCAGGAGTTTGACTTTGGCGCAGGCGAATTGTCAACGACAGTTCAGCGTCATCGTGTTCGCCTGCAGAATGATGGTAGTCTGAAAGGCGAGGCCAACATTATCGACGAGCGAACTGGGCGTGTTCGCGAAACGCTGGACTTGACCGTACATTTTGTGAAGGACGGTGTTAATGTGGCATCATCTGAAGTCGCTAATGACGGGAGTTTCATTGCGACCGGATTGTCACCGGGCGTGCACAGCATCGTGGCTGTTGGCCAAGACGGGATTATGGTCACTGCGGTGGATCTCGTTGGAATGAACGACGAAGATAATCAGGCTCAGGGTGCCGGTGGAGGCCAGTTTACGCCAGTCAGCGTCGTGGCAGATTCCTTGACTTTCTCGGGTTCTCCGGTTGGGCCGGAAAATGTTAGTGCGTTCTCTGGGGCGTCAGGTAGTGGTGGCAGTCTGGGTCAAACGGCGATGAGTACAGCTCCGCCTGCAAGTAGTGCAAATGCAGCGGAAGGTGGAAGCAGCAGTGGAACTGGCGGCGGCGGAGGTGGCGGTGGAGGCGCTGGCGGCGGTGGATTTGGTCTGCTGCTTGGCGGAATTGCGGGTGCAGTCGGCTATCTCGCCG
>Ga0209553_1001749_pt1 | contig 10722 bp, 9 predicted proteins | sample LauGreFBDMM110DN_2_FD_188217 | JGI IMG/M metagenome (GOLD analysis project Ga0209553, IMG submission 188217) | Freshwater lake microbial communities from Lake Michigan, USA - Fa13.BD.MM110.DN (SPAdes) (version 2) | ecosystem: Environmental > Aquatic > Freshwater > Lake | place: Lake Michigan, USA...
CTACCACCTTTGATTTAGGCCATGAAGAGCTGATAATCGTTAAAGATATTGAGGTTTACTCACATTGCGAGCATCATCTAACGCCTTTCTTTGGTGTCGCCCATATTGGTTATATCCCAGGAGAATCTGGAAAAGTAACCGGGTTATCCAAGCTAGCCAGACTTGTAGATCTCTATGCCAGACGTCCTCAGGTCCAAGAGAGGCTAACAACTCAAATTGCAGATTCTATGGTTGAAATTCTTCAACCAGGTGGGGTGATTGTAATTATTGATTGTGAGCATCTCTGTATGTCAATGCGCGGAGTTAGAAAGTCGCAAGCAAGAACAGTTACTAGCGCTGTTCGCGGGATGTTAAGAGACCCGGCAACTAGAGCTGAGGCAATGAGTTTAATTACTGGTAAATAATAATGAGCACTTTAGTAATGGGAATCTTAAATACAACTCCTGATTCCTTTGCTGACGGTGGCAAGCATTTCAGAATAGAAGATGCTCTAAAGCGAGCAGATGAAATGATTGCTGAAGGAGTAGACATAATTGATATTGGTGGGGAATCAACAAAACCTGGAGCAGAGAGAATTAGTGAAGATGAAGAGAGAAGTCGAGTAATTCCAGTAATAAGTGAGTTAGTGAAAAAAGAGGTAGCTCTTTCAATCGATACCACCAGATCTACTATCGCTAAAGAGGCAATCAAAATAGGCGTTGAATATGTAAATGATGTTAGTGGTGGCTTAGCAGATGAGAAGATGTATAAAGTAATTGCTGAAAATCCTAAAGTCCAATATATAGCAATGCACTGGAGAGCTCACTCAAAGAATATGCAAGAGCATGCCAAATACGCTGATGTAGTTAAGGAAGTAAGAGAAGAGCTAGAAAATAGAGTGGAATCAGCGATTGCAGCAGGAGTTAATCCTGATCAATTGATAATTGATCCAGGTATCGGCTTTTCAAAGTTAGCTGAGCACAATTGGGAGTTATTGAGAAACCTAGATCGGCTTGCACTTCTGGGCTATCCGATACTAATTGGAGCTTCAAGAAAGCGATTCTTGGGAGAACTTACCGGCTCAAGTAATACCGAAGATCGAGAGGCAGCTTCAATTGCAATAACTGCAATGGTGGCAAAGCAGAGTATCTGGGCCGTTCGCACCCATTCGGTTAAGCCTCATAAAGATGCCATTGCAACTGTTAACTCATTTGCTAAAGGTAGAGTTTCAATATGAGCGACAAGATATCAATTAAAGGCATACAAGCTCTGGGCTATCACGGCCTTTTGGAAGATGAGAGGAAAAACGGACAACTCTTTATTGTTGATGTAGAGGTAGAGCTGGATTTATCTAAGGCAGGAAAGAGCGATGATATAAAAAAGAGCGTTGACTACAACGCCCTAGCTATTTTGATTCATAACGAAATCACTGGTCCTGCTGTTAATCTCATTGAAAGCCTCGCTCACCGAATTGGTATTAAGGCCTTGGATTCATTCAAGGAGATAGATGAGATAAAAGTGACGGTTCATAAACCTAAAGCCCCGATAGAGGTTAGCTTTACAGATGTCTCGGTAAGCATAAAAGTAAAGCGATGAGAGTAGTCATTGCACTCGGTGCAAACCTTGGGGAGCCTAGAGCGCAATTAGAAGAAGCAATAGAGAAGCTTAGGGAAGTAATAGTTATTGAAGCAATATCCTCCTTCTATGAAACCAAGCCTTTTAAAGTTAGTGAAGATCAACCTAACTATATAAATGCAGTATTAATTGGCGAAACTAAGTTAGAAGCAGAGCAATTAATGAAGGAGCTACTAGATATTGAAGAGCGCCTTGGAAGAAAGAGAAGTACTGTTAACGCTGCTCGCTCAATAGATCTAGATATTATTGATTTTCAAGGAATGGTAATTAATAGCAAGAATTTAACTCTTCCTCATCCAAGGGCTTATGAGCGAGGGTTTGTATTGCAGCCTTGGTTAGAGATAGATCCAGAGGCGCAATTAACTGGTTTTGGAGCGGTTAAAGAGCTTTTGGCAGCCCTGATTTAGCGGGGTAGACTTGCCATTGCCTGGTACCACTAACGGACTGGAGCTGTAAATACGGTGAAAGAAGTAGACCTCCTTACTGACCTTAATAGCCCATGTGCATTTGTCCCCACCATGGGAGCACTTCACGCTGGCCATCAATCATTAATCAAGCGCGCCCGCGAGTTAACGGATGAGGTAGTTGTTTCGGTATTTGTTAATCCTCTCCAGTTTGAAAATAAAGACGATCTAGCAAAATATCCAACTACTCCTAAACATGATGGTGAATTAGCCAAAGAGGCAGGAGCAACAATTCTCTGGCGACCAAGTTATCATAGTATTTACCCAGGTGAATTAAAGAAGCTCTCATCAGGTGAGATTGGAAAGAGCTTTGAAGGAGTTCATCGCCCTGGTCACTTTGACGGAGTATTAACGGTAGTTCATCGCCTCTTTGAATTGAGTAGGCCAAAGTATGCAATTTTTGGTGAGAAGGATTTCCAGCAACTCTTTCTCATTAAAGATATGGCAGCAAGGCTTCATCCTGAGATTCAAATAATTGCCGCCCCAACTATTCGAGATAGCAGCGGCCTTGCTCTCTCATCGAGAAATGTGAGATTAAGTAATCAAGGTCTTAAAAGAGCTGAGGTAATTTCAAAGGTGTTAATAGCGGCAAGTAGTGAATCGAGTCTTGTTAACGCTCGCCAAGCTTTGAAGCAGATAGAGAATCAAGATTCATTTACTTTGGATTATGCCGAAATAATTGATGAAGAGAGCTTTCAAGTAGCAGATGAATCAAGTATTAAAACTCGAGTAATTATTGCAGGGTGGATTGAGGGCGTTAGATTGATTGATAATATGGCGATGCAGAACTCTCTGGTGCGCGCATGAGACTTAAAGCGCCACTTCCTGGCTGGAGAGCCCAAGCCGATGTTGTAGTTATTGGCTCCGGTGTTGCAGGTCTTACTACTGCGCTGCAGATTCGAGCTCATAATCTCTCTGTACTGCTAGTAACTAAATCCTCTATTGATGCTGGCTCGACAAAGTGGGCGCAAGGCGGAATTGCTGCAGCTCTAGGGCCTGGAGATTCACCAAGCCAACATGAAGAAGACACCCTTGTTGCTGGCGCAGGTCTATGTGATCTAGCAGCGGTAAAAGTATTGGTAAGTGAAGGACCAGAGGCAGTTAGAAAATTAATTGCAAGAGGCGCTGTCTTTGATAAATCAGAGACTGGAGAAATCGCCCTAACTAGAGAAGGTGGACACTTAAGAAATCGAATACTTCATGCTGGCGGAGATGCAACAGGGGCTGAGGTATCAAGAGCTCTACTTGCAGCAGTCTCTGATGATCTTGGAATTGAAGTAATCGAGCATGCTCTGGTTTTAGATGTTCTAAAAAGTGGTAGCGGAAGAGTATGTGGCGTTACCTTGCATGTTATTGGCGAAGGTAGTCGAGATGGCGTTGGCGAAGTTCTGGCAAAAGCTGTAGTACTAGCAACTGGCGGGCTAGGTCAGGTTTATTCTCAAACTACCAATCCATCAGTTTCAACCGGTGATGGCGTTGCACTTGCCTTGAGAGCAGGAGCAGAGGTCTCTGATGTGGAATTTATTCAATTTCATCCAACAGTTCTATATATTGGCGAAGGTTCAAGAGGTCAGCAACCACTAATTTCAGAAGCTTTAAGAGGCGAGGGAGCCTTTCTAGTTAATAGCCGCGGCGAGCGATTCATGCGCGATATCCACAAGCTTGCCGATCTTGCCCCTCGCGATGTTGTTGCTAAAGAAATATCACGCCAGATGGAGATTACTCATAGCCAACATGTTTGGCTCGATGCAAGAGGAATTAAAGAATTCTCAGAACGTTTCCCAACAATTTATGCATCATGTAAAGAGATTGGAATTGATCCAGCAAATGATTTGATTCCAGTCTCTCCAGCTTCGCACTATGCCTCAGGTGGAGTTAGAACAGATTTAAATGGTCATAGCTCAGTTGCCGGCCTCTACGCAGTCGGTGAAACTGCTTGCACTGGAGCCCATGGAGCAAATCGCCTTGCTTCAAACTCTCTATTAGAAGGACTGGTATTTGGCGCTCGCATTGCTGAAGATATTGCTGCAAACCAACTACCCCAAGAGCAGCCAGTTGCTCAAGATTCTTATGACTTTCTCCTCTCACCTTCTATTCGCGGTGAGCTGCAGAGAGCGATGTCAAAGGGCGCTGGAGTGGTTAGAAGTGAGGCATCTCTTAAGGAGACTTTAAGGACTCTAGAGAATCTAAAGGGCGCAGCGACAATTTATGCCAGCGTTGATGCTTGGGAGAGTACTAATTTATATCTTCTAGCAACTGCCATTGCTCGCTCAGCACTTGAAAGGCGCGAATCTAGAGGATCTCACTATCGCCAGGATTATCCAGAGAGTTTAAGTACTTGGAGAAAGAGAATTACTCAAAAGCTAGCAAGTGATGGCTCTTGGAGCTCAACGATTACGGAGGTTAATAGTGATCTCACAATCGTTAAGTAAGATGATAAGTGAACAAGGGCTAAACCCTGATGCGATCAACAGTAAGGTCAGCGAAGCTCTATCAGAGGATTCTTATTCTGATGATTTAACTAGCCAGGCAACAATTACTGAAGCCCAGATGAGTAAAGCTAGCTTTGTCACAAGAAAGAGTGGGGTAATTGCTGGATGCTTAGTTGCTGCAGCTGTTCTTGAACAATGTGGGATAAATGAATATGAATTATTGGTTAAAGATGGTCAAGAAGTTAGCGCCAATACTGAACTAATCCGCCTAAATGCAGAGACTCGAGCAATACTTAAAGCAGAGCGGACTGCGCTGAACTTTCTCTCTCATCTCTCTGGCATAGCAACTTTTACTAACCTCTGGGTCAAGGAAGTTTCATCAAGTAAGAGCGCTATTCGCGATACTAGAAAAACAACTCCAGGACTTAGAGAGCTTGAGAAATATGCAGTTCGTATGGGTGGGGGTTTAAATCATCGAATGAGCCTTAGCGATCAAGCGTTAATCAAAGATAATCACATTGCAGCAGCGGGCTCCGTGAGTGAGGCAATTAATCGAGTCAAGAAAGCTGCTCCAGGTGCGCTTATTGAAGTTGAAGTTGATACCTTGGAACAGTTAAAAGAAGCTCTGCAATGCAGCGTTGAGATAGTTCTTCTAGACAATATGAGTATTGAGCAGACTAAAGCCGCTGTTGAAATTGCAAAAGGATCAAATACCAAACTTGAATCATCAGGTGGTCTCAAACTTGAAAATGCAACAGCCTATGCTGCAACCGGCGTTGATTACTTAGCAGTTGGTGCTCTAACCCACTCAGCCCCAGTACTAGATATCGGATTGGATTTCTAAATGCTATTAACTATTGATATCGGTAACACCAATACCGTCCTTGGAATCTTTGATAAAGAAAAGATGATTGATACTTGGCGGGTTAAAACCGATGCTAGAGATACTGCTGATGAATTATGGTTGCAGTATCGCTCTCTAATTACAGGATATGAGTTAAGCGGGCTTTCAATCTGCTCCACAGTTCCCTCAGTGCTTCGGGAAGCAAGAGCGATGATTAATCGCCACTTTCAAGATCTACCAACAACCATTATTGAGCCAGGGGTAAAAACTGGAGTCCCACTTCTAGTTGATAATCCAAAAGAAATTGGAGCAGATCGCATCGTTAATACCCTTGCTGCTCACACGCTCTATAACCAAGGAGCATGCATTGTTGTTGATTTTGGAACTTCTACTAACTTTGATGTTGTTTCGCCAAAGGGTGAGTTCTTAGGAGGGGCGCTCGCTCCAGGAATTGAAATTTCTGTCGAGGCGCTAGCATCAAGGGCTGCGCAATTAAGAAAAGTTGAATTAGTTAAGCCCAAGTCAGTAATTGGCAAGAACACAGTAGAGGCGCTCCAATCTGGAACTATCTATGGATTTGCAGGCCAAGTTGATGGCCTTGTTGCTCGCATTAGTGATGAGCTAGATGCGCTCTATCCAGATAACGAGAAGATCTCAGTAATAGCAACAGGTGGTTTAGCGCCATTGGTGCTGGGAATTTCAGAGACTATTGATTATCACCAACCCGATTTAACCCTTATCGGCCTACGTCTTGTGCACGAGAGGAATGGTTAGACTTATCAGCACTATGTCTGAAAGCGACCTTCCTGAGCAGTTAAGAATCAGGCGCGAAAAGCGCGAATCACTACTTAGCCGCGGCATAGCCCCATATCCAGTATCAGTTAATAGAACTGCCTCCTTAAAAGAAATCCGTGAGAGATTTAAAGATCTAGCAACAGATAGCCCATCTGGAGTGATTGAGAGCGTAGCTGGGCGAATAATTTTTAAGCGCGATACTGGAAAGTTATGTTTTGCCACTCTTCGTGAAGGTGATGGCACAGAACTGCAAGCGATGTTTTCGCTAGATAAAGTTGGCGAAGCAGTTTTAGAGAGCTGGAAAAGTGATATTGATTTAGGAGATATCGTAAGTGTTACTGGCGAGGTTATAACTTCAAAGCGTGGAGAGTTATCAATTCTTGCCAATTCTTATCAAATTGCTTCTAAAGCGTTACGTCCTCTTCCAAATGAGCATAACCCACTCAATGAAGAGACGCGGGTGCGCCAAAGATATGTAGATTTAATTGTTAGACCTGAGGCAAGAGTTAACGCAAGAATTAGACCAAAGGTTCTTAAGTCAGTAAGACAGACCTTTGATAAGTATGACTTTATTGAAGTTGAGACTCCAATGCTTCAAGTAATGCATGGGGGAGCAGCAGCAAGACCCTTTAAAACCTTTAGTAATGCCTATGACATGGATCTTTATTTAAGAATCGCTCCTGAGCTATTCTTAAAAAGATGCGTTGTTGGGGGCATTGAGAAAGTCTTTGAGATAAATAGAAATTTCAGAAACGAGGGAGCTGATTCAAGCCACTCTCCAGAATTTGCCATGCTTGAGATGTATTGGGCCTATGGCGATTGGCAGAATATGAAGTCTCTCACCCAAGAGATAATCCAAAACGCAGCTCTTGCCATCTTTGGTTCTCACAAAGCCCAGCATCATGATGGACGGATCAGTGATCTAGGTGGGAATTGGAGAGAGTTAGATTTCTATACCGCTATCTCAGAGGCTGCAGGTTTAACTGTTACTCCAGCTACTAGTAGGCAAGAGCTTGTAAAGATTGCTGAAAAAGCTGGTCTAAAAGTTGATCCAGCGTGGATTAATGGCAAGTTAGCTGAGGAGATCTTTGAACATTTCTATAGCGGCAAGTTAAATACCCCAACCTTTGTTATGGGATTCCCAGTTGATACCTCGCCACTAGTTCGCGAACACCGCAGCGTTAAAGGAATTGCTGAGAAGTGGGATCTTTATATCGATGGCTTTGAGTTAGCTACTGGATATAGCGAGTTAGTAGATCCTGTGATTCAAAGAGATCGCCTAATAGAACAAGCAAAACTTGGAGCAAAAGGTGATCTAGAGGCGATGCAAGTTGATGAAGATTTCCTTCGCGCGATGGAACATGGCATGCCTCCTATGGGAGGAGTTGGGATGGGAATTGATCGACTTCTCATGGCGCTAACTGGCCTTGGAATTCGAGAGACAATTCTCTTTCCATTAGTAAAGCCGGAAGAGAATTAAATGAGCGTCATTGTTAGACCTGCAAGGGCAACAGATGTAAAAGCAGTTCGCTTAATCATCGATCAATACGCTCTGCAGCGTCGCCTTCTTTCAAAAGATACAGTCAAGTTATATGAAGATGTTCAAGAATTTTTTGTTGCAGAAAGTGATGGAGAAGTTATTGGTTGCGGAGCGCTCCACGTTCTCTGGGAGGATTTAGGCGAGGTTAGAACTGTTGCAGTAAACCGGGAGTATCGAAGAAAAAGAGTTGGAAATCAGATCCTAGAGGCCATCACTAATCGTGCTATTTCTCTAGGTTTGAAGAGATTATTCTGTTTAACCTTTGAGACAGAGTTCTTTGCTCAACATGGATTTAAAGTTATTGAAGGAACCCCTGTGGAAGCCGATGTCTATCAACAGCTACTGCGCTCCTATGATGAAGGTATCGCTGAGTTTCTAGACCTTGAGAGTGTGAAGCCCAATACCCTGGGTAACACCAGAATGCTCAAGATTCTCTAATCTTTCTGGGCATAAAAACCTAAATCTGGCGGTTATAACCCCTGCAGATTCCCATATCTAGCGCTCATTAGAGGGTGAGAAAATAGATGTCGCATCGTTTCGGGCCTTCTTATACGCTAGAGCCAGTCCGTTTGAGTAAAACCTAAGAAGGAGATGAACTGATGTTTGAGCGCTTTACCGATCGAGCCCGCCGGGTAGTAGTTCTGGCGCAAGAAGAAGCTCGCATGCTCAATCACAATTACATCGGCACCGAACATATCCTCCTTGGCCTAATCCATGAAGGAGAAGGCGTTGCTGCAAAAGGTTTAGAGTCTCTCGGAATTTCTCTTGAAGCAGTTCGTTCTCAAGTTGAAGAAATTATTGGCCAGGGTCAGCAAGCTCCATCAGGTCATATTCCATTTACTCCGAGGGCTAAGAAAGTCCTAGAGCTATCACTTCGTGAAGCGCTCCAACTTGGTCATAATTACATTGGAACTGAACATATTCTTCTTGGCCTTATCCGCGAGGGAGAAGGCGTTGCTGCGCAAGTTTTAGTAAAACTTGGCGCAGATCTCAATCGTGTTCGCCAACAAGTCATTCAATTACTCTCTGGCTATCAAGGAAAAGAAGCAGTCACAGCAGGACCTGCTGAAGGAGTTCCATCAACATCTTTGATTCTTGATCAATTCGGTCGCAATCTAACAACAGCTGCTCGCGAGGGAAAGCTAGATCCAGTAATTGGCCGTGAAAAAGAGATTGAACGCGTGATGCAGATTCTCTCTCGCCGCACAAAAAACAATCCAGTATTAATTGGTGAACCAGGCGTTGGAAAGACCGCTGTCGTTGAAGGTTTAGCTCAAGCTATTGTTAAAGGCGATATTCCAGAGACGCTAAAAGATAAGCAGCTTTATTCATTAGATCTAGGCGCCTTAGTTGCCGGATCTCGCTATCGCGGTGATTTTGAAGAGCGCTTAAAGAAAGTATTAAAAGAGATTCGCACCAGAGGCGACATCATTTTGTTTATCGATGAAATTCACACACTAGTTGGCGCAGGCGCTGCAGAGGGCGCAATCGATGCAGCTAGCATCCTAAAGCCAATGCTTGCCCGCGGTGAGCTCCAGACAATTGGCGCAACAACTCTTGATGAGTATCGCAAGCACTTGGAAAAGGATGCTGCACTTGAGCGTCGCTTCCAGCCAATTCAAGTAGCTGAACCATCACTTACCCACACCATTGAGATCCTAAAAGGTCTTCGTGATCGCTATGAATCACACCATAAAGTTTCAATAAATGATGATGCAATTGTTGCTGCCGCAACACTGGCAGATCGCTATATCGCAGATCGCTTCTTGCCAGATAAAGCCATTGATCTTCTCGATGAGGCAGGATCTCGTCTTCGCATTCGCCGCATGACAGCTCCTCCAGAGCTACGCGCCTTTGATGACAAGATCGCTGATGTTAGAAAAGAGAAAGAGTCAGCAATTGATGGCCAAGATTTTGAAAAGGCTGCATCACTTCGCGATAAAGAGAAGCAATTAATGGTTGAAAAATCAGAGCGTGAAAAATCTTGGAAGGCAGGAGACCTTGATGTTGTCTCCGAAGTTGATGAAGAGTTAATCGCAGAAGTTCTCTCAACTGCAACAGGAATTCCGGTATTTAAGTTAACTGAAGCTGAAACATCTCGCCTGCTACGGATGGAAGATGAACTCCATAAGCGCGTGATTGGCCAAGAGCAAGCAATTAAAGCTCTCTCTCAAGCAATTCGTCGCACGCGCGCAGGGCTAAAAGATCCTAAGCGCCCAGGTGGATCATTTATTTTCGCAGGCCCCTCTGGAGTGGGTAAGACTGAACTTTCAAGAACTCTTGCGCAATTCCTCTTTGGTGATGAGGATGCACTCATCGCACTTGATATGTCTGAGTACTCTGAGAAGCACACAGCCTCTCGCCTCTTTGGCGCTCCTCCAGGATATGTTGGATATGACGAGGGTGGTCAATTAACCGAGAAAGTTCGTCGCCGACCATTTTCTGTTGTGCTATTTGATGAGATTGAAAAAGCTCATCCAGATATCTTCAATTCACTTCTACAAGTTCTAGAAGAAGGTCGTTTAACTGATGCTCAAGGACGTCAAGTTGATTTCAAGAACACTGTGATCATCATGACAACCAACCTTGGAACTCGTGATATCTCCAAGTCCTTAGCACTTGGATTTACTAACGTTAATGATGCTCTAGGAAATTATGAGCGTATGAAGAATAAGGTCCAAGATGAGCTAAAGACCCACTTCAGACCAGAATTTCTCAACCGCATCGATGATGTAATCGTCTTCCACCAGTTATCTGAACTTGAAATCGTTCAGATTGTTGATTTGATGATTACAAATCTTGAGACTCGCCTTAAGGCAAAAGATATGGGAATTGAATTAACCTCAAAGGCAAAGGCAGTACTTGCCCACCGCGGTTATGACCCAGTGTTAGGCGCGCGTCCACTTCGCAGAACAATTCAAAGAGAGATTGAAGATGTGCTTTCAGAGAAGATCCTCTTTGGTGAGATCAAGAGCGGCCAGATAATCCTTATTGATGTTGAGGGAGAAGAAGGCAAAGAGACATTGACCTTTA
>Ga0209553_1001750_pt1 | contig 10719 bp, 6 predicted proteins | sample LauGreFBDMM110DN_2_FD_188217 | JGI IMG/M metagenome (GOLD analysis project Ga0209553, IMG submission 188217) | Freshwater lake microbial communities from Lake Michigan, USA - Fa13.BD.MM110.DN (SPAdes) (version 2) | ecosystem: Environmental > Aquatic > Freshwater > Lake | place: Lake Michigan, USA...
CAATGAATCACGCTCCCTGATTGAGCATGGACTGCGCGCGGTGCATTCGATGAAAGGTGATTCCGGATTTCTGGGTTTCACCACGATTCGCCAATTGGCGCATGCCATGGAAAGCCTGCTAGAAGATTATCGCGACGGCGCTCGATTGCCATCGACGGAAATCGTCGAAGCGCTGCTGGCAGCTCGTGATCAACTCGCCGCCTTGGTGGAAGATTTAGATCAGAATCAGCAGGCAGCGGTCGATGATCTGACTCGCCGACTCCACAGCCTCGAAGGAACAATGTCGCACGCCATTCCGTTGAACATCAATCTGCGGGACTGGCAGACTCAGCACAGCGGAAGTCCGCTGGCTGATCTGTTCGCACGCTTGGACGCCTTTGGAATTGTTGAAAACCCGCAGATCATCGGCCTGCCTGATCCGTCCGCGTTTGGTTCAGAAACTTGGACGAAAAATTGCAACGTCAACTTTTCGGGCGTGTTGTTTACGAAGGCCTCTCCGAATGAGATTGCCGTGTTAGTGGGAGTTCAGCAGCCCCCCGTTTTTCTCACGTCAGATGGCTTCGAACGGCGCGTGGATCTTAGTGAATGGCAAACCGAGCATAAACTGTCACTCGTAGAATTGTTCCATGAGCTTACACAAGCCGGTGAGATCTTCGATCAGCATTTGAAGTATTCCCCGACCGATTTGACCATGGGACTTCCGACGGAGCCAATCATTTGGCAGGGACGTTACCGTGCTGCTCAGCCCGTCGCGCCTCCTCAGACGACTGATGTGGTGACACTTCAAGACTCTGCTGGAACGCCGCAGCCACGACCGGAGTCACCCGTAGAGAAGGCGCACATCAGCAACGGTAGCAAAGCCGATAAAGACCGTCCAGCCTCCCCCAAAACAGCTGCAACTCCAGACACCGAGAGACTGCGATCGCTGCGCATCAACGTCGAATTGCTCGATCGGTTGATGAATCTGATTGGTGAGTTGACCCTGATTCGTAATCAGACACAAGTTGCGTTTTCAGAGCAGGAGGGAGAATCTCGAAACCTGATTCAGCGTTTGAACAGTGTCACGTCGGAACTCCAAGGCACAGTGCTCCAGACGCGGATGCAGCCGGTCGGAAATCTCTTTGGTCGATTTCCGCGGATGGTGCGTGATCTTGCACGGCAGCTGGGCAAGGAAGTGGAAGTCATTACGATTGGCCAAGATGTGGAACTCGACAAGACCGTGATTGAACGGCTGTCAGATCCTCTGACGCATCTCATTCGCAACAGCATTGATCACGGACTGGAGTCACCTGAGGCGCGGGAAGCCGTTGGTAAATCGCGGATCGGTCAGATCGTCTTGTCCGCCACGCCGACCGACGGCCAAGTCTGCATTGAAATTCGGGACGACGGGCGCGGAATTGATCCTGTGGCCGTAAAAGCGAAAGCCGCAGCCATGGGTCTGCGAACAGAGTCCGAACTAGAACGGATGAGCAATCGCGAATTGTTCTCGCTGATCCTGCTCCCCGGCTTTTCGACGGCCAAGCAGGTGACGGACGTTTCCGGCCGCGGAGTCGGCATGGATGTCGTAAAAACTAACATCGACGAACTGGAAGGGCATCTGACAATTGATTCCAAGCTGGGCCAAGGAACGTCGATGAATCTGCGCGTACCGCTGACTCTGGCGATCGTCCCCTGCCTTATTGTGACAGTTGGCAATGACCGTTTTGCGTTGGCTCAGCGTGAATTAGAGGAGATTGTTTGTCTGCATCCCGGCGGCAAACGGAAGCTGGAACACGCTTTTGACACGGAAGTTTTTCGCCTGCGAGATTCTCTGCTTCCCGTGATTCGGTTTTCCGAAATTCTTGCACGTTCGCAGCCGTTTTCTGCTGACGACAAAGCCGAGATCCTTGCCAAATATCCGCCTGCAGAACGAGATCCGGCAAAGATTGAATACATCCTCGTGCTGCGTTCCAACGGGAAGCGATTTGGACTGCTCGTTGATCAAGTTCAGGGCCGCGAGGAAATTGTGGTCAAGCCCATCCATGCGGCGATGAGAAAGGTAACCATTTTTTCGGGCGCTACCTTGATGGGCGACGGACGAGTTGCCTTGATTGCAAATGCCGTCGGCATCATCGAACACGCACGCTGCTTTGCGGCGATGGCCGATGATGTGCCACAGTCGATCCCTCGCAATCCTCATGAAGTCCACCGCGTGCTGCTGTTTGAATACGGTGCCAATGAACAATACGCATTGCCGCTCGTGCAGGTGCGTCGCGTTGAATTACTCGACATGAACCGCGTCGAGCGAATTGGCGCACAAGAGTTTGTCACGCTCGACGGAGTTTCCACTCGAATCCTGCGGCTGAATGAATTCATGGACGTGTCGCAGTGTGAAGAATCGCCGACCATGTTCCTCATCCTCCCGCGCTTTGTGCCTGAACCCATGGGAATTCTTGCTCAGCGTATTATCGACACAGAGTCGCTCGCGATTGACCTGCAGACGAGCGGTAAAATCCGTGGGGTCCTCGGGACTGCTATCGTGCGCTCGCGACTGTCACTCTTTCTTGATGTGCAGCAAATTCGCGAGTCTGTGGTTGGAGTCACAGCGGACGCGAGTGGTGTCGGTGAGCCTTCTGGGATCACGGCGGCAAACGACAAATGGCGGAGCACGTCCCCTCGATTCAAAGCAAAACAGCGAATTTTACTAGTTGATGATACACCTTTCTTTCGCGAGATCGTCAAGCGATATCTTTCCGCTGAAAATGTGGAGATCGTCACCGGCGTCGATGGTCGGGATGGGCTGGAATTACTCGCGAGCCAAGATTTTGATCTTGTCGTCTCCGACATCGAAATGCCAAACATGAACGGCTGGGAGTTCTGTAAGACAGCTCGAGAAAAAGGCTATCGGATGCCGTTTGTCGCGCTGACGTCGCTGGCGAAAAACGAATATGAGCAGAAGGCCATGGCCTGTGGGTTCGACGACTTTGAAGAGAAACTTGATCACGATCGTCTGCAGCAAAAGGTACTTCATTGGCTGCAGCGGAGTCTAGAAATGCAGGTGCCGCAATGAGCGACAATGTCACCTTATATTGCACATTCCTGTCGGCCGGTCGTCTTTTCGGCGTGCCAGTCTTGGATGTCAAGGAAGTCACCGCAGAAAAGCGGTTCACCGGCATTCCCCATGCGCCGCAGGAAGTCCTTGGCCTTGTCAACATTCGCGGTCACATCTTTCTGGCTTTGAATCTGGCAACACTGCTGGCCGTGCGGAATCACCCTACGCCTGCGGATGCCCAGTTCGTCATTTTCAAATCATCAGTCGGCCCTGCGTTTGGAATCGTTGTCGATCAGGTCGGCGACATAGTGTCCGTGTCGGACAAGCAGACGGAAGCCTTGGCGAATGGCGAACAGATGCAACTGCATTTCAGCGACCGATCTTCGCTGGTCGCATCCGTAGGCAAACTGGACGGCCAGATTTTGATTATCCTAGATCCACGCAAGTTCTTGGCGTGTGTGGAGCATTCGCGTGGAGCCCTTGACAATGTGTGATAGCTCAATCATCACGGATAGCGTTTGCCATGTTGGTGATGCATGCCCGTCGCTCCACTGACGTAATCCTTAACACGTGTGGTTCGCGTTTCCGTTTTCCCTCGTCATCAAAATAATTCCCCCTAAATCTGTCAATGAAAAGTGTCACTATGAAAAATGCTAAACTGAGCAGCAAACTGATATGCCTAACTATCGTGTTGCTTTTGCTTACGATACTGATCGCGTACGTCGGTGTGAATCAGCTCGGCACACTCGATGTTCAGGTTCAGCAGCTTGGAGGTCCGACGTTGCAGAGCGTGATCTCGGCAGGGGAAATCCGGTCGAAGCTCTTGATGGCTATTCGCGCGCAGAAAAATGCGGTTATCTCAACATCGGATGAGGAGTCCCTCGTGCAAGCAGAACTTTCTCGAAAAATCATGACGGAGATCAGTCAGGAGCTTCGCACGCTGGCAGCCTTAATTAGTGACGCAAAGCAAAAGAGCATCCTTGATTCTTTCGGAGAGTCATTTGGAGATTTTCGTAAAGTTAACGAAGAGATATTGGATTTGGGTCTGCAAAACAGCATTGTCAAGGCGACAAATGAGCTGTTCGGAAAGACTTACGATGCGACACACAGGACACTAGAAACGCTCCACATGATAGAAGTCGCGTTCAGGGCCAAAGAGCCGCGCACGCCTGTGATCGAGGCAAATGCCGCTGCGACCAACGCATTCGCCAATCACGTACACGAGTTGATGCAGACGGCCGCCCATCACATCGCGACCCCAGTCAGCGATAGCCGTTTCAGCGAAGTCGATCTGCTATTCAGCCAACTGATTGAACAGCTTCCCCAAAACGCGGAAAAAACTCTGGCGGCCTGCCAGACGGCAAGTATCCCAACTGGTGATCTGTCGAGTTCTGTCAATGCGATCCGATCAGGGTTTGCGGATGTGCTGAGACTCTCCAGACTTGATACGAATAATAAAAGCGCAGAGCTCAGTCTGACAACAGGGAAGACTACCTCTGACACAGCGATGGAAAGCATCGATGGATTAATTGCCATCTTTAGGACGACAGCGAACAGCGATGTCGCTAACAGCACTGCGACATATAACCAGAGTCTGCGTTACATTATTGGCACGAGCATTTTCGGAGTGATTCTAGGCTTCGCCACGGCGTGGTGGATTTCCCTCTCGATCACAACACCTATTTCCATGGTGCGGGATGTGACACGGAAGATGTCGGCCGGAGATTTAGGATCAAGGATTGGGCTCACCCAAAAGGATGAAGTCGGCGAACTGGCAGTCGCGACTGACGCATTGGCAGATGCTCTCAGCAATATCATTCAGCAGATCCAGAACACCTCGACAATTCTAGCCGAATCTTCATCCAACCTTGGCCATATCTCGGTTAGCCTAGCGAACCAAAGTCAGGAGACATCCATGCGATCGAGCGGGGTTGCTGCGGCCGCGGAAGAATTATCGACCAACATTAACACGATGAGTGCAGCAGCTGAGCAGATGAGTATGAATTTTTCATCGATCTCTTCAGCTACAGAAGAACTAAGTGCCAGTGTAGGCGGTATCTCGACGGCTGCCGAACAAACCTCGTCGAACGTGACAAACGTGGCCGGTGCGGTCACCAACATCTCGAGTTCGTTTCGTGACGTATTGAATGATGTGAAGGAAGGCGCGCGGGTTGCTGGTGAGGCATCGCAAATGGCGGAGTCAGCCGGGCGCACGATGCGTGACTTGGATCAGTCAAGTACTGAGATTAGCAAATTCACCGAGACGATCAAGATGATCGCCCTGCAGACAAATCTGCTAGCGTTGAATGCGACGATCGAAGCGACCTCAGCTGGGGAAGCCGGCAAGGGGTTTGCCGTGGTTGCTCAGGAGATTAAGGAACTTGCCAGCCAGAGTGCGAAAGCTGCGGAGGACATCGCTAAGAAAATTTCCGGTGTCCAGAACGAGACACGCCAAGCGGTTGGCGTGATTCGCGAAATTGCCGATGTTATTAAAAGCATCAATCAGTCAGCAGATCGCATCTCACTGTCGGTAGAAAACCAAGACCGGGCCGCTCAAACGATTTCACAAAATATTTTCGACGCGAATAAGGGCGTAGGCCATATCGCAAGGTCAATTTCAGAAGTCGCTTCCACTGCCAACATGATGGCCCGAAATATTGCCGAAGCCTCACGTGGGGCTGTGGATGTTTCAAGAAATGTGGGTGAAGCAGCACGGGCGTCCAGTGGAATTTCCCAAAGCATCACGCAAGTCAGCGCAGCTGCAAAAGACACAAACACTTCGGCCACTAGTGTCACAAATGCGGCAAAACAACTCGATCAGATCGCCGGGGAGTTGCGAAATTTAATCGCAAAGTTCAAAATCACTTGAAATGAACACCCCTGAACCAATTCGCGTTTTGATCGTCGATGATTCCAGAATTTTCCGGCGCATGATGCAATCTGTGCTGGAAGAAATACCCGGAGTGGAGGTCGTTGGTTCGGTTTTTAGTGGCGAGAGTGCCCTAGAATTTATTGCGAAGTCTCCGCCCGATCTTGTGACGCTCGACATTGCAATGCCGGGGATAAATGGGCTGGATACGCTCCGCGAAATTACTAAACGGAATGTTCAGGCGAAGCCGCTACCCCCAGTCGATACGATCCTCGTGAGCGCGCTGACAAAGGCGGGATCTGTGATCGCAGTGGAAAGCCTGCAACTGGGGGCGCTGGATTTCGTCTGCAAGCCCAACGCATCCAGTGAAGCAGCTAACCGCGATGAGTTGCACAGGTCGATGGAGCAAAAACTCGCAGTGGTCAGGCAGCGGCGAATTGGCATGAGAAGGCACGGGAGGCCGGAGGTCAATCCGCGTCCCACGGCCACAGCCACGGCCACAGCCACGGCCACCATGCCAAGACGGCACGAACATTGTCGCGCCATTGCCATCGGTACCTCAACAGGTGGCCCTGAGGCACTTGGACTTTTGTTGCCGTCCCTAGTGCCACGCTGCCACGCGCCAATCTTCATTGTGCAACACATTCTGGATGGACTCAGTGGTTATCTGGCAGAGAGTCTGTCACGCAAGTGTGGTCGTCACGTCGTCGAAGCGGAACATGATCTGGTTGTCCAGCCTAGCGGTATTTATTTGGCTAAGAGTGGCCATCACATGGTTGTACGAGTTGACGATGGTGTGGCGCGCATCGGCCTTCTGGACTCACCCCCTGAAATTGGCTGCCGACCTGCGGTGAATGTCTTTCTGCGGTCTGCTGCGATTGTTTATGGCAGCCGGCTGGTGACGGCAATCCTCACCGGCATGGGCGAAGATGGAGCCGATGGTGCGAGAATTGTGAAACGAGCAGGTGGCTATGTGATTGCTCAGGACGAAGCCAGTAGTGTCGTCTGGGGCATGCCTCGGGCCGCCACGAATTCCGGGGCCGTAGATCAAGTGCTACCTCTGTCCAAAATCTCCGACCGTCTTGTCGGACTCGTCACGGCAGGAGCCACGCTGTGAATCCGACGGAGGAGGAGTTCAATCGGATCCGAGTGTTCTTGCTCGAGACCTCCGGGCTCTGTTTGTCTGCCGACAAACAGTATCTCGTGCAGACAAGGCTTGAACCTGTCGCGCGACGGCATAGTCTGCTCTCGCTGGCTGAAGTCATTCGACGACTTGAGGAACGGAACGATGGCAGTTTTCGTGATGAAGTCATTGACGCGATGACCACGAACGAGACATCATTCAACCGCGACAGCCATCCGTTTGACGAATTGCGCAGCACGATCCTGCCTCGGCTGATGCAGACGCTGCAAGATCGAAAGACCAGATCAGGTATCCCGTTTCCTAGAATTCGAATCTGGTCCGTTGCGGCATCCACCGGACAGGAACCCTACAGCATCGCCATGGCGATTCTTGATTTTCTGGAAGCGAACCCTAGAACAGGATGGACGGCCGATCACTTCTGGATTCTGGGCACTGATATTTCTGAACGAGCCCTCCAGGCTGCCCGCGCAGGCCGGTATTCCGATTGGGAAATTGATCGAGGACTCTCACGGGAACAAAAAAATAAATTTTTTACGCAGCATGAGGGTCAATGGCTGATCTCTCCACGCGTCCGAAACATGGTCGATTTGCGTCGCGTGAATGTGCTGCAAAACATCGTAGATCTAGCTGGTTTTGACCTGATTTTCTGTAGAAATCTGTTGATCTATTTTGATGAATTGACCCGCTTCAATGTGTGCCAGAAATTGGCCAAAAGCCTAAACCCCGATGGTCTGCTACTGCTGGGTGCCGCGGAGCACTTACCGGCATCCTCCGACACCACATTTCAGCAGATAAAATTCGGGCGAACAATTGCGTTCGTCAAATTGTCGGCGGAAAATCAGATGCGTGGATAATCGCCCGGCGCCGCCAACTAGACGCGAACAAGAAAGACAGATTTACCGACCAGCCCGTGGCCGCTTAATCCCGAATCGCACCAACCGCCAGTCGCTGGAAGTCAGCCCGGAGATCAGACGCGTCGCCGCCAGCAAAGTTCTGCCGCGCAATCAGGAGGACAAAAATCATCTCCTGCTGCGGATCGATCCAGCCCTGTGTTCCAAACGCGCCGCCATGCCCGAACGCACCAGGAGCTAGCATGTCGGTCGCTCCCTGTGGTTTACGAACCAAGCAAAATCCGAGTCCCCAACCGTTCCCTGGTGTGAACCCAGTTTCCAGTTCTCCGGACTGCAGGGACGTCATTTGCTGCACCGCATCGTGCGAAAGAATACGCTTGCCATTCAGATCGCCGCCATGCAAAATCATTTGATAAAATCGCACCAGATCACTGGCAGTGGAATACAAGCCTCCCGAAGGATTTGGAGATGTTTCCGCATTCACTTCATACAGCCAGTGATTCCCGCGTTCGATGTCCTTTTTGTCCGCCGTGGGCTGATACAACAAAGCCAGTCGCTGGAGTTGCTCTGCCGTCGGATGGAATGATGTCTGATTCATCTCGAGCGGAGCAAAGATCCGTTCCGCCAGAAACTGATCGAACGGTTTGCCGGAAACAATTTCGACAACACGACCAGCAACACTCAGCCCCGGACCATACTGCCATTTGGAACCCGGCTCAAACGCCAGCTCCGATTTTGCCAACAACTCAACCGTGTTCGCCAGCGTTCCCACATTGCGTTGATCACTCACGAGGCCATTCGTATGCATCAGACAGTCACGAATTGTGATTTCACGACTTGGTGCCTTGCCGCCGGTGACCTTTGTATTCTTGAACGCCGGGATGTACTTTGAAATTGGATCATCCAGCTTTAGCTGACCTTCATCCTGAAGAATCATCACACTGGCAGCGGTGATCGGTTTGGTCATCGACGCGATGGCAAAGACCGTATCGATTGCCATGTCACGTCCACCAGCGACGTCCGCCTTGCCAACGGCTCCTAGGTGCACCACGCGCCCACGCCGGGCCACCAGCGTTACCGCACCAGAGATCTGCTTGGCCGCCACAAACTCCTGCATGCGCGTGTCTATCTGCTTGAGAGCCGCTTCATCGACACCCGATTCGGCCGGTTTGCCAGCGACGATTAAACCGGCGTCGTAGCTTTCCGCTGTGACTAACTGATCCACGGGATTTTCAGTCAGAACTAGACCACGCCACTGAACTTCCTGAGCAACCTTATTGGAATGCAGTTGCAGGCCGATCGGACCAGATTCGCAAAGTTCCGGCTGAGGATCTGCCCAGTCGGCGACAAGTCGCCCATTGACAACGTGCCGGATGCGGTTCCCGATGGCAAGGATTTCCATGCGATTCCAGTCGTGCTGTTTTCCGACACTCTGGGCAATTCCTAACGTGTCCTGCCGCACATTGTTGCGGCGAAACAGGTCGTGATATCCGTAGGCCGAAGGATACATCACCAGATGTCCCTGATACGTAAACGGACCTTCGTCTTTCTCGATCGCTTTACCCCACAGCGAAATTCCGGAATGCATTTCACTGGTGACCAGTCGGCTTTCGAGGATGAGTCGAAAATTGCGGAAGGACTTCTGCGTCATCAGATAGGTGCTCGACTTCGGAGCGTTCTCGGCGGAATTGCGACCGACGATCATGCCGTCTTCCACCGCGTAGTATTTGCCGATGTAACCCACCCAGCCATCCAGATCCTTGCCGTTGAATAGTTGCACGGCCGTTTCCCCGGTCGGCAATTTCGGAATTTGCTCTTGGCTCCAGTCTCCAGCCATGACACCTGATGAGTAGTACAGCGCGAGCAGCATGGGCAAAAGGCGAACAATCACGAGTTCTCTCCAGGTGGGGTTTGGGAAGGCCGAACGATTCGAGGCTCCGCATGATATCGAGCCGTCGTCAATGAAGCGAGCCGGCCGCATTAAACCGCATTGCCCGTCCAAGTCAGATCGAACATTGTGGCAGTCGAAAGACGTAGAAACGGCTGATCGTTTTTCGTCGCATCGCTCAGTATCCGCGGGATCAGCACTTTGCAATTTTAGCGTTTTTCAGTCGCCAGCAGCACCTCGCTCATGCCGCCTTTGCGGAGAAATGCACCCATTGCGTCACGAGCTGATAAGTGGACGATCTTGTAAGGTGAGAAAATTATTTTGCCATGAAGATCGGGCTCGCTTGCTAGGGAGAATTGCAACGCGATGCTTCGACAGCATCCTCCGCTACACTTCACAGGATGACATCAAACCCTTACTGCACAAACGAGGCGAACCGTTGTCCGCCGCGCGGGTTTACTGGAGATGTTTTGTGGACGCCGGATCCGTGAAAATACGGCCATCAATGACGCACACGTCCGAATGCTTACAAATCCGGCTACACGCCACTTGGGCACGTGCGGGGATTAGATAGTCTCACCACGCGTGCGAAGTTGCTGCTGTAATTGATCTGCCATATCAGTCAATTGACCTTCGTCGTATCCCGCGAATTCTTCCACCGTGGAGAGACGAATGCCCAGCAGTTCTTGGAGTAGCGTAATGCGACCCACTTTTAGACCTCGTGCTGCGCCTCGCGCTTCGCCAATTTCCTCGCCTTCCTGACGACCTCGCGCTTCGCCTCGCGCTTCGCCTCGCGCTTCGCCTCGCGCTTCGCCTCGCGCTTCGCCGATTTCTTCGCCTTCCTGACGACCTCGCGCTTCGCCTACCTGAATCGCATACTGTAATCGCGCCTCTTCGTCGCGTTGGAATTTCAGCCGAGCGTTGTACAGCATCAGT
>Ga0209553_1001751_pt1 | contig 10719 bp, 9 predicted proteins | sample LauGreFBDMM110DN_2_FD_188217 | JGI IMG/M metagenome (GOLD analysis project Ga0209553, IMG submission 188217) | Freshwater lake microbial communities from Lake Michigan, USA - Fa13.BD.MM110.DN (SPAdes) (version 2) | ecosystem: Environmental > Aquatic > Freshwater > Lake | place: Lake Michigan, USA...
GCCGCACAAGTTCCGCCGAATCACTGATCAGTGCGAGCGCGAGTGCTTCAAGTGTTGGCGCGCGGAGTTGGCGATCGTTGGTCAGGAGATCTTCGCTGCCGACTGGTGCAACCCCCAACAGCGTTCGCGCGCGCCGAGTGAACGCGAGGGACTCGCGCGCAAGCTGCACTGCGAAATCGAAGTCAGCTTTCGTGGGGATGCCGACCGCGCACTCTGCATCAACCGTGCCTTGTGCGAGTCGGTTGAGAAGCGCGTCTTCTGCGATGTCGAGCAGAACGGATCCCGCGCGAGGATCGGTGCCGAGGGCATCCGCAAATCGCGCGCGTTCACCGGCAAGTTGCGTGAGTGCTTGCGTGCGTTCTTGCGGCGATTTACGCAGCGCATCGATGCGTGCGAACGCGAGCGCGAGTCGGGTTCGCTCTACAGCGTCAAGCGACGCGCGCTTGGCGATCGCATCGAGTGAACTTCGGTCGAGCAGCGCATCGCTGCGAATAATGTCGCGCCAGTTTGCGTCATCTGCAACGAGCGAACTCGCGCAGAGCAGCACGATGCTGCTCATGAGCGCGAGGCGAGCGATGACGCGAAGACTGTTCATGGACTCACAAATCCAACGCTGGTGTACCCGCTGCGCACGATGGAATCGAAGACTACGACAACTTGCTCCCACGCAACATCCGCATCGGGCACAACAAGAATCGGATGATCGGACGCGAACAGCGCATCGGTTCGTCCCTCCACTGCGAGTGCATCGCTCAGGAATCGCTCGAGGTCGAGTGCGTCTGCTGGTTGTCGATACGGACCGAGGATGCGCGGCGGTCGACCGACAGAGAGTTGAATGCGCAGTGGATCTTGTTCAAGCGCGAGACTTTGCGCAGGGATCGGCGCATCGTTGGGCGTGAGCGCGGTGCGGAAGTGTTTCTCATCGACAGCGAAGTTTGTGGTGAGCAAGAAATAGATGAGCAACAAGAACGTCACATCGATCATCGGTGTGATCGCGAGTTGCACGCGGAAGGGATCGGCGTTGCCGCGAAGCGCACTCTTGATGCGTGTGTGACGACTCACGACCCGCCTCCGCTCTGCATCGTGTCTGTCGTCACGACAAGATTCATACGCGGCACAATTCCCTCGGGCGGCGCGTTGGGCGCTTCAGCCGCGAGGCTCGCAGCGACCGTTGCAGCACGAAAACAAGGCGAAATCCACTCGTACTGTGTCGTGCGATCGGCGCGGAGATTCACTGCGAGTGTGGGGTTGCTGCGATAGAGCGCACTCAATGCTTCCGTGAGCATCACGAGTCCATCAGGGTCTGCGGGAAACTCATCGAGGTCGAGCCGATAGGCGCGCGCCTTTCCGTTTTCACCAGGGAGCACACTCAGCACCACGCGCGCTTCTTCGCGTCCTTCTTCTGCTGCCCCCGCGCGGACATCGGGTAACTCCATCGGCGTGCGTTCGCCGCCACTGATGCGCGAGACGAGCACGAAGAACACAATCAAGAGAAAACTCACATCGATCATCGGTGTGAGGTTCGCTTCAATGCGAGCAGAGGCGGGGAGCAGTCTTCGGGCCATCGTTAATGATCTCAACACAGGCAGAACGGATCAGGCCTTCAACTCTTTCGATTCCGTCGCAGCCTTCGGACGGAACAGCGCGAGCATTTCCTCCACGCTTCCGAGTGTCCCTTCACTCAACGCGATTGCACGATTACGAACGAGCGCATACATCGCGGTGGCTGGAATCGCGATGAGCAATCCCCAGAACGTGGTGACGAGTGCTGTGCCGATGCCGCCTGCGAGCATGACAGGATCCGCATTGCCACCCGTTGCTGCGATCACCATGAACGCGACGATCATGCCGTACACCGTGCCGAAGAGCCCGATCATCGGCGCGATTTGCCCGAGGATGTTCAAGCGTTCAATGCGGCGCAGTCGTTCGGCGAGCACAACATCCGCTGCTTCTTCCGCTGCGCGCACCATCGCTTCGGGTCCTGCGGGTGCTTGCGTGAGTGCGGCGCGAAGCGTGCGTGCGAGATCCGAGCGTTCAATCGCAGCGAGGTCGAGGGCGTCGCGATAGCGCCCTGATTGCAGGCGATCGCGGAACTCCGCGAGTACGCGTGGCGGCATGACGACGGCTTCTTGATTCTCCTTCCACAGCGTGAACGAGAGGCTCACATTCAACATCGAGAGAATGATGAGCACCCAAATCATCGAGCTACCGATCCACTCGATCGAACCATCGCCGTTGCAACTCCAAAAAAAGATTTCGCCGAAGGTAGGAGCGATGACCGTGTCTTGTGCGCTCGCTGATGCAGTGCACGCGAGGAGTGCAGCGCACGGCGCGAGAAGACGAAGCGATGCGAAGGGATTGAAGTGTGGCATTTGAGGAGTGAAGGTTCTGTCGAAGGAATTCATTCGAGACCAAGATCTCGTCGAGTGAGCGTGCGGAATCCGTCAGGCGTTCCATGGAGGCGGGAGATCGATTCAAGCGTTCGTGCAGGATCCGCTTCTAGAAACTGCACGCATTGGATCACGCACTTGCGTGTGCCGTCGGCGCCGCGCGGGTTCATACGTTCGAGCGCGTCAAGCATGGCATCGCGATCAAGTTCGAATTGACCAGTGCCTGTGATGTTCGTCGAGAGCAAAAAGATCACATCGGGCTTCAATGCGAGCGCGCGTTGCAACGCGTCGAGTGGGCTCGATCGACCTTGCGGCTTCACCGCAGTCTGCAGCCATTGCGTACACGCATCGCGAGTTGCAGGACTTGCGGTGCGCAACTTTCCCTGCGGCGGAAGCGCAACGCTGGCGTTCTTCTGAAAGCAGAACACGCTGAACTCTTGCCCATTGTCGAGTTTTCCAATCGAGCGATTGAGCTCTTCAATCACGATTGGCAACGTCGCAAGCATCGAACCAGACGCGTCGACGACATAGACGATCTTCGCAGCGTTGCTCGCAGTAAGCCCAGCAAATGTTGCCGTGCCGCGACTCGGTCCATCGAGTCCGCCACCGCCGCCGCCACCAAATCGTCGTTCAACTGCAGCAAGCGCCGCGTTCGAACCCGAACCATTCCCGAGCGCGCGCACTTTTTCGGCTAACGCTGAACTCACTGTTGACTGCGGGCTCGCAACGCGACCACCTGATCGCGCAGCACTTGGCGCAGTGATCTCCGTGCGTGCTTCATCCTTCAATCCTGGATCTGTGAAATCAGCAGCGATCACGATTGGCGCGCGCTGTCGACCAACTGCTTTCGAGACGCCAACCACGGTGGTGAGGATGATGACTGCGAAGAGCACATGCATCGCGATGCTACCGATGAAGAGCGCAACGCCGTCACCGCGACGACGTGCACTCGGCGAACCAAGTCGACGCAACAGCGCGAGTTCAGCGTCAGTCGGTTCACGCGTGCGCGCAAAGTTTGAAGAGTCGAGCGTTGCCATTGCCGTAGGCGCATCCTACGGAATCACTCACGGAAGGGCGCGCGTTGCTTACTCTGCGCCTGCTTTGCTTCCCTTGCTGCTTTTTCCCGATCGGAACACATAGTGATCAAGGCTCGCAGCACCCGGTCCGGTGAGCACGATGCCGAGTGAAAGCACAATGAGCCCCAACTGCGCGAATGCCTGGTTGAGTTCAGCCTGCGGCGTGCCGAAGAACCACGTTCCTTGGAGTCCAGGGGCAGCGGTGAGCCAGAATTGCATGATGCCCCACATGAGCAGTCCGCCAGCCCATACGCGGCTGAACAAACCGGCAACGAGTAGCCCGCCACCGACAAGTTCAAACACACCCACTAACCATGCCGCGATTTGCGGTCGCGGAAGGTTGTATGTATCGAAAGTCAGCGTGAGTTCGTGCAGACAGCGCCCCGTGTTCGTGCCTGGTTCGATCGCGCCAAGTTCAACAAGCCGCGCCGTCGCGGTTGGATCGAACATCACAATGTCCATGAGATGATGCCATCCGGGTGGCACGAACGCTAAAAAGAGCAGCACTCTCGCGAGAAGCGGCACGATGTTGGCAGCGGCCTTTTGGCTAGCGTTCATGGTCGGAGAATTTCGGGCAGAGGCGAGAGAGGAGTCTGAGCCGATTCTTCGGCGCTTGCCCGCAAATTCGTACAATCCTCGGCCGACCAAGCGGTACTCTTCCACCTCGCTGCGGGTGTGGCGAAATTGGCAGACGCGCGGGATTTAGGTTCCCGTGGGCTAAACCCCGTGCAGGTTCAATTCCTGTCACCCGCATTAGATGTGGCTTAGTTGAGCGCCTTAGTTGAGCGCTTCTGATGATTTCTGCCCCAAGCGGCAAATCATCACGCGCTGTGGTGCGGCTCGGCGAGTGAATCGCCTTCGCCTGAGGCGGTGGTTGAGCCGATAGAAGGGGCTCATGAGTTTGCCGAACGCATCGAATTCCGCTTGGTCGCCTTCATCCTGGCGCGATCATCCTTGTTCGCAGCAGCCGACGTACCCCGACGCGGCTGCGCTGGCGCGCACGCTCACGGAGATTTCTGCGCTGCCGCCGTTGGTCACGAGTTATGAAATTGAGGCTTTGAAGGTGGCGCTTGCGGAGGCTGCTCGCGGAGAGCGGTTTGTGTTGTGGGGTGGGGATTGTGCGGAGCACTTTGCGGATTGCACCTCAGGGGCGATTGCGTCGAAGTTGAAGATTCTGTTGCAGATGAGTCTCGTGCTTGTGCATGGAACGCGGAAGCGGATCACGCGCATTGGACGATTTGCTGGGCAGTACGCGAAGCCGCGCAGCGCGATGCGTGAAGTGCGGGATGGCGTGGAATTGCCTAGTTTTCGTGGGGACAACATCAATCGGCCGGAGTTTGAACTCGCGGCGCGCACGCCGGATCCGACGCTGCTCTTGCGCGGCTATGAGCGCAGTGCGTTGACGCTGAACTTCGTGCGCGCGCTTGTCGATGGTGGCTTCGCGGATTTGCATCATCCTGAAAATTGGGATCTCGACTTCGTGAAACACTCGCCGCTTGCGGCTGAGTATCAACGCATGGTTGATTCGATCGGCGAGAGTTTGCGCTTCATGGAAACACTCGCGGGTGGATCGATACTCGCGATGCAACGCGTGGACTTCTACACCAGTCATGAACTGCTTGTGCTTGAGTATGAGTCAGCCTGCACTAGACAGGTTCCTCGGCGTGAAGGGTGGTTCAATCTCTCCACGCACATTCCGTGGGTTGGACTTCGCACGAGTGCGCCGGATGGCGCGCATATCGAGTTTTGTAGAGGAATTTCGAATCCGATCGGTGTGAAGATCGGTCCTGAGACGAGCGTTGATGCGCTGCTCTCCACCATTCGCGCACTCGCGCCGACGAACGAAGCGGGTCGTGTTGTGTTAGTGACTCGATTCGGCGCGCATCAGATTGGACGAGGGTTGCCGCCGCTTGTGCGTGCGGTGCGCGATGCTCGATTGTCGGTGGTGTGGGTGTGCGACCCGATGCACGGCAATACGGAGTCGGTGGTTCCATCGAGCGGTGCGTGGGCAGGCAAGAGCGTGAAGACGCGGAAGTTCGCGCATGTGCTCGCGGAAGTCGAACAAGCGTTTGAGATTCATCGCAATGAAGGCACGGTGCTCGCTGGCGTGCATGTCGAGTTGACTGGTGAAGATGTCACCGAGTGCACGGGTGGCGCGCGTGGATTGACAGACGATGATTTGTCGCGCGCGTATCGCTCAAGCGTGGATCCTCGATTGAACTACGAACAAGCACTCGAACTCGCAATGCTCATCGCGCGTCGAGCACTTTGACGCGGTAAATCTGCGCAGCATCGGGGTCGCCGTTGCTGACCTATACTCCGCGCCCTATGCAGCGTCGACGCGTTGTTCTTACTGGTCTTGGACCTGCCACCGCCTTTGGCATTGGCATTGATCCTTTGTGGCAAGCGCTTGTCGAAGGCCGCTCGGGGCTTGCGCTCATTCGCGCCTTTGATGCGAGTGGATTTCGCGCAGCAAGTGGCGCGCAAATCCCTGATTCCTTCGATGTGAAAGACTTTGTCCTCAAGAGTTACCGCAAGGGAACGAAGGTGATGGCGCGCGATATTGAGATCGCGGTTGCTGCGGCGGTGACTGCAGTGAAGGACGCGGGTTTGACCACGCGCGGCACGGATGCGGAAGCTGTTGCGACGATTGCGCCAAGTCGATTCGGTTGTCACATCGGTGCTGGCTTGATCGCGGCGGATCTTGATGAACTGACCGCTGCGCTCTGGACTGCCAAGAACGCTGCGAACGAGTTTGATGCAGGAAATTGGGGGCAGCAGGGGATGCAGGAACTCACGCCGTTGTGGCTGTTGAAGTATCTGCCAAACATGCTTGCGTGCCATGTGACGATCATTCACGATTGCCAGGGTCCATCCAACACGATCACATGCAATGAAGCGTCGAGCGGTTTGAGTCTCGCGGAAAGTCAGCGCGTGATTGAACGCGGTGCCGCGGATGCGTGCCTCTCTGGTGGTGCGGACAGCAAACTGAATCCGATGGCGTATCTGCGACAGGAACTCGCGCATCGACTCGCGCTGTGCCCGCCTGATGCTGATGCGACGACGATCATTCGACCTTTCGATGCAACATCAACGGGCTCGCTCGTTGGTGAAGGCGGCGGCATTCTCGTGCTCGAAGCGTTCGACACCGCGAAGGCACGAGGCGCGCGTATGCACGCGATGCTTGCAGGAACAGGCGCCACGCAGTCGTACTGCGAAGACACCGTTGGACTCGTGCCTGGCACGAATGGCGAATCGCTCGCGGATGCGATTGACGCAGCGTTGCGCGATGCGAGTTTGAGTGCGAGCGATATTGATGCGGCGATTCCCTACGGATGCGGCGTACCTGCGATTGACGCGATTGAAGCCGATGCGCTGCATCGTGTGTTTGGTGCGCGCGCGGCGACGCTGCCACTCGTGACGCTTGCGCCGTTTATTGGCGCGACGGTTGCAGGCTTCGGCGCGATTGCAGTTTCCGTTGCTGCAAAGTGCATCACCGAACAGCGTCTTCCTGCTCGATTGAATTCCACTTCAACGGCTGGCGTTGCTGCAACTGCTGCGCCCTCATGTGCGACGGCATTGCGGCACATTCTCGTGTTTACTCCAAGTCTCGGCGGACAAAACAGCGCCGCGATTGTCTCGAAGCTTGATTGAAACGATTGCTCCATGACTTCACGAACTGCTTCCAATCGCGTGGTCGTCACAGGCATGGGCTGGATTACGCCGCTCGGTCACGACATTGATTCCACCTGGCAGCGACTCATGCGTTCCGAGAGCGGCATGGGTCCGATCACACGCTTTGATGCGCGCACGTTTCCCACGACCTTCGCGGCGGAAGTCAAGAATTACGATGTTGCGAAGTTTGTCGCCGATGTGAAAGTGCACGCGACGGCAGGGTTGAATTCGCAATTCGCGCTCGGTGCAGCAAGTCAAGCGTGGAAGCAATCGGGGCTTGATGCGTTTAGCGCATTGAATCGCAAGCGCGTCGGTCTGTACCTTGGCGCGGGTGAAGGCGTGCTCGATTTCCCGCAGTATGCAGCGGCAAATCTTGCGGGCTGGAGTGATGGCGCGACCAGACTTGATGCTGTGCGTTGGGCGAAGACCGCGCATGAAGTGCTCACACAGATGTACGAAGTCGAGCAAGAACCCAACATGCCGCTTGCACATCTCGCGCGCGAGTTTGGCATTCGTGGCCCTGCACTCAATTGTCTCACTGCTTGCGCGGCAAGCACGCAAGCGATTGGTGAGGCGTACTCGCTCATTCTTCGCGGCGATGCTGATGTGATGGTGAGCGGTGGAACGCACACGATGATTCACGTGCTCGGCGTGACTGGGTTCAATCGATTGACCGCACTCTCGACATCCAAGGGTGATCCGACGAAAGCATCGCGACCGTTTGATGCGACGCGCGACGGATTCGTGATGGGTGAAGGCAGCGGCATGGTTGTGCTTGAACGCCTCGAGCACGCGCTCGCACGCGGCGCGAAGCCACTCGCGGAGCTTGTGGGCTACGGTTCGAGTGCTGATGCGTTCCGCATCACCGACATTCAGCCAGAAGGTCGTGGTGGAGCATCCTCGATGCATCAAGCGCTTGCGCAAGCGGGAATTGATCCGTTGGCGCGTCGAGCCGATGGTCGCGCAGCGATTGATTACATCAGCGCGCACGGCACGGGCACGAAAGAGAACGATTCGATCGAGACTCGCGGCGTGAAGCGCGTGTTTGGTGAACACGCCAAAGACATTCCTATGAGTTCCATCAAAGGAATGATGGGGCATCTCATCGCAGCAGCAGGCGCAGTGGAATTCATCACGTGCATCCTCGCGATTCGCGATGGCATGCTTCCACCCACGATCAACTACAACACGCCTGATCCAGATCTTGATCTCGATTACGTGCCAAATGTCGCGCGCAAAGCGAAGGTCGACATCTGCCTCTCCAACAGCTTCGGCTTCGGTGGTCAGAACGACACCCTTGCTGTGAAGCGATTCGAGTAATCGTGGCGATCATGCGACCAACGCGTCTCGTTGCCGCACTTGCGTTTGGTGTTGGAGTTGGAGCGGTCATCCTCGCGATGTTGCCGCCGGAATCGCAAGGGGGCTTGCCGAGCGATGCGACGCGACGCGCAGAACTTTTTGAGCAGGGCCTCGCTGCAGCAGTGCGCACAATTCGTGTGGATGAAAACCCCTGGGCAATTGCGATTGAAACGAACGATGTGAACGCATGGCTCGCGACACGACTGCCGAAATGGATCGCGCACGACCCATCGCTCGCGGATCTTGAGCCCGCGACGCAACTCATTCTTTCGTCAAGTAGTGCTGGCGTGACGCTCATAGAACCGTTTGGTCCACTGCAACTCAGTCTCGCGCTGCAACCAGAAGTTGTTTCGACTCAAGATGGCGCGCGGGTTCGAATCGCGCAGGCGCGTGCCGCGATTGGTCGGCTTCCGTTGCCGTTTCTCGGTGCGTGGTTGCTTGCACGCGTAGTGCCAGCGGATCTCGAAGCGCGTGGGGCACAAGGGGTTGCGACGCGGTTCGATCTCGGTGATGGTCGAGTCGTCGAGTTGCTTGATATCGAAACCTCACCGGGAAAGATTTCGCTCGAATTCAGCACCAGAAGAACGGTCTCGCGCGCACACAAGGCTACTATTCGTCCTTCACCGTAACGAGTGCGAGGGAATGGAAATTATGGATGGCACTGCAATCGAAAGTTCTCCCACGCGCCTATCTATGAGACGCGCGTTTCTATGTGATGCGAGTTCAACGCACGCGCCGGCCGATCGCGCGGCGCAGTTTTGCATCGCAGGCGTTGGTCAAGATGCGCCGGAATTGGATGCCTCTGGCGCGATCGATCTCTCGCGAACGCTTGTGGTACTGCCAGGCTCGCGCGCGCGACGGCTCTTTCTTCGCGCGCTTTCGGAGGCCGTGGGAAATCATCCGCTCATTCCGCCCGCAACGACAACGGTGGGCGGCGCCGAGGCATTGCTCTTCGACGCGCCGATCGCGGTTGCGTCCACGACTCGCGTTGCTCCTGCGAGCGTCGAACGACTTGCATGGGCGCATGTATTGAGCGATCCGCGCGCTGCGATTCTGCTGCATCAAGTGGAAGGCTCTGCACCGCTCAATCTCGCGCAACGCTTTGACGCTGCGCGTGTCGTCTTGAGTGCGATCAGTGAACTCGACAAGGCGCTGCTCACTGCGGAGGGTGTCGCGGAAGTCGCAGAAAAACTTGGTGAAAACGAACTTGCGGCGCGTTGGCGTGCGATCGATGCGCTTTCGATTGATGTGGGTGCGTGGCTGAAGAAGCGTGGATTTCACGCAGCATGCTCGCCGCGCGCACGTGCGTGGGGTGCGCCGAGTGGGATGTTCGATCGTGTCGTCCTCGTGGGACTCGCGGAAGTTCGTCCAAGTTTGCGTCACGCGTTGCGTACATCGAATGCCGATGTTGTCGCATGTGTGTTTGCGACGGAAGTCGACGCGTCGCGCTTTGATGCGTACGGCGTGCCGGACGATTCCTTCGCAGCACCGCTTGCGTTTGAGCCGATCGAACTCGCTCCATGCGCGGACATTGCGGACTTGACTGAGCGACTCGTCGCGTGGGTGAGCGACGCAGTGGATGGGCCCGTGCATGCCGCAGCAGAAGACTTCACCTTTGCAATGGTGGATGAATCGATGGCGCAACCTGTGGCCCGCATGTGTGAGAGCCACGGTCTCTCGCTGCATCTTGCGGAAGGGACGCCGCTCGCAATGACGCTGGTGGGGCGACTTGTCATTGATCTCAATCGCGCATTCTCAGAGCAATCGTCAAGTGCCGCGACGGCGCTCGTGAATGCGCTCGATAGTGCGGCGTACTCGCCGAGTTTCGATCTTGGATTTCGCGCGCGCCGAGTGCGCAGCAATCTCGTTCCGTGCGCACCAAAGGGAATGCTCGCGAAACTCGCGGATGAAATCGCGACCGTAGATCCCGCAAGCGATTCATACAAAGTCATCACGGCGCTCTGCGCACTCCAAAAGCCAACGAGTATTGCGCACACGGCGAAAGTGAGTTCGTTGGACTTGCTCGGCGAGATTCTCGCGCCCGCATTTGTCGAACTTCGCGCGCGCAAGGATGCCTCGGATGTCGAACGCACGGCCGCAGTCCTGCTCTTCAAGCAGCTCGATCAACTCCGAGTCGACTTCAGCACGCTACAAGACGATTGCACTTCATCGCTCGCGCTCTCGCTCTTGACGGATTTCGTGCTCACGCAATCTGTGCC
>Ga0209553_1001752_pt1 | contig 10717 bp, 7 predicted proteins | sample LauGreFBDMM110DN_2_FD_188217 | JGI IMG/M metagenome (GOLD analysis project Ga0209553, IMG submission 188217) | Freshwater lake microbial communities from Lake Michigan, USA - Fa13.BD.MM110.DN (SPAdes) (version 2) | ecosystem: Environmental > Aquatic > Freshwater > Lake | place: Lake Michigan, USA...
GGTTTGGAACCTGCCAGTGGACCGCCCCGGAAAGGGGGAGCGGGTGGGCGACCACTGCGCGGCTGGTGTGATGCCTTCGAGCGTCTCGTGTCGAGTGCCTGAGCCAGTCCAACGAGGGACCATTGACCGGAAAGCCGGATGCGGGAGAACCGCCTGTCCGGTTTGGGAGGGAGAGGGAGCGTTCAAACCGCTCCTCCTACCCACATCCAGGGCTTCCGCCAACAGCAGTGTCCAGATGCGCCCATCGGCGCAGGGCCGCTACGGATGCACCCGCGGCGGTCTTGACTCGATTTTTGGGTTTGCCTACAACGCTGCCCGCTGAACACACTCGCAACATGAACATGCTTCACCCGCCGGCTTCCGTATTTTCTGCGCGGATCACCGGGAGAATTTTCTGATGTCCAATTCCTACGATGTCATCGTGGTCGGCGTGGGTGCCGTCGGGTCGGCCACCTGTCATGATCTGGCGAAGCGCGGGCTGCGTGTCCTGGGTCTCGAACAATTTTCCATCCCGCACAACCTGGGCGGCTCGCATGGAAATTCCCGGCAGACCAAGATCGCGCCCTACATCGGCAGTGAATACGAGCCGGTCATCCTCCGGGCCTACGAGTTGTATCGAGAACTCGTCGAGGAATCGGGGCAGACGGACATCATGGTGAAGACGGGGTTCCTCGATCTCGCCCCGCATCGAAACTTCCCGGCTTACAAGCTGCCGCACAACCGCCGCTTCGAGGATCTCAGCATCCAGCAAGTCAACGAGCGCTTTCCCCAGTTCCAAATCGGCGAGCCCTACTGGGGTGCATACGACCCGGAGGGCGCGCTGCTCCGCCCGGAGGTGACCATCACAACCTACGTGCGGCTCGCCATGCAGCGCGGCGCGCACATTCTCGGCAACACCAAGGTCCTCGACTGGAGCACTGATGCTGGTGGAGTCACGGTGAAGACGGATCGCGAGACCTACACCGCGGATCGCATCGTCTTTTGCGCCGGACCCTGGACGGGCAAGCTGCTCAAGGAGTTGGGCATCGCCGTCACGGTCACGCGCATGAGCTTCGCGTGGGTCTGGCCGCTGACGAATGTGAAGGCCTACGAGTTTGGCACGATGCCGTGCTGGTGCATCGAAGATGAGGACGGCATCTACTATGGGTTTCCGATGATGAACGACGTGCCGGGTTACAAGATCGGTCTGCACTGGTATGGGGAAACGGTGGATCCGGATAGCTTTAACCGGACACCCACCGCGCAGGACGAGGAGTTCATTCGCAAAGGGCTGCGGAAGTATTTCCCCGAAGCCAATGGTCCGCTGACCGGCCTACGCACCTGCCTCTACGACCACACCGTGGACGACGTGCCGATCATGGACAAACACCCCGAGCTCGACCGTGTGATCCTCTGTGGCCCGTTGTGCGGCGCGGGGTTCAAGTTCGTGCCCGCCTACGCGGAGATCGCCGGTGATTTCGTCGTGCAGGGCCGGACGAATCTGCCGAGCGATTTCCTGCGCATCGCCCGGCTGCTGTCGGCCAGATCATCATGAGGAAGATCAAACCACTCGTTTTCCTGCCGCCGTTTCTGCTCTGCGCAGCTTTCGTGGTGTTGCAGCGGACCAATGAGAAGCAGTTCATCAAGACGCTGACGGACGCTTTTAACGCGGTGGCGGGGACTTGGGGATGGCTCGTGTCGCTGCTTTCCTTTGCCATGCTCGTGCTCTGCGCCGTCATCTACGCATCATCTTTCGGGCGCACCGTCCTGGGCGGACCAAAGGCGAAGAAGTTTCTGACGACCTGGCAGATGTTCGCGGTGGTTTTGACAACCAATATCGCGACCGGAATTCTGTTTTGGGGAGTCTTCGAGCCGGCCTGGCACCTGAGTCATCCGCCGGGCGGAATAAAAGCGAACTCGCCGGAAGCCGCGCAGTTTGCCATTTCGACGGTCTATCTCCACTGGACACTCACGCCGTATGCCTTTGGTTCGATGGTGGGGCTGATGTTTGCTTTCGCCTATTACAATATGAAGCGCCCGTTCAGCCTCGGCGCTCCGCTGGCTCCGCTGCTGGGTCGTTATGGCGATGGCAAGGTGGGGCAGGTGATTGATGCAATCTGTCTTTACTGCCTTGTGGCGGGACTGACCTCCGCGCTGGCCGGGTCCGCACTGCTGATGGGCGGCGGCATCAATAAGATGCTGAACATCGTGGGAAAGCCCTCGGACCTGATGCTGGGTATCATCATCGCCGCAATCATGGGGACCTCGGTGGTCGCCGCGATCAGTGGGATCACCAAAGGCATTCGTTGGATCGCCAACGCCAACACCGCCTTTCTCATTGGGTTTCTCGCACTGGTGCTGATTCTCGGACCCACGCGGTTCATTCTCGATCTGGCCGTCGAGGGACTGGGGCAGTTTCTCGGGCAGTACTTCCAAAAAGTCCTGAACACCGGAGCGGCTCATCAGGACCCATGGCCGCATGGATGGACGCAGATGTATTTCTCCGCGTTTTTCGCTTGGGCACCCATCATGGGCGTTTTCCTCGGGCGCATTGCCTACGGCTACACGGTCCGCGCATTTCTCTTTTTCAACGTCCTGCTGCCCTCCATTTTCACCGGCATCTGGATGGCTGTGATCTGCGGCGCGGTGGTCCACATGGACATGATCGAGCACGTCGGCCTCGCGGCGCAGTTGGATAGCAATGACCCTTCCAAGGTTCTCTACGCCTTTCTCGGACGCCTCCCGTTTGGTCAGATCCTCGTGCCCATCCTGCTCATCACCGCTTTCCTTTCGTTCGTCACCACCGCCGACGGCAATACCGATACGATGAGCAACATCAGTTCAAAGGGGATTTCCCCCGAGCACACCGAGTCGAGCATGTCGGTGAAAATCGCATGGGGTTCACTGATGGGGGTGTTTTGCTACATCATGCTGACGGCCTTCAATAAGCTGGATGGCATTAAAATGCTGGCCAACCTCGGCGGCTTTCCCGCCCTCTTCCTTTGCCTGGGGATTGGCATCTGCGCGCTCATGGTCATCGCGAATCCGGCACGTTACGACAAGTTCGACAAAGACTACGTCCCTGATCCATCTGAAAAATCCGAAGAACCCAAAGCATGAACCTGCCATTTGAAGAAACCCGTAAGCTGGGGGAAGCCACGCGCGCGATTCATTGCGGCGAGGGCGTGGATGCCGAGACCAAAGCTATCCGCCGACCCATCGTCCTGGCCAATAGCTTCGAGCTGAATGACACCTCGGAGACGCTGCCGGAGTCGTTCGACTGGAACAACCCGAACGCCTTCAACTACCCGCGCTCGGGCCATCCCAACGCCCGCTATCTCGAGGAACGGCTCGCGGGGATGGAGGGCGGCGAGGACTGCGTGGTTTCCGCCAGCGGCGTCGCCGCCATCTCGGGCGCGTTTTTCACATTGCTCAGTGCAGGCGACCACCTGATCAGCTCGCGGATTTGCTACATCGGCATCCACGGATTTCTGGTGGACCATTTCGCCAAACGCTTCGGCGTGGAACTGACGCTGGTGGACACGACCAATCCCGCCGCAGTGGCAGCGGCGATCCGGCCCAACACGAAGCTCATCCACATCGAGACGCCGGCCAACCCGACGACCCTCGTCAGCGACATCGCCGCCATCGCCGCCATCGCGAAAAAGATCGGCTCGATCTTCACGGTGGACAGCACCTACTCCGGATTGGTGATGCAAAAGCCGCTCGCCCTCGGCGCAGACCTGGTCATGCACAGCCTGACCAAGTACATCAACGGCCACGGTGACAGCCTGGGCGGCGCGGTGATCGGACGGAAGGAATTGATTTCCAAAATCCGCCTCACGGCCAGCGTGCATCTCGGCGCGACGATCAGCCCGTTCACCGCCTGGCTCCTGATGCGGAGCGCGTCCACGCTGCCGCTGCGGATGAAGCAGCACGGTGAAAACGCCATTGTGCTCGCGCGGTTTCTGGAGGCGCATCCGAAGGTGAAGTTTGTTCGCTATCCCGGACTGCCCAGTCATCCGCAGCACGCCATCGCGAAGAAACAGATGACGGGCTGCGGCGGCATGATCAACTTCGCGCTCAAGGCCGGGGAGCCAGGATATTTTCCTTTCCTCGGCGCGCTCAAGGTCATCACGCACGCCGTCTGCCTCGGGCACGCGGAAAGTCTCGTCCAGTATTATCCGCAGCAAGGCAACCATCCCGAACTCGGCGTGCTCAACTATCCCGAGGACATCGGCGAGGGGTTCATCCGATTCAGCGTGGGGCTGGAGGATGTGGCCGATCTGACCGCCGATCTCGCGCAGGCGCTCGACCGGGTGGGCTGATAGCAAGCCCTGCTGGAATTTTCACCAGAGGAAACGTCATGAAAGAAATTCTGCTGATGCTCACGGCCGCCCTGGGCCTGATCCTGCAATGCCCGGCGGCGGAAGAACGCCCGGTCAACTCGTCCACCGGCCTCGCCCGGAGCAAGCTCAACGAAGTGCCGAAGCAGCGCGTGATCATCACCGCGCAACATCCCCACGGCCTGCCGGATGGTCTTTACTCCGAGATCACCACCGAACGGGGTGTCGTGGTCTGCGAGCTGTTTTACCAACAGGCGCTGATGACCGTCGTCAATCACGTGGCTCTCGCCGAGGGCGCTCTCGGGCCGAAACCACGGAAGCCGTTTTATGACGGACTGATCTGGTGCCGCGTCGTGCCCGGCCTAGTCGTGCAGGGCGGCGATCCCATCGGGACGGGCGAGGGCGACGCAGGGTATTTGTTTCCGGACGAGATCGTGCCCGGACTGCGTCACGACGGCCTGGGAACGATGCAGATGGGCAACGACGGCCCGGACTCCAACGGCTCGCAGTTTTGTCTCATGCTGAGCGCGCAGCACCGGTTGAATTATCAGCACAACGTTTTCGGCCGCGTGGTGCGAGGGCTGGAACTCCTGCCCCAAATCAAGAAGGGCGACACCATGCGGGTGAAAATTTTGCGCCTGGGAAAAGCCGCGCAGGCGTTTCGGGCGGACGAAGCCACGTTCTCGAAACTGGTTTCCCGCGCGAAACGATACGCCGGCCCCAAGGAACCTGGCCCCGACGCTCCGTTCGATGACCCGGACAAAATTCTTCCGCAGGAATGGGACCGGTCGAAAAACTTCAATTACAAGCTGGTGAACTTCGAGCGCTTCACCGGCATCAAACTGGTGGCCCGCGTCCTGGCCCGCCGCCCCGCCGCCGCGGAGGGTGACCGGATTGACGGTTATCTTCCCCAGGAAGCCGCCCGTCTGGGCGTGGCCCGGCGTGGCGCCCTGGCCATCTACGTGGCCGAGGAGGACAAGTGGCACATCCGGATCGGCGAGAAGTCGGTCGCCCATTTTCTGCAGACCGATGCCGTCGGCGAAAAATCCGCGCGCGCCGGTTCCTTGGAGGAGGCCGTGCAAAAACTTCTCGAAGCCGCCAGCGACCGGTCCGCCAAAAGCATTGCCACCATGATCGCGCGCCTCACGCCCGAGGATCCCATGACTGACAGCCGCCGGATCAAATTGAAAGCCGACGCCGTGCTCGACGGTTTGATCTTCAAGCTGGAGGGGGAATAGCCGCGCAGGGGGGGCGTGTCCCCTGGGCGACGGCGTGATTGGTTCCGGCGCCGGTTACTTGCCGGGGCGGCCGGTCGGGGCCCCGCCGACCGGGACGTTGACCGGTTCACCCGAGGTGTCGTGGAAGGCCTCGAAGGCGGTGATCTCAGGCTTGTCCTTGGTGGTCCGCATGATCGTGAGCCGCGCTTTCTGCATGGTGCGGCTGACGATCGGGGCCTTGAACTCCGCGCCGATCCCGAGGCCGTTGAAGCAGCTCATCCATTTCGACTGCTTGTCATCCCAATACTCGATGATGTAGCGGTTCACCGAGGAGGTCGGAGCTTCCTTCATCTTGAATTCGTTGACCCTGGTCGGCTTGCCGAAATCGAGCTGGAGCCATTGGCCATCGGCGGATGCGGTGGACTTGGCTGCAAGCGCAGGAGTGGTGCAGGCGGCGCTCAGGTCTTTGATCATGCACTCGGTGAAGGAGGATTTTTTGTCCTTCTCGGGATCCATCACGCGCATGAGCACTTCCCCGGGGGAAAGGTAGAAGCGGGAGTTGTTCCACGAGCATTGCGTCCAGTCAGTGGTGTTGATGATGGCCGCCCGCACGCGCGGGACGATGGGCCGTTTGGACTTAGCGTTGATCACGCAGTTTTCCATGACGATGCCCTTGTTCGGATTTCCGTCGGAGGCATAGCAGCAGAGCAGAAAGCCGGGGCCGTCGGTGTCGTGGAAGAGGCAGTTGCGCATGATCATGTTGTCGCAGTTACCCTCGAAGTCGAACGCCTCGCCGTCGCCGCTGCCCAGCCCGATATCGACAAAACCCCATTCGCTGTCCTCAAAGACCCAGTCCTTGCAGCGGAAAAACATCGCCCCGGCCACGCCGTTGAACGAGCGGAAGCCCCGGCCGATATCGTGCGTGACGCAGTTGCGGACCGAGCCGCCGGCCACGCCGCGCAGGCCCAACTGCCACTGGTAGCCTTCCTCGAACAGGCAGCCCTCGAAGTTGATGTTGCCAAAGTTGTAAACGAAGGACGCGTTTTTGTTGAAGTTGTCCGGGTTGTTCGTCCAGAAACCGGAGGCCAGCCGGCGGAAGACGCAGTTTTTCACCGTGACGTCGGTGACGACAATTCTTTTCGCGCGCTCGAAGGTGAAGAGGCAGATGCCCAGGCCGATCTTGCGCTTGGGATAATCCTCGTAGTGACCGTAGTGGAGCGAGTCGCGGAAGTAGCAGTCCTCGATCCAGAGAAACTTTTTGGTCGGGCAGCCGAGGGAGTATTCCGCGTAGATGCCGGTCATGCAGCGGGCAAATTCGAGGCCGACGATCTTGAATCCCTCCTGGTCGGCGAGCCGGATGCCGGTCAGGTCCTTCTTGAAATCCTGCCGGTCGATGATCGGTTTGCTGCCTTCGCCATACGCACTGATCGTGATGGGTTTTTCCGGAGTGCCATTGCCCTTGGGAGCCAGTTCCTCATTCCAAGTGTCGCCGCGCTTGAGGAGCAGCGTGTCGCCGGACTGGTACTGGATGGAGGCTTTCGCCAGCGTCTTCCACGGCCGGGTAGCGGATTCGCCGGTCGAGGCATCGTCCCCGGCGGACTGGCTGACGTAATAGGTTTTCGCGTGGGCGGGCGCGGTGATGAAGCCGAGGACGACCAGCGTTCCCAGCATGACCGGTTTGGAAAGGAGGTTTTTCATTTTCATGATTGTGGATGATTTGACCTCGTTGACCCGGGGAATTCCAGAAAGAAAAATCAGGTGCCGGACAGAACGCCCGGCACCCGCCCAGATCTTGGTTCAATTATTTGGCAGCAGCGGCCGCACCGCCGAGCGCGACGACGCGGAAGCCGTAGTGTGGCCACTTGGCGCTGAGGACGTCGTAACGGGTCGAGGAGTGCAGGTAGGATTCGTTGTCGTTGATGTACCACGAACCGCCGCGCAGACCGACTTTGCCGTCCGCCTGGGCTTCGTTGTATTCCCAGGCGTTGCCGTTCTGATCGAACGTGCCATTGGGGCTGACCGCCGTGGTGAACGAACCGCCCTCTTTCGGCTCGTTCGAGTTGAGATTGGCTTCCGGGGCGCTGCCGCCCTTCACGGCGAAGGACCAATAGCCGGCCCCGCCCGCCTTGTTGGTGTCGTAATAGGCCGCCTTGTACCATTCGTTTTCACTGGCGATCACCCAGTTGGTGGTCTTGCTGGCGGCGAGGACGGCGTGATCGGGGGCTTTGACCTCGCCATTCTTGAACGTGTAACCGCCGGTCTCGGTGGCGCCGGGGCCCTGGCCGTTCGAGAGCCAGTTGCAGAAGCGGGCGCAGGATTCCCAGGTCACATAGCCGACGGGCTTTTTGCCCCAGCCTTCCTTGACGGTGTAGGTGTAGCTGCCGCGCGATCCTTCCCGGGTGATGCCGCCGTACTCCCCGTCCATGCGCGAATCATAAAGATTGTGGTGGTTGGTCTTGGCCGCGCCGTTGAGGAACTCGCAATACTCGGCCTGGTTCACCTCGAACTTGCCAATCTGGTAGGGGTAGGCCACGGCGCCGAAGCCGGTGGTGTCGGCGGTGTTGCCGGCGTTGGTCACGGTGACGGTCACGGGCACGGCGGCGTGCGCCACGGCGGCGACGGCCAGGAGCAGCAGGGCGGCGGTCAATTTTTTCAGGATCATAATCAGTATTCTATTGTTTCACGGCCCCATCCCCGGCGAAAGCCAGGCACTCGAATGGAACCGCGGGTGGAGATGACGGGCCAGTTGCGGACTTTCTTCAAGAAAATTTCTGACCGCCGGCACGTCTCAAACGCGCCCAAGAATGCGGTTCAACGAATCGCTCGTCTGATAAATGAGCGCCTCCGGATAGTGCGGGTAGGGATGGAAATATTCGAAGGTCACGTAGCCGCGGTAGCCGTTGGCGTCGAGCGCATCCATCACGGCGGGCCAGTTCGTGGTGCCGTCCAGCAGCGGGCGGAACGTTTCCAGCGAATAGTCCGTCCCCTTCTTGGTGTACTCCTTGAAGTGAATGTTCTTCGTCCGCTTGCCCAGGACCGATGCCCAATGCTCGGCGAACTGGAACATCGAAATGTTGCCGGTGTCGAAATGCACGCGCACATGTTCGCTCTGAAAACTGTCCACGAACGAGTTCATTTCCATCGGCGTCATCAGGTAGCCGTTGAAGAAAATGTTTTCGATGTTCAGGAAGACCTTGAGCTTCGCGGCCTCTTTTTCGAGAATCCGAACCGCGTCGCGGGCGCGCCGGTCGCAGACGTCGTTCGGCACCGGCTCGTGATCCGTGCGCCATGGGATGTGGACGGCGCCGGGCACGACCAGCACGTTCTCGACGCCGAGATCGTGCGCGGCCTTGGCGATCTTGCCGGCCAACTCGATCCCGCGCGCGCGCTTGTCCGGGTCGTTGCTTGAGAGCGGATACGGCCAGAACAGAAACGAGCACAGGCCGCTGATCTGGATGCCGATCTTGTCCGCCAGCTTGCGGATGTTCTCAAACTCCTTGGTGCCAGCCTTCGGCGAAAGATCGTTGTCCAGGTCGTAATTCAACTCGATGCCGTCGAAGCCCGCGTCCTTGGCCAGCCGCAGACATTCCTCGAGGTTCATCCGCTGGGGGTAGGGGAACGCCCAGAGGTTGATCGACTTCTTCATGTCATAACGCTTCGTCGAGGCGCGCCGGGCGTCCGGCTTGGGCGCTTCGGCGGCGACGGCCGCGCGGGGCGCGAGCGCGGTGGCGGCGGCGAGCAGTGCGGCGCCCTTCAACGCGGCGCGGCGGGTGAGCAGGTGTTCCGAGGCGGCATCCGGGCGGGGAAACAATTGATGATGTGAGTTCATGCAGTTGTCTTGTCAGAAAGCGCCGGTCCGATCAATCCGATTGTATCAGTGTCTGGCATGACGGTGCTTTGAAATCCCCGGACAACTTGCCGGATCGGGGACCGGCGTTCCACGGTCGCATGGAGCTTTCACTCACTTTTCAGCCAGATTCACGCAGATGATTTCCTTGTCGTTACGGATGTAGGCACAGCGGTTCGCGTAGGCGGGATGCGACCAGACGACCGGGCGACCGGCGGCGTCACTGGTGGGTTCGAGCAGGTGGGCGCGGCTGATTTCGTTGTAGCCTTGCGGCGTGAGCCGGGCGATGAGCAGGTCGCCCTTTTCGTTGAAGATGAAATAGCGGTCGGTGTTTTTTACGAGGAAGGCGTTGCCCCAGCGGACTTCCTTGCCGCCCGTTGCGGCGAAGGTTTCCCAGACGCGCTCGCCGGTGTCGGCCTTGAGGCAGCGGAGCTGGCCGTAGCTGCACACGCCGTAGATGTGGCCATCTTCGAGGAAGGGCGTGGGCATGATGCTGTGCAGCGTGTCGGTGTCGCGTTCGCTGCTTTTCTTCGCGCGCCAGAGGACGGTGGCGGCGGGCTTCGCGCGGTCGAGCTGCAGCATCATCGCGCCGTCATAGAAGGCGGTGATGAGGAGCTGGTCGCCGACGTGGCGCGGCGTGGCCACGCTCAGGCCCATTCGCGCGGAGAATTTCTCGCTCCAATAAACCTTGCCCGTCTCCGGGTCGAGGGAGTTGACGGATTCCGGGTGCCAGATGATGAGCTGCCGTTTGCCGCCGGCTTCGATGATCGCGGGCGGACAGTAGCCCGGCTCTTTGGCGGTGAGCGCGCGCCAGAGTTCCTTGCCCGTGTCCTTGTCGAAGGCCACCGCCACGCTCCCCGCGCCGCCGACGAGGCAGATGAGTTTCTGGCCGTCGATGAGCGGATGTCCGGTGAAACCCCACATGGGCGTCTGGACCTGGTAATCTTCCTTGAAGTTGCGCTGCCAGAGAATTTTCCCTTTCGCGGCTTCGAAGCAGATCAAATCCCCCTCGGTGCCGAGCGTATAGACTTTCCCGCCGCTGACCGTGGGTGTGGCGCGCGGGCCGGACGGATAGCTCACGGTGTAGGCGCAGTCGTATTCGAACTGCCAGATCGTCTGGCCGTTAGTTTCGTTCAGGCAAAGGACGCGCTCACTGCCGGGAATCTGGCCGCGCTGAAATGCGTTCGCGGGATTCTTCGCGCCCGTCTCGAGCCGGCGGTCGGTGACGAAGACGCGGCCGCCCGAGACGGCCGGGCCGGCGTAGCCGCCAAGGAGGTTCGTGCGCCAGCGGACGGTCGGGCCGTTGGTGGGAAAAGTTTTCAGAATGC
>Ga0209553_1001754_pt1 | contig 10711 bp, 12 predicted proteins | sample LauGreFBDMM110DN_2_FD_188217 | JGI IMG/M metagenome (GOLD analysis project Ga0209553, IMG submission 188217) | Freshwater lake microbial communities from Lake Michigan, USA - Fa13.BD.MM110.DN (SPAdes) (version 2) | ecosystem: Environmental > Aquatic > Freshwater > Lake | place: Lake Michigan...
TCCGAGGGCAATGCGCCAGGGCTGACGCCCAGAATAAACCGCCCTTCGGACAAATGGTCGAACATGGCGGCATGACACGCCACCAGCACAGGGTGCACATGTGACAAATTGGAAGTGCCGGTACCGAGCCGAATGTTTTTGGTCGAATGAATGAGGCTAGACTGGAACACCATGCTGCTGGTGATGTTTTCCACCAAGTCGGTCAAGTGTTCGCCCACAAAGGCATCGTGATAACCCAATTCATCGGCCAGGATGATGATGTCCCTGTCTTCTCTCAAAGTTTCTGTGGGGCTGCGTGAAGCAGGGTGCACGGGCATGGTGAAGTAACCAAGACGCATGGTGATCTCATTTCTCTAAAGTGGTCTACGGGTACAAGCGTAATTTGATTTCAAAGCTACGTATACGTAGGGTAAATACAGATGTGAGCCTACGGCTTACTTCTATTGCACAGCAATTTTCTTTGTGCTACGGTAAGAGTCTGACTTAAAACAATACGTTGGAGACAAACATGACTTCTTCTTCTCACCCCTCCCGCCGACAGGTGATGTTGGCCTTGCCCGTTGCGACGGCCATGGTTTATTCAGGGTCCGGATTCGGCCAAACTGGGCCGATTAAATTCGGTGGCACCTTGCCCTTGACCGGTGGCAATGCCTCGATTGGCAAGGTTGCTCAAGCGACAATGCAGTTGTGGTTAGAGGACGTCAACAAACGCGGCGGCCTCTTGGGTCGCAAAGTTGAGTTGGTAATTTATGATGACCAGACAAATCCCACTATAACGCCCGGCTTGTATACCAAGCTGATCGACGTTGACAAGGTGGACATGCTGGTCGGAACCGGTACCAATTTGATCGCACCAGCCATGCCCCTGATCATTGAGCGTAAAAAACTAATGATGGGCAATCTGGCATTGGGTTTGAACGACCAGTTTAAATACGACAAGTACTTTCAAATGATGGCTTATGGCCCCAATGGCAAAGATGAATTGGCACGAGGCTTCTTTGAAGTGGCCGCCAAACTCACACCCAGGCCGCAAACCGTGGCCTTGGTGGGCGCAGATTCTGAGTTTGCCAACAATGCTCTTGAAGGCGCACGCAACCATGCCAAGCGACTGGGCTTTCGCGTGGTGTACGACAAGTCGTATCCACCCAATCAGGTCGATTTTTCATCCGTCGTGCGCGCGATCGCAGCAGTCAAACCCGATCTGATTTTTGCCGGCTCTTATGTCGCAGACAGCTCCGGGCTTATCCGTGCAGCCGCTGAGATCAAACTCAAGGCCACTATGTTCGGTGGCGCTATGGTAGGCCTTCAAGTGGCGGCGCTCAAGCAACAGCTCTCTGGCGTGATCAATGGCTTGGTGAATTACGAACTGTATTTGCCTGAACCCAGCATGCAGTTCCCAGGCATGAAAGAGATGATCGCACGTTACCGCGCTGCTACCGCAGGACAAGGTCTGGACGCGCTTGGCTTTTATGTGCCGCCCACAACCTATGCCCAAATGCAGGTACTCGAGCAAGCCATCACGACCACCAAATCGCTCAAAGACGATGTGTTGGCCCAGCACATCCACAAGACCACATTCAAAACAGTGGCGGGGGATGTCAAGTTTGGCCCCGATGGCGAGTGGGCCGAACCACGCATCCTGATGACGCAATTCCAAAAGGTCAACGGCAAAGAGTTAGGACAATTTGACCAACCTGGCACGCAGGTGATTCTGTACCCCGAAAAATTCAAATCCGGCAACATCATCACGCCCTACCCGATTGGCGGTTGATCGCTACGGCCCACGCGAAGGACTTTGTGCCTTCGCGTGACGTCCTAACCCCTGCGCACGAATGGCCCTGCTCATTCACGGGCTTGGCCGAGTGCCTCACTTTGCTCTAAATCGCCTCATGGAAATCAGCACCATTCTCGACCTTTTGGCCAACGCCCTGGTGGCAGGCATCATGCTCGGAGGGTTTTATGCCGCGGTCTCTATCGGCATCTCCATCTCTTTTGGCATGCTCGACATTGCCAATATTTCGCACCCTGCGATGATCATGCTGGGCTCTTTCATGGCCTACCTGATCAACAGCCATTGGGGGCTCGATCCTTTGCTCATCATGCTGTTAATCGCCCCCTTGTTTGGGGTTTTAGGCATGGGGATTTACCGGGTTTATTTCCAGCTCTTTGAGAGCCGAGAAAAAGATCCACGCCGAGGGCTGGCCTTTTTCTTTGGTTTGTTGTTCGTGACCGATGTTCTGCTGATCCTGTTCTTTGGCGCTGATCTTCGCGGTGTCGAAACATCCTATGTCGACAAGGTGCTCAATTTCGGTGTTGTCGGTATTCCACTGCGCCTATTGATTCCGTTTTTCATTGGCGTGTTGGTGGTGCTTTGCATGCACCTGTTTTTAACGCGTACTTTTTTTGGTTTGGCCGTGGCCGCCGTATCACAAGAACCCTTAGGTTTGCGCTTGATGGGTGTCGACCCGGTTCGGGTCAAACAAATCGCGTTTGGGCTGTCGGTTGCGACAGCCGCCTTGGGTGGCGCTGCCTTGATCATCATCCAGCCCGTAGAGCCCGCCTTGGGTCGTGAATACATTGGCCGTGTTTTTGCAGTCTGCGTTTTAGGCGGCATGGGCAGCATGTCTGGTACCTTGTTCGCCGCTATTTTGTTAGGGGTGGCAGAAAGTTTGACCTCCACTTTTTTGGGCCCCTCGTGGTCCCCCGCGGTGGCTTTTGGAATTTTGCTTTTCACCTTGGCTTTGCGTCCTGCGGGCCTGATGGGGAGAAACTGATGTCCTCATCGAATTTGCGCTTTTATATCGGCCTCTTGATTGCGGGCGCGTTGGTCTTTTTTGGCGTTCAGGCCTTGGCTGAGGGTTACTACCTCTTGGTGGCCTTTTATATTCTTCAATACATTGTTTTGGCTACCGCCTGGAATATTTTGGGTGGCTACGGGGGGTATGTGAATTTTGGCTCAGCCTGCTTTTTTGCCGTGGGTGGCTACTCCACTGTTTTCTTTTACAAACTGCTGGGCTTACAGACGCTCAAGTCACTGGATTGCGGCTGGTTTGTCATCACTGGCCCCTACTTGTCTTATCTGATCATTCCCGCATCGGTGTTGGTGGGCGCGGTGATTTCGGGTTTGATGGGCTTGGGCACCGGCTACCTTACCTTGCGCTTGCGAGGCGTCTTCTTTGCCATCTCTACTTTGGCACTGACGGTGGTGGTGCAAACCTTGGTGCTGAACTGGTCTTATGTGGGCGGCGCTCGGGGCGCTTATGTCATGCGCTCCCCCAGCGTTGCAGGCTTTGCCAGTACCAATGAGTTTGTCTTTTTCGTGATGCTGCTGGTTGCCATGGCCGCCTTGGCCATTGCGCGCAGCATTGAGCGCAGAAAGCTGGGCGCGGGCTTAGAGGCCATTCGAGACGACGAGGATTCGGCCGAGTGCTCGGGCGTTCCCACACTGCAGTTGAAACTGCAGGCAACCACAATCAGCGGGGCCATGATGGGTGCAGTCGGTGCGCTGTTCCCCTTCTTTGTCACCTTCGTCGATCCCGTCGGTGCCTTCAACCTGGTGCACACCGTCAACAGCATTGCCATGCCCTTGATTGGCGGTATGACGCATTGGTCCGGGCCCTTGATCGGTGCAATTTTGTTGGGAGGCGTTCAGCAGTATTTTGGCTCTAAAAATATGGTCACACCGGAGCTGAGTCTGCTATTTGTGGGCGTGCTGATGATGGTGTTCGTGGCGATCGCACCGAATGGCATCCTTGGCTTGTGGCAGCGCTTGCGTGGAAAGGATGTGAAATGACAGCTCCATTGCTTAGTGTGCAAGGCATGGGCAAACGCTTTGGCGGGTTTGTGGTCTTGGACGATATTAATTTCGAGGTCTATCCAGGAGAACGCTTGGGACTGATCGGGCCCAACGGCTCAGGCAAAAGCACCACCGTCAACTGCCTCTCGGGTGTGTTGATCCACGATACAGGTCAGATCACATTTGATGGGCAGCGGCTCGATGGACTCAAACCCCATCAGCGCTCTTATGCGGGGCTGGCCCGCAGTTTCCAAATTCCAAGGCCATTTGCGCGTTTAACCGTGCTCAAAAATATCAAAGTGCCCATGATGTTTGCCGCTGAAAAAAGAAGCGGCCGACGGTTCAGCGAATCCGAACTAGATGTCCAAGCGCGCCACGCACTGGATCAGGTGGGATTGCTGGCCAAGGCCGAGTTGCTGGCGGGCGGCCTCACGCAGATCGATCTGCGGAAACTCGAATTAGCTCGCGCTATTGCCGCTCAGCCCAAATTGCTTATTGCCGACGAGTCTATGGCCGGGCTGGCTACCTCTGAAACCGATGAGATATTGGCCTTGCTATTGCAACTCAACTCTCAAGGCATTGCAGTGATCATGATTGAGCACATCATGCGGGCGGTGTCTGCTTTTTCGCAGCGCCTGGTGGTGCTTGCTGCAGGAAAGAAAATTGCCGACGGTCCAACGCAAGAGGTGTTGCGCGACCCCTTGGTGGAAAGGATTTACCTTGGCGACTGAAATTCATATTCAGAACTTGCATGCAGGCTACGGTGCGGTCACGGTGCTGAATGGTGTCAGTATCGCCGTGAACAATACTGAAACTGTGGCGTTGCTGGGCACCAACGGCAACGGTAAAAGCACCTTGATGAAGTCCATCATGGGCTTGGTACGCGCCACCCAGGGCGAGATTCACGCCAAGATTGACGGCCAGCATCTCAACTTGCGCGAAATGACCACCGAGCAAATTGTGGACGCAGGGATTGCATTGGTCCCCGAGGGCCGTCATCTTTTCCCCAAAATGACGGTGGCGCAAAATCTAAGACTCGGCGCCTTCAGGCCGTCTGCCCGCTCTGAATTGGAAACCTCTTTGGTACAAGCCTATGAGGTGTTCCCGATTCTCAAAGAGCGCAGCGAACAATTGGCCGGCAGCATGAGCGGTGGTGAGCAGCAAATGTTGGCGCTGGCGCGCGCGCTCATGTCGCGCCCCAAGATACTGTTGATTGACGAGCCCTCTGTAGGCTTGGCACCGATTTTGGTTCACCGTGTGATCGATCAAATCAAAACACTCAAAGAGATGGCCGGTTTGACCGTTTTGATGGCCGAGCAAAATTTCACACAAGCTATGCGTGTGGCCGACAGAGGCTACTTGATTGTGCACGGTGAAATTGCTGTACAAGGTACAACGAGCGAGCTTTACGGAAGCGACTTGGTTAAAAAATATTACATGGGCTTATGAACCGTTCCTTTATGTCAAAGGCACCATGCAAACCACCGAAACCTGCACCCCCTTTGAAACTCAGGTCCACGCCAATTCCGTGGTGGCAGGTGACAAAGTGTTTGCCGCATTCGGTTGATATTCTGAAAGATAGACATGCTTTTTTTCATGCCGGATTGGTTGCAGGTTAAAAAATGAAAACAAAACAAAAAACAAATGGGCTTAAGGCACGCGTGGGTGTTTTGGGGATGGGAATCATGGGGGGTGCCATGGCCGAGACATTGCTGGCGCACGACTTTCCGGTCACTGGCTTCGACATCGATCCCAAAGCACGGGCTCGCTTGAATAAAGCGGGTGGTAAAGCCATGACCAACGTGGCCGATGTGGCTTGCCAATCTGATGTGCTGATTATCTCTTTGCCATCGTCCAAGGCTTTGGCAAAAGTCACAGAGGCTCTGGTTAGCATGCCTCGGTCTACTTGGACTCAGCCGCCCATCGTCATTGAAGCCAGTACTTTGCCTCTGGCAGACAAAGAGGCGTTTGCCAACAGCCTGCGCAAACTGGGCATCACGACATTGGATTCACCCGTCAGCGGTACGGCGGTTCGGATCAGGGCGCGTGACTGGACGTTTTTTGTAAGTGGTCCGAAAAAGGCCTACCGAACTGTCTTGCCGGTCTTGAATGCATTCACGGACAACGTGGCATACGTCGGACCATTTGGCAATGGCATGAAGATGAAGTTTGTGGCCAACCATCTGGTGGCTGTGTACAACGTGGCCTACGCAGAGTCGATCACGTTTGCTCGAAAAATGGGACTCGATCCAGAAGAAGTGCTCCAATTGTTTGGCAACAGCCCTGTGCTGGGTACAGGCTTAATGCGTCTGCGCATGCCCATGATGGTGGCGAGAAATTACTTGCCGGCGACCATGAAAGTAGATGTATGGCAAAAGGACATGGCTGTGATCGCACAAATGGCCACGCAAGTGAATTGTCCGATTCCACTTTTTGCAACATGTGCTCCAATTTTCAACAGTGCCATGGCCATGGGAAAGGCCTTGGAGGATACGGCATCTGCCGCTGAGGTTTTGTCGGCAATGGCAGGCATTCCTGCTGTACCTCTCAAAAATTAGCGGAATCAAGTTAAGGGCGCACTTGCGTATTTGCTGTATCCAGGTCTTAGCTCAATTTGTTTAAACCAGCGGCTTAAATGTTCATACGCCTCACGCTCAATTGGCAAGTTAAACCATCTAAAAGCAATCAAAGCCAATGGCAAATCAGCAATAGTGAAATGATCCCCTGCTACCCATGTTGAACTTTTAAGTTGGTAGTCGAGGATATTTAAAATGAACTCATTTGAAGTCTTGTTTTTTCAAGTTCTGTCAAATTACGTTCTTCAGGCTTGGTACGAATCAAACCCCAGAACAAAGGCCTCATTACAGGCCATGCGGTGGTGTTATACCAATCTAGCCATTGATCAATTTTGGCTGATTGATGTGCAGATTTTGGATAAAAAGTATCTGTTACGTCATGTTTTTTTGAAAGGTATCGCAAAATTGCATGCGACTCCCACAAAACCAATTCATTGTCTTTAATGACGGGTACCAAACCGTTGGGGTTCAACTGAAGAAAGGACTGTGTTTTGTTAACACCAAATTGCATACCTGCATCGGTGCGTTCAAATGGAATTTTTAAGTCCTCACACAACCAAAGTACTTTTTGAACATTGATTGAATTAAGTCGTCCCCAGATGTGTAAATTTTTCATGAGATTTCGTAGTCTTATATTTTTTTCTTAGCCCAAAGAAAACCAGGACCAAGCTTACAGTGGCAGAACTAAAAAGTGGCTCACTCTTTTGTCGACCTTACCCTGGTCGACGTTCAAATGCTTTCACGTCATCGGGTATGTGATGAAAGGCTTGTTTATCCACCGTGAAGATCGCAATTTTGGGTTTGTAGACTGAGGGGTCATCTAAAGTGCCAACCTTAACCACCATAGAACCTGGTCTAGCTGGTGTTTGTGTTCCGATACCGGTTCCACAAGTTGGACAGAAAAAACGAGTAACAGGCTTTTCTAAGTCGCTGCGTTTGAAGGACGCAGGAGTACCTTTTTCATATTTGAACCCGTCAAGATCCAAGATGACAATGGCGTTTGGGTGCCCGCCAGTTATATATTGACACTCCCTGCAATGGCATTGCAAAGCCGCCTTAATTTCGCCCTCATAAGAGTATCGAATCGCTTTACAGTAACAACCACCTGTCAATTTCATCACATTCTCCATTTGTAAATTATTACCTCATACTAATGTAATTCGAAGAGTTGCCAAGATCAAGCGTCCTGAATCTGTACACCCCCTACCCGTTCAAAATGTTTTATGGCGACACGGTGTTGGGAGGCTCAGCGTCTGCCTTGCGTTGTGGCTTGGATTTTTTTGGGCCCGATCATGTGTTGTTTGCCAGCGATTGTCCATATGACCCAGAAGGTGGCGAAATGTACATCCGCGAGGGCATCAACTCCATCTTCAATGTGGGACTCACGCCGCAAGACATTCACAAAGTGTGTTGTGGCAATGCGCAAAAACTCATGCACTCAAAATAACATCTATTCAAATGTGATGCTAATTTGTTCTGCCTTCAAGTGCATCGAAAGGTCCATCGGCGTAAACGATGCGCCCATCCACCATGGTCAAAAGCGAGATCAAGCCGCCAATCTGATCGATGGGCACACTCAGATAGTCGCCGCTTAGCACCGCCAGATCGGCAAACTGGCCCACAGCGAGTGCCCCACGCGCACTCTCTTCAAAGCTGAACCACGCGCTGCCTTGGGTGTACAAACGAAGCGCATCGATTCGTGTCGGAAGTTCTTCCGGTGCACGCATGGCAACACCAGAGATGGTTTTGCCGTCGAGCATCCATTGCAGCGATACAAAGGGGTTGGGCACCATCACACGGTGTGCGTCGGTACCGCCGCCAAGCGGAACTTGCATCCGCAATGCACTCACCAACGGCGGGACAAGACGCGCGGCTTCAGGTCCGCGCTGACCGAGAAAGGCCTCGCCACGAAAATAGAACGCGTTTTGCACTAGCCAGCCCACACCCAGGGATTTCATGCGATTGAGCGTTTGTAGAGATGCGTCATTGAGATGCGCAATGGACCACCGCAATTTTGCGATGGGAGTTTCAGCATTGACTCGCGCCAAAGCATCTAGCAAATGATGCACGGGGCGGTCGTTGTGCCAATGGAATGTCACGGTCATGCCGCGCGATACCGCCCAACGCAGCACTTCATGGAGTTGCTCTTTTTGCGCGTCGCTGGGGTTGTCGTTGTTGTAGAAACCCCAGGTGACGTTCTCGCCGATGCCATTGAAGCGCAGCCAGTCGTCACCTAAGCCCATCGGCCGCGTCAGCGTCAAGGCCTTAAAGTCTTCAAGTTCGTGATCGCGGCGCGGCGCGCTTAAGCAATAGCGCACGCGCACAAGTCAAAGGCCGCAGCCAAGTGATCAAAACAAAAGTTCGGGCCATGAACGCGCAGGAGGCGCGTTGGTTGCTATGGGCCCAGTTTTGAAGAAATCGCAGAAGTAAATTTAATTGCCCAGAAAATTCAAAACTAGCTAAGATTTATCCGATGAAAAAAATACTAACCCTAATAGCTTTAACAGTCTTTTTCTTCAGCTCAGCATACGCGCAAAGAATGTATGACAGCACCGGACGACAAATTGGCAGAGTAGACAGTGAGCGCTATTACGATGGTTCTGGTCGTCAAATTGGTCGAGTAGATGGATCTAGCATTTACGACGGTTCAGGTAGACAACTTGGGCGTATAGATGGCGATCGCGTTTACAACTCTTCAGGGAGTCAAATCGGCCGTATTGATGGAGAAAGACTCTACAGTGCTTCAGGCTCACAGATGGGTCGGATTGATGGCGAACGCATTTACGATGGTTCAGGGCGACAAATAGGTCGCGCAGACGGCTTACGCCGAATGCAGATGATCATTTATTTTTATTTTTTCATGTAATCAATAATCGCTAGGCAGCATGATGACCCAGTGAATTGATTCAATTGGTTGGGATCAAACTTCTTCATTTCAGTGTCCTTTGTTGTTTGCATGAACACAAAACCGAAATGGAACCGCTAGGCGAGTGGGAATAAAACTACCTGTACAAACGATCAGCTTAGCTGGCTCAGGGGCTGAGCCTGGGGGGGATCAAAGTAGGCGCTTTAGATGAACCACCTGAGACAAATCATGCTACTGCCCCTGATTCTTTCTGCGCCCATTTGGCTTTCGTCTTCTGCGGCTGTTTACACGCAGGGACATGAGACGCATTTTGTGTTTAAACACACCTCACAACCGTTTAAACCGGCATGAGCGCCTTGCGTTTAAACTGTCAGCGTTGATTAATGGCTTATAGAAATTGAATACAAAATAACCAATAAACTTAAATTAAATCAATTAAATCAACGTCTTAAATATTTTCAACTGTCATATTGACACTATAAAACATAACTGTTACATTGACACTGTCATTAACCAACAGCCACCTGATTTACCATGCCCAACCTCACCAGATTTATCAACTTTAAAGGCTCCGCTTCTGACCTGTCAGACGCCGCCATTAAGTGCGGTGAAGACTACGGATTCAAGGTCGACCCCGACAAAACCAACGAGCGCTTGGTCCGTTATTACGCTGCCGAAGGCGTCATTGACCGTCCCGACAGAATTGGTCGAGACGCCACTTACAACTACCGTCATTTGTTACAACTGCTGACCACTCGGCGCCTGGTCGACGAAGGCCTCAGTCTCACCGCCATCGGAGACCACAACCTGCAAGCCACCACCGCAGAATTGGCAGACAACCTCAACAAGCCCGCCCCCACAGAAGCCGAGTTGCTGGTCAATAGCTTCAAAAGTTCAGCGCTCAGCAAAAAAAATAACACAGGTTTGCCTTCACCCAAAGGTATGCGCGGCCCCATGGCCATACCCGACGTGTTGGCCGAAGTGAAGCGCATGAAAGAAGACTGGATTCAAGAAATCAAATCGGTGCAACGCATTCGCCAAGATTTTGATCACCTCAGAAAAGAGTTGCAAGACCAACGCAGCATCACACAAAACTCGCAAGATCATTTTCACGAAACGCTCACCAAGATGGCGCACGTCAGCCTTGAACGCGAAGAGCAATTCATGCAACACATCGGCCAAATGATTGAGAAGCATACCTATATCGTGAAGCAAGAAACCGCACAACTCAGAGAAATGGTTCACGAAACTTTGGACCGCCTCAAAGATCACACACACCGACTTGAAATGCAACAAATGCGCACCTTAGATGCGCTAGAAAAAATACAAAAACAACTTAGTTAACCAGAAAAATAAATCCGCATTCAATCTGCAATAAGTATTCCCTGAACACCACACCACCACTCGCCAAAAAAAAGGAGCCACACCATGCAAGACGCCGTACACCCCCAGCACCCCATCCTCACCCTATCT
>Ga0209553_1001755_pt1 | contig 10709 bp, 8 predicted proteins | sample LauGreFBDMM110DN_2_FD_188217 | JGI IMG/M metagenome (GOLD analysis project Ga0209553, IMG submission 188217) | Freshwater lake microbial communities from Lake Michigan, USA - Fa13.BD.MM110.DN (SPAdes) (version 2) | ecosystem: Environmental > Aquatic > Freshwater > Lake | place: Lake Michigan, USA...
AAATGACTGCTGATAAAATGAATGCGGCTGCAATACCTGGTAGTGATATCGGGAGCATGATCCGTATGAAAGCCATCCACGAACTGCACCCATCAACTTGCGCTGCTTCTTCCAAATCTGACGGAATGCTGTCAAATTGGTTACGCATTATCCAGATTACAAGCGGTAGTACGGTCAGCGTATACACTAGTATTAACCCAATGTGGGTGTCCAATAATGCCAAGTGTTTGTAAAGTACTAGGTAGGGTAGTGCTAATACTACTGGTGGCAAAATTGTCTGCGATAAGAAAAAGAACGATATATCCTTATTGCGTATCCTTCCAAATTTATAACGGAAACGGCTAAGCCCGTACGCTGCTAGCGATCCGATTGTCACCGCCAAGAGTGAGGCTCCGAAAGTTGCAATGACGCTGCCCGAAAACCTCGTCAGAAATTCGATACGCACAGTTGAGGTTGCGAGAATTGTGTCTGGCGATAGACCAAGTGTTCTCCAGCCGCGCCAACTCGGTTCGAATTGCAACCACGGAACCACGCGGCCCTGCAGAACGTCGACAGGATTCTTAAATGAAGTTGTTATCGTCCAAAATATCGGGAACAATGACACAACTGTCCAGAAAAGTAGTACGGTGTAGATTAGAAAGTGTGAAGCTGTGCGCTGCGCGCGCAGCATGTTGTGAGAGGTTGGCGACCTTGAAGTATTAACGGTTTGTATAGTCAATGCCTGTCTCCCCGTGATTCGAAAGCGTGTAATATCAGGTTGTGTCGCCATATTTCTGGAGTATCCGGTTTGCGCCTACCAGCATCAAACTCACCAAAATGATCACTAAAATGAGGTAAACTTCGGCGATCATCGTTGCGTAGCCTACATTTGACCTATCGCGATATTCGCGATAGATAAAACTAGAAACAGTGTCGGTAGCCCCACCTGGACCGCCCGCGGTCATTGTGATCACTATATCAGCTAGTTTTAGCTCGCCAATAATTCTGAGTGTGACTGCTGTTACGCTGACAGGCAACATTAATGGAAAGATTATTTTTCTAAATGCTTGAAAAGTGCTTGCGCCGTCAACTTTGGCCGCTTCTAAAGTTTCTTTGGGCACAGCCTGTAGACCAGCAAGCAAGAGAATCATAATGAATGGGATTGAAACCCAAGCATCCATTCCCATAATGCTAAAACGTGCAACCCAAGGTGTTGCAAAGAACGCAGGTGTTTCCCATCCTATAAAGCGCGCAATTGTCGCGAGTGGACCGTACCGATATTCCATGAGCGACTTCCCTACCATCCAACTTACGGCGACGGGGCTCATCATAAAAGGCATTAAGAATGCCACCCGAAAAAATTTGCGTGCACGGATTTCAGCGTTTAGCAGCATTGCAAGTCCAAATGCGATGACATACTGCACGAAAACAGCGAGTACATACCAAACCATATTCCCCAGCGAATTCCAGAAATACACGTCTTTTAAAAGAAACCGGATATTGTCAAAGCCGTTGAAGTGGTGCTCCTCGAATGCACTCAGATTCCAGTCAGAAAATGCAATATAGAGACCAAACAGCGTTGGAAAAATCACACATGCTACCGTGTACATTATCGCGGGTAAGATAAAAAGTAAGCGTTTTCCCGCTTCGCCACGGATTAGAACCTGTGCGTAGCCGAATGCCAGACCCCACAACACGAATGCGAATAATAACGGGCGAAAGTTGGCGAATCCGATTTTGAATATTTGGTATGAATTCAGAAGTTGCGCAAAAGCTACCATTGCAAAACCTGCTGTAGCCACAATAATCAAATAACGACCCCAATTTACGCGTGCATTCGAATCTATGTTCGAACGGTAATTAAGGTTTAATCGACTCATTAAGAAAAATTATAGTCTGCAAAACGTCATAATTAAACGGTTCCATCGGCAAGACGGCGGTGTGCCACGCCGGCCGACGGAACCGTTAATCTGTAGTGCGGAGCCTACATTCCTAGTGAAGCTTTGTACAGCTCAATTTGCTTCTCTCGGCCGATCTGATCAGTGAGCTTTTCCCACGCAGCGGCGATTTTATCTGCGCCTTCTTGTGCGGTGGAGCCGCCGGCCCAAAGCCGCATCAGTTCATCTTCGGCCAAACTGTAGTATTGGAAGATGCCTGGGATGCGGGGTTCAACCGCGGCATTTGGGTGATTATAGGAATCCCCTTGCGATGCCAAATAGGATGTGATGAACGCTTCAGGATAGCCCGCATCTACCCATTCAGAAATGATAAAGTGGCTTTTCCGATATGGTTGGAATCCAGAAGGATAAGCTGACATCCAGAGTGAGACATCTTTACCACCCACGTGTGCGGCTGCGCTCCATGCGGCTTTTGCTTTCACGGGGTCACTTTCAGCTGCCTTCATGACATAAACTCCCCAGCCAATATAAGCATTGTTTGGAGAAAAGTTCGGGCCTGTCGAAAGCGTGTCCCATTTGCCAGTTTTGGAATTGTAAACATCGTCTGATCCTGGTAGGATTGAAAACCCGCAGGTATCACCAATAACTGATGTGTCATTAGTCCGAGCCTGCGATCCAATATCTCCCCACCACGATAGCATTGAACCGGTTCCAGCCAGAAACTGGTTAAAGCCCGTAGTGCCCGGATCAGCATTTAACTGGTCTGCTGGTTCAGACGGAAGGCAATCGATCACATCCTGAATCGCGCGTACCCAGGCCGGATTGTTAATGCGCGGCTTCATGGTATCCGCATCAAACAACCATGCTTTGTCGTCCGGATGCTTTGCGTAAGCGGTGGCGCGGCTTCCTAGGAAGTAAAACCCGAAGCCCCCCCAACCTTTGATCGGATCCAAATATCCATAAGCGTCTTGACCCGCAATTTTCTTACCCTTCAAAAACTTCGTCACGGCATTTACCTGTTGCCAGGTGGTGGGCACTGCCCACTCGCCCTTGCCGCCTTCCTTCTTCCATGCCGCGGCCAAGTCCGGATCAGAAAAGTAGTCGGTGCGGTAGTTGAAGTTGTGGCAGTCGCCATCAACTGAAACGCGGTAAGTCTTTCCACCCCATGTCCCAACCGGTGCCTTTAAGTAATCCACATAATCGTCCATGTCAATCTGCGTGGCTACCCAGTCGGGCATCTCCGCTGACAACCCCTTCCCACATACATCCCCTTCAAACGGTGCGCCCATCTCAGCAATATCAAAGTCAACAGTTCCTGTTGCAATCGATTGCTGTAGGCGTGCGTTATAGTCTGCTTGAGCTAAAGATATCCAGTTGATCTTAGCGCCTGTGTAAGCCTCCCACGGGGCAAGCAGGGATCGAAACAGCCCGTTATGCGTGCTAGGGCCATCAATCCCCAGAAATGAAAGTTCTACGCCAGCAAATTCACCCTGTTTGATGCTTTTCTTTGTAGCACCTAAGGTCAACTCGCCAACTTTTTGCATGTCCGCATCGACTGGTTGCCCTTTTCCAACACCTGGAATTGCCAACATTTGTTTTCGTAATTCCGCGGTTGAAAGGTCCGGCACTGCGGATGGCTGTGGGATCGCAGTCGCGGGCACGGCTGTTGGGGCTTCTACGGGCACTGCTGCCGGCAAATCTGTCGGCGCTTCAGCCAAGGGTGCCGCAGGGAGTGCGGCTGGAGCGCACGCCGCTAGAATTGCAGCGCCACCCAATGCAGTCGCCTTGACAAAAGCCCGTCTACTGACTTTTTTTGTACTCATTTTCAATTTTTCTCCTAATCAACTAAAAAAGTAAATCAACCGACTTGCACATGTTTCAAACGAACTAATTTATAACATCATAAGACCTCTTATTTCAGCATTATAACTCTGACCAGCACGCGAATATTATACCTATGAAGAGTCAACAGTCAAGGGATGTTTCGAAGTAGGTGTAGAGCAGTGTTTGGAGCTATTTTTACAAATGGCTCCAGCCACCATTATGTCGCCCCTCGATTTCGGGAAACTCCACAGATATTTATCGCAGCTGAATGGCTGAAATTCGGTGCATTAGATCCTTCGTGATCGGATATAACTCCCGATAAATTTGGTAGAGTTCACTGTAAAGATAGTGAGCTTCAGAATTGGGAGAAAGCACTGTTTCGATAGTGACCCAATGTTTGACATCTGAACCGCTGGAATATAACCCTATACCCTTGGCGGCTAAAAAGGCATCGCCATAGCTTGCACCCACTTTGATGGCAGGGATTTCCTGCGAAAAGTTGCAGACATCGCAGATTATCTGCATCCAAGCTAAGTTGTAAACCCCACCGCCAGCCGCGACGATATGTTTGGGGTGTTGGTTATCATTCCAAAACCCCTCCATATTATGGCGGACACCGTAACCGACAGACTCAAGTAGTGCGCGATACATATCCGCTCGGGTGTGAAGCAAGTTGAGTCCAAAGAACATCCCACGAGCGTATCCGTCAAAGATCGGGTTACGCTCACCAGAGAAGTAGGGAAGGGCCACTAGCCCACGGGAACCAACAGTAGATTGGCTCGACAGTTGGGCAAGAGCGCTGAAGGCGTTATTACCACCAGCTTTTTGGGCTTCGAGTTCTTGGTATCCAAGCTCATCACGGAACCAAGTGGTAAGAGTGCCCACTGTACCCAGTCCGCCTGCGTAACCATACTGACCAGGGTACATCAGCCTAGTGCCAGAAATATACTTTCCCTGAAATTGACCATCCAAGATCATCCAAAATATATTTGACGAGCCGTACATTTGCATCATGTCGCCAGGATCAGTTACGCCCACCGAAACCGACTCTGCAGCGGCATCATTACAACCACCAACAACTGGTGTGCCCTCCGCAAGACCTGTGAGTAAAGCGCCTTGTTTGTTGATACGGCCCGCGATTTCAGTAGGCCAAACAAGACGAGGCAGAATAGCGGGATCAATTTGGAAATAGCTGAAATACTCTGGGTTCCAGTCATTCTTGTTATTGTCATAAAGTGGGTAAAATCCGGCGGTGTCCAAAACATTCTGGGTGATTTCGCCAGTCAGTTTCATAATAATGTAATGATGTCCGCTGTAAATGTGTTTCGTATTTCCCCAAACTTTTGGTTCGTTTTTTTGTACCCAACGGATTTTTGGAGGAATATTCTGGTTGGAAACAAAGGTTCCCAAGTCGCGTTTTATCTCCTCGACTTCTTCAGACGCTCGAGTGTCAACGCCATAAAGGATGCTGGGTCGAAGCGGCTTGAGATTTTTATCTAGAAGTACCAACGCTGTACTTATAGAAGAAATTCCTACACTAAGAATTTCCCGGGGGTTGATGCCGCTTGTGGCGAGAAGACCACTGACTATAAACTTAAAGTCATGTAACCAGACCTCATCTGGATCGTGCTCCATCCAGCCCGGCTTTGGGATTGAGACAGTATGTGGAATACTGCATTGAAAGAGTAGTTTGCCATCCGTGGTAACCAGCACGCCCTTAGACGAGTAGGTTCCAATGTCACAACCAAGTAAATATCCGGACTTCATGATAATCCCCCCAAAAAAAGATAACCTTCTCGTAATGGAATTCGCACTTATTCGAGCCAGTCTGACGACATATCATACCTTGCTATTAAAACAATCTGGCAATGTCCACCCTGAGAGGTTCAAGCATAATCCAGACTGCAAGTGGCAGAAAAGATCAAATTATGAACAATATCCAGCAGATGCCCCAGTAAGTATTTGTTACCATCGCCTTTGTTACACCTCTGGGCGCAACAAATGCGTCGCTCATTCAGAATCTGACGGGGAAGATGCTTTAGAGCACCTGCCCATTTGTCAGCGACATATATTTCGGCGATTTATCTTTGCGTAATAAGCCCCCAATTGTCTCCGAAATCCTGATGGCGTTGCCCATAGTCAAGATCATTTATTGAATTTATTTGCAATCCAGCTACGAGGTCAATTTCCGGTATCGGGTTTAATGCGGATCGCTACTTTAAGAAAAGCAAAAACTCAAGCTTTTGCCCCAGTGCCGTACTTGTGCACGTCGGCGGTAGTTTGTATAACTAGAACGCTTCGCAAGCAGCACTTGCAAGAATATACCTTATCATTTACACTACTTCTCTAGGGGTTTAGACACCTTAAATTGGAGATATTTTACTGATGAAAGCTGCTGTAACGACTGGGCCTGGTCAAATTGAAATTCATGAAAACTTACCGAAGCCACAATTCAAGGAAGGTGTTCTTGTCTGCGTAAAGACCACTGGGTTTTGCGCTACGGATGTTAAAATGATCAGGGGTCTAAAGCCCGGTATGAAGTACCCCATGATTTTTGGTCACGAGTTTTCTGGGATTGTGGCCGAAAGTACAATACCAAAATACAAAAATGGCGACAGAATTTCGGTTGCTCCTTTTTGTGGATGTGGCCATTGCTATTACTGCCTCAATGGCGAGGAACAGTTATGCTTAAGTAAATCAGTCATATCTTCGGGGTCGACCGCAGAATTTGTTTCTATCACCCCGAGGCTTGCATTCATGGCTAGCTGGTTAATGCCTGACGAAGTAACATGGGATGAGGGCGCCCTGTGCGAGCCTCTAGCATGCGTGATACTTTCCTTGCGGTCGTGCGGTTTTAAACCTGGGGAGTCTGTGCTCGTCATGGGTGCTGGGGTGATGGGCCAATTGCATGTATTGCTTTCTAAGGCGTGGGGCGCGAGCCATGTGATGGTTTGCGAACCAGACCCCGTCCGCCGCCAAATGGCAAAGAATTTTGGGGCGGATGTAATTGACCCAACAAATTGCGAAAATGTTGGTGAATGGGTTCGGAGCGGCTTAGGAGGAAGAGGGCCGGATATCATTATTGCAGCAGCTGGTGTCAAGGCGGTTGCGGACGCGGCTATCAAAGCTGCGGGTATTGCCACACGCATTCACCTGTTCGGTGGAATGCCTCATGACACCGTGGTTGAAATCTCCGCATTTGATATTCATTACAAACGTGTGACTTTGCTCGGCACATCCGGTTTTCGCTCGGTTGACCTGCAGTGTGCTTCGGATATGATCAAGGGTCATACTATTGACCTTTCCAAGATTGTGACGCACAGATTCTCAGTTGACCGAGCCATGGAAGCCTTTAACATGGCACAAAAACCAGAGGCCTTAAAGGTAATGATGGACAATACTGAGTTCCCGAATCAGAATTATAAATGACATGCCTTGTTAGACTCAGCATGTACCCGAAAAAGATTTTTTGATGGGATCACGCTGAAACACTTTCAATAAATCCGTCTTTAATTGTTGATTGATGGATAGTAAAAATTCCCCACTTTCTAACTAGGTATATGGATGTGACATGAATTCGTGTCTTGGACGAACCAATCGTAAATAAACATGAATGTGCTTCACCCATCGGTGATAGATTGCGATCTGCACAACGAGTTGCCATCCCTTCAAACTCTTTACCCATACCTTGCGCCACATTGGGTAGATTATTGCAATGAATCAGGTTTTACCGAGCCAGACTCGGGTGATTACCCCAAAAATTCACGGCTGAACTCCAAGTTATATTTTTCAGATGGCATTGATTTATCGAGTTCGGCTCTTTCCGCGTTACGAACTCAAGCTCTTGACGTATGGTCATCCGAAATCGGTATTCTGAATTGTGCCTACCGGGTGTCTTCGGTTCACAATTCGGATTTAGCCGCAGCTCTTGCGACTGCACTTAACCAGTGGCAGATTATAGAGTGGTTAAATTTGGAGCCTCGCTTACGCGCATCTATTGTTGTGCCGAGTCGGCAGCCCGAGTTGGCTGCTCGTGAAATCGATCGCTTTGGCGACCATCCGAGCTTTGTTCAAGTGATTTTACCAGTTCGCTCTGAAGCACCCTATGGGAATCGTCGATACGACCCGATATTTTCAGCCGCGGTACGCCATGATCTTGTGGTCGGGATTCACTATGGCGGTTCAACAGGTTCGCCATCCACTCCAGCTGGCTGGGCACTAACTTATTTGGAGGAATCCGCCGGCATGGCTCAAGTATTTCAGTCGCAGGTCATGAGTCTCATTGTAGAGGGAGTGTTTGATAGGTTTCCCACACTCCGTGTGGCCTTGATTGAGGGCGGGTGGACGTGGCTGCCCTCCCTTATGTGGCGGATGGATAAGGAGTGGAAGGGATTGCGACACAACACCCCTTGGGTATCACGGCTTCCCTCTGTTTACATTCATGAGCATCTTCGCTTTACAACTCAGCCATTGGATCAACCTCCAAATGTTCGTCAAATTCAACAGTTGATGGATCAGTTAGAGTCAGAGGAAGTACTTTTATTCTCAAGTAATTACCCGAACAATTGTTTTTCCAAATTGGAACAGGCGCTTCCGACTGGCCTCGGTGAGATCGTAAAAGGAAAAATTTTGGCGGAAAATGCGCGGGGCTTCTATAAGCTGACAAAAAATCTGTGAGTGTTTACCATGTAGAATGCTCAGCACCCTAGGAAACCTTATGAACCATCTTGCTGTGGCACAGACCATAATCGATTGTGATATTCATAACGCTATGCCAAATGACCATACGCTATTTAAATATCTACCATCACGTTGGCGATATCACTACGAAACAATCGGTCCACGCGTACATTGGGGCGGGAATTATCCACGCGCAGTTCCCAACGCGGCCCGGCTAGATTCGTGGCCCCCGTCTGGTTTGCCTCCAGGAGGTGATCTAGATTTCCTCCGATCTCAATTATTAGATAATTGGAATATAGAGATTGGGATTTTAAATTGTCTCTATAATGTTGGTGGAGAAATCAACCTAGATTTTGCTGCGGCTCTAGCCCAAGCTATCAACGACTGGCAGATTAGCGAATGGCTGGAACCAGAGCCCCGATTGAGGGCGTCTCTGCTTGTGCCTTACGAAGACGGTGAACTAGCTGCTGCAGAGATAAGCCGCGTCGGCAGTTATAATCGCTTCGCGCAAATACTTCTGCTTGCGCGTACGCGAGACCCGCTTGGTCATCGTAGATACTGGAAAATGTATGAAGCGGCCGCGCAGTACGAACTTCCGATCGGAATTCACTTTGGTGGTGCTGGTGGCGGGCCGCTGACCGGTGCGGGCTTTCCTAGCTACTATATTGAAGATCACGGTGGGATGCCACAAGCTTTTTATGCGCAAGTCGTAAGTTTGGTAACCTCTGGAGTATTTGAAATTTTCCCAACTCTCAAGGTAGTGCTCATTGAAGGCGGTTTTGGTTGGCTGCCACCGCTTATGTGGCGACTCGATGCCACTTGGCTTCAGTTCAAGGACGAGGCGCCTCTACTGCGCCGCTTGCCCTCAGAATACATCCGGAACCATTTTTGGATTACAACCCAACCTATGGAAGAGCCTTCGCAACGCCATTTCTTCCCGCAATTACTTGAGCAATTGGCGATGGACGACCGCTTGATGTTCGCTACTGATTATCCCCACTGGGATTTTGATGCGCCCTTCCGCGCTTTTCCAGTAAAGCTGGCTCAGCCGCTCGAACGCAAGATAATGGCCGAGAATGCCCGGTTACTTTACAGGTTATGAGCTACCGAATCAAAGCTGGTCATGAGATGTATCTGGTTACTTCCAAATCTGAAGTGCATCTTCCACCAATTACGTTGGTGCGTCATTCAAGAATTATGCAGTATGCTATGAAATACGGTCGCTCATCAATCTTATGTTTCCAGCAGTGAGATCAGGGGACTAAACAAAATATGATCTTAGCTACGGGCGGTGCTCTAGATTTACCGTATCTACTGGTGCGGGGCTAGGCTTGAACTAGTACTGTGAATAACTCTCGTGGAGCTACATATGGGAAAGCAAGACTTTTGCCAGGTTGCTGCTAATCAAATATCGGTCAGGAGAACAACCCAACCATTGGTTAAGCGATCGCGCAGTTATTAATGGTGGCACGTGAAAGTGTTTGTGATCTAGACCTCTTGCGTATATCATCCACGGTAGGTGTACACAATACCCGGTACAGCCAACGAAAGATGAATTTTAAATGACAAAATATATTGTTGCATCTTCTAGCGAAATTTTGCCGGGTGAGCGAAAATTAGTTTTGGTTGCTGGGCGGTCATTAGGTATATTCAATATTGGCGGGAGATTTTTTGCCCTTCTTAACAGTTGCCCGCACCAAGGTGCCCCTCTCTGTAGTGGCAAACTGACCGGTTTACTGACTGCAAAAACTCCTGGCCAATACACTTACACCCGCCGAGGGGAAATAATTAGGTGCCCATGGCATGGGTGGGAATTTGATGTCGTTACAGGCAAGTCATTTGTCAATCCATCCCGCATTCGCACGCGCCGTTTCCGGGTCATGATTGAGGAATCCCCCAGGTATTCGTCAGGCGACAACCCAAGTGGGTGCGGCTGGGAAACGCCTTCCGCGATTGCTGAAATCTATCCGGTGACTTTAGATGAGCATTTCCTATTCGTGGAGTTATAAAGATCGTATGGGGACCGTGTTGTATTATTTAGTAATTGATAATTAACGACATACTTTAGATTAGGAATGGTTTTGCGGAAAGTATACTTTTGGGTAGTAACCATCCAAGGTAGGACATGAAGGAAAATACTAGATGTGGTTTGGATTGAATCTGCCGTACTGATATTTTGGAGGTAAGCAGCTAGTGATTGTCCGCCTGTACGCAACCCGCCTCAACTCCTTCCGTGGGCACTCCCCTGCAAAGCTTTCCGTTGTTGCGGCTGTCCGCGCTGTCGCTGGTGTTTCCGGCATATCGGCAATCGAGTTAAATTACCCGCAG
>Ga0209553_1001756_pt1 | contig 10703 bp, 8 predicted proteins | sample LauGreFBDMM110DN_2_FD_188217 | JGI IMG/M metagenome (GOLD analysis project Ga0209553, IMG submission 188217) | Freshwater lake microbial communities from Lake Michigan, USA - Fa13.BD.MM110.DN (SPAdes) (version 2) | ecosystem: Environmental > Aquatic > Freshwater > Lake | place: Lake Michigan, USA...
TCGTGGAACATGTAATTAAATTTTGTGATCAGGTCGTACAGCGACCAGGAATCCTTGAAGATCGAGGTGGGCTCTGAGGGGGTCATAAATAAATATTGCCTGTACTGGATAGGTAAATCATTTTTAGTATTTTAATCAATCTGCCTCAAAAAAACTGTAGCCAACATAATTGGACAACACACGGCCGTCGGTAGCAGGAATCATTTATTCACCAGCCTCGCCGGTATGCTCAAGGTCACCAGTGCCCCAGCAACTAACACCGCCGCCAGCATGTACATGCCCGAGTCGGTCGACTGGGTCGTCTGCTTCAGCCACCCAACTAGATAAGGGCTGACGAAGCCGGCCAGGTTGGCAACCGAATTGATTGCAGCGATACCCATCGCCGCGCCCGAGCCCAACAAGAAAGCGGTCGGCAGACTCCAGAACAGGGGTATTGCCGACATGATGCCCATGCACGCTACGGTCAGGGCCAGCAAGGCTGCCGCGGTGCTATCCATCCAGAACACCGAGCACACCAAGCCCGCAGCCCCCAAGAGCATAGGCACCGCTACGTGCCAGCGCTTCTCGTTGGCCAGATCGGCACTGCGCGCGCAGAGCAGCATGGCCACCACGGCGGCCAGCCAAGGGATCGACGAGAGCATGCCTATCTCAAAGCTGTCGGCGACCCCCATCCCCTGGATGATGGTGGGCAGCCAAAAACTGATCCCGTACAGGCCCATGGTCATGCTGAAGTACGCCACGCCCATGATCCACACACGGTAGCTCTTGATAAGCTGTCGTACGGATAGGTGCTCTTTTTTACTTTCGTCGTGCCCAATATTTTCAGTGAGCATCGTGCGTTCTGCTTCACTCAGCCAGCGTGCATGCGATATGCGATCACTCATGAATAAAATCACCACACACCCCATCACGATCGCAGGCACCGCCTCGAATAAAAACATCCACTGCCAGCCATGCCAACCGTGTACGTTATCCCAGTCCTTGAGTATCCAACCCGATACCGGACCGCCCAGCAGACCGGACAAGGGGATGCCGGTCATGAAAAGCGAGGTGACCCGGCCACGACGATGGGACGGATACCAGTAGGTGAGATATAGAATAATTCCTGGAAAGAATCCTGCCTCGGCCACGCCCAACAAAAAGCGTGTCGCGTAGAACTGGGTATCTGTCGTCACAAAAATCATTCCGGCCGATACTAGGCCCCAGGTGATCATGATGCGGCCTATCCATAGGCGCGCACCCACACGGTGCAAAATGATATTACTGGGGACCTCAAACAAAAAGTATCCGATAAAGAATATGCCAGCACCCAACCCGTACACCAGATCGGACATCCCCAGGTCGCCCATCATCTGCAGCTTAGCGAAGCCCACATTGACACGGTCGAGGTACGCAATCATGTAGCACAGCAGGAGGAGCGGGATCAGGCGCCAAGTGACCTTCCTGTAGGTCCTCTCCTCAAATAGATCAGAGTGAGCATCCGTCGGGTTACGCCTCAATCTATTTTGTGTAACTGCCACCACCGTCTCAACCTTCAAGCACCCCACCCCTCTTAGTATTCGCAGTACAATCCAAATCATATACTAGGATACAGTCTACCGAACACCGCACCCACTTATCGCACCAAGGAAACCACTCCAGCTCAGCCAAGATCAAGGAGACCGCATGAACTCATCATTCTTGAAACGCCGCCAGCTCTTATCGGCTGCCCTAGTTGGATCGGCGACCTCGTTACTTCCCTCCTGGGCAGTCGGCGCCTCGTCCAAAGTAATCTTGCCATTTGCGTACGGCGAAAGAGACTTGCTCGCCTTCCCCGAGAAAAAACCCATGATTGTCCATGGCTCTCGACCGCCACAGCTAGAGACCCCATTTGGCTACTTTGACAATCAGATCATCACCCCAAACGATGAATTCTTTGTGCGCTATCACCTGGCCAGCATTCCAACCTCAATCGATCCAAAAACCTATCGCCTCAAGGTTGGCGGTAACGTGAAAAAAACACTCGAGCTGTCCTTGCATGACATCAAGACTCAGTTTACGTCTACCTCAGTGGTCGCAGTCAATCAGTGCTCGGGCAACAGCCGAGGACTATTCGAGCCCAGGGTTAACGGCGGTCAGCTTGCCAATGGCGCCATGGGGAACGCCACCTGGACCGGGGTGTCACTTCAAGATATCTTGCTCGCCAGTAATCCCGGCCTAGGCTCTAAGCAGGTCACCTTTGACGGGCTCGACGCCCCCGTCATACCCAGCAACTCAGACTTTATTAAGGCCCTAGATATCGATCACGCCATGCATGGCGAGGTGATGATCGCCTACCAAATGAATGGGGTAGCCATTCCTATGCTGAATGGCTACCCCCTCAAGCTCATCGTGCCTGGATATTACGGCACCTACTGGGTTAAGCACCTAAGCGAGATCAATGTGGTGGACACAGTGTTCAGTGGCTACTGGATGGAGCACGCCTACCGCATTCCGGATAACGACTGTCATTGCACACCGCCCGGAGAGAAGGCGACGGCAACCGTTCCCATCAACAAGCTCTCAATCCGCTCGTTCATCACCAACCCAACCGAAGGCAGTGCGGTCCATGTCAACGAGCCAACCTTGGTCAGAGGCATAGCCTTCGACTCCGGGAACGGCATTGCCCAGGTCCTGCTCTCTCAGGATGGTGGCGAGAGTTGGATTGAAACCAGGCTCGGTCAGGATCTGGGTAGGTACTCATTCAGGGCGTGGCAGGCCGAAATCACAGCCCAACAAGCAGGGCCCCTCGATCTAAAGGTCCGGGCCGTAAGTCGCACCGGGGAGACTCAGCCCATGTCGGCACGCTGGATGTCAGCCGGCTACATGCGCAACGTAGTCGAATCCATCAGACTGACTGCCGTCTAATTAATCCACATGAATAAACTTATTTATTTTATTTCGTTGTCCTTGGTGGCCCAACTTGCGTTTGCCAAGGGCATGGAGCTGATCGAGGACACGATACTGTGGCGGTCGTCAAGCTTACCCGGCTACAACTTAACGGTATCGAATTGTTCGACCTGTCACTCGGCCCAGTACGCAGAGTATCAGCCGCCTAATAGCAATCCGGCCTTCTGGAAGGCCCAGGTGAGTCGAATGAAGAAAATTTTTAACGCCCCCATTCCCGATGAGGATGTTCCCGCGATTGTTGAGTACCTCAATCAAACCTACGGAGATAATCGCAAATAAAATTTGCGATTCAAATCCAATCGACTATAATCTTTTTCAAGTCGACCCAAAGTCGGTTCAATAGAATCCACTTTAGATCGACGCAAGCCTGTAGGTGCTTGAGCCGAATCCCTCGGTTTAGATAAACGGGAAACAGGTGCGCGTCCCAAACAGACGCAATTCCTGTGCTGCCCCCGCAACGGTAAGTGATCGCGAGCGTACCAAGATGCCACTGTGGAAACCCCATGGGAAGGCGATACGCTTAATCTCACAAGCCCGGATACCGGCCTACTAGCTTAGTGCTAAATCATTGGAATTCCGCGCGGGGCGGTATTCAGTCTGCGCAGGCTTCGTGTACCTTCCTAGCTCCAGGTTGACCCTTTTCCGTAAGATTCTTTGTCATTGATATTTTCGTATGCGGTGGGCGTACGCCAAGGATACTTACATGAAGCATGGTCATTGTTTGTCATGGCCCAGCCTTCTGCTGGCCAACTTTCTCGTGGACGCTCATCAAGTTCGAGCTGCACACATCCCATCCTCCGGCATCATTGCTTTGCTGTTCACGCTAGCCAGTGCGACGTGCTTGGCGGTGGAGGTGCCAACCATGCCCACGGTCACGGTGCACGGGTCCCGCTTCGAAGAGACTCTCGATGCAGCACTACCTCAGACCACAATCATCCAGGGCGTGGATATCGTGCGTAGCGGCCTGACAGACGTCTCACAGATCTTGCAGAAGTTGGGCAACGTTCCCACGCGCATCAATCTCAGCGGCACACAGGACCAGACGATCGACCTGCGCGGATATGGAACGAACAGCACCAACAACGTGGTGGTGCTCTTGGACGGCATGCGACTGTCTGAGATTGAGATGGCGTCTGCCAGACTCTCCATGATCCCCGTAGAGCTCATAGACCACATCGAGATCATCAGGGGTGCTGCCAGCGTGCTCTACGGTGAGGGTGCAACGGGCGGCGTCATCAACATCATCACCAAGAAAAGCACCGGCGACATCACGACACTCGCGGCAAAGGTAGGCAGCTTCAATGCGCAGGAGGTCAACCTCTACACCTCTCACCAATTTGATAAGGCGGCCATTTCGTTCTATGGAAAGACATTAGACACGGACAACTACCGTCAGAACAACGCCGCTCAGGTGCGCTCAGGCGGGGCTACCCTGCGCTGGGATCCAGAGGCCGCCACGTCAGTGGGTGTGCGCGTCTATGTCGACGAACAGAACACGCGCTTGCCTGGTGCGCTGTCTCTTACGCAGGCCCAACACAGCCCAACTTTAACCGTTAACCCAAACGATTACGGATCCACCCGAGGAAGCTCTGCAACGTTTTTTGGATCGACCACTTACAAGAACATCGAGCTTGCCGCGGATGTGAGCGTGAGAAATAAGGATGCGAGCAGTACGCTTCCCAGTCTCGGCGGCACAACCGACTCTTCCGCCAACTTTGTCAGCTTCTCCCCACGCGCAAAGATTCATAACGCACTGGTCGCAGGTAACGACCTGTCGGTGGGTATTGATCTATCCAAGTGGGACCGCAGCTACTCGTCCATTTACCCAGCCTACCCCGCCTATTCGGTGGTTAACGAACAGCTCACTCAGCGCAGCTTCGCGATCTACCTCAGGGATGACTGGACCATCAACCCAGTGAATCGATTAACCCTGGGGGCTAGACTCGAAGAGATCGATAAGAGCGTGGCCAACTTTAATACCTACTCCAATCCGAACACGCACAACTCCCTGAGCGCTTTTGAGGCCCAGTACACCCGCACCCTCAATCAGGTCGCCCAGGCCTATCTACGTGCTGGGCAGGGCTACCGGGTGCCTAACATAGATGACTTAAGGGGTGCCGGTAGCGCGCTCGTTCCACAGACCTCTGTTGATTACGAGCTCGGCCTAAATCTCCAGAAGCTCTCTCCCACCAACGCAACCCTGCGTGTCTTTAGGAGCCAGGTACAGCACGAAATATTTTACGATCCCGTTCAGTACACCAACGTCAACCTACCCGCCACGCAGCGTGCGGGGGTCGAACTCGAGGGGCGCTATCAGGCGGGTGACACGCTGACCTTTAGAGGATCACTGCAAAGGATTCGTGCGCTGTTTATGGAGGGGACTTATCAGGGACGACATGTGCCTCTCGTGCCCAAGCTCAACGCCCAGGCAGGAGTCCTGTGGACGCCGGTCATTTACCACACGATCGACCTGTCGGCCCGCGTGGTCGGGCGGCAGCCGCTGGACGCGGATTTTACGAACACGCTCGCGCCGATTCCTGCGTACTGGACCACCGACTTGCGCTACACATCTCAGCTCACCAAACGCTTAGCCTGGATCGTGGCGGCGAATAATTTACTAGATCGCCGTTACTACGACTACGCCAACAGCTACGGAGGGTACTACCCCTCGCCGGGACTAAACATTTACACGTCTCTCAAACTCAGCTTCTGAGCTGGGTTAAAATTAGTACAGGTCACATGCGAGCATTCTAGAGGCGGCTGAACGCTTGTTATCAGGCCAGGTCGAAGCGATCCAAGTTCATCACCTTAATCCAAGCGGCTGCGAAGTCATGTGCAAACTTCTGCTTCGCATCGCTGGACGCGTAGACTTCTGCGAGGGCACGGAGCTGCGAGTTCGAACCAAAGACCAGATCAACGACCGTGGCCGTCCACTTGATCTCGCCTGCTGCGCGGCCTTCTAACACACCTTCAGCCGTGGCTGACTTCTGCCATTTCGTGCCCATGTCGAGCAGGTTGACAAAGAAGTCATTGCTCAAAGTGTCAGCTTGCTTAGTGAAGACGCCATTTTTAGATTGACCGAAGTTGGCATTCAGAACGCGCATGCCACCGACCAAAACGGTCATCTCTGGCGCGGTCAACGTCATCAGGTTAGCGCGATCAATCAGCAGCTCCGCAGCTGGACGCGAGTGGCCCTTCTTGATGAAGTTGCGGAACCCGTCGGCAGACGGCTCCAGCACGGCAAAGGAGTTCACATCGGTACTCTCTTGCGTGGCGTCGGTACGACCCGGCGTGAAAGTAACTTTCACATCGTTGCCACCTTTTTTAGCAGCGGCCTCAACAGCGGCAGAACCACCCAGAACGATCAAATCGGCGATCGAGATTTTTTTGCCATTCGACTGTGCTGCGTTGAAGTCCTTTTGGATAGCTTCCAGCCTCTGGAGAACCTTCGCTAGTTCAGCCGGCTGGTTGACTTCCCAATCCTTCTGCGGTGCGAGACGAATGCGAGCGCCATTAGCGCCGCCGCGTTTGTCGCTGCCGCGAAAAGTGGCTGTCGATGCCCAAGCTGTGCTCACCAGCTGAGAAATCGTCAGGCCAGAGGCCAGAATCTTGGTCTTCAAGGCCGCAACGTCCTGTTCGCTGACCAAGGTATGGTCGACTGCTGGAACCGGGTCTTGCCAAATCTGTGGCTCTGCCGGCACCATCGAACCAAGGTAGCGAGAAATCGGTCCCATGTCGCGGTGTGTCAACTTGTACCAAGCCTTGGCATAAGCGTCAGCAAATTCCGCTGGATTCTGATGGAAGTGGCGGGAAATTTTTTCGTAAGCTGGGTCCATTCTCAGGGACAGGTCGGTCGTAGCCATGAATGGCGCATGTGATTTTGATGGGTCGTGGGCATCAGGCACGGTGCCCGCGCCAACGCCGTCCTTTGGAATCCACTGGTGTGCACCAGCAGGGCTCTTGGTGAGTTCCCACTCATAGCCAAACAAGGTGTCAAAATAGCTGTTGTCCCATGTCGTTGGAGTTGGCGTCCATGCGCCTTCCAAGCCGCTGGAAATGGTGTCGACACCTTTGCCGCTGCCAAATGAGTTCTTCCAGCCCAGGCCTTGTTCTTCAAGACTTGCACCTTCTGGTTCTGGACCTTTGTAGCTCTCAGAAGACGCGCCGTGGGTTTTACCGAAGGTGTGTCCGCCAGCACAAAGCGCCACGGTTTCGTAGTCGTTCATCGCCATACGAAGAAATGTTTCGCGGATATCGCGTGCCGCAGCGACAGGATCGGGGTTGCCGTCTGGTCCCTGTGGGTTCACGTAGATCAAACCCATTTGAACGGCACCAAGTGGCTGCTCTAGTTCACGGTCGCCGGTGTAGCGCTCGTTGCCAAGCCAAGTATCTTCAGGGCCCCAGTAAATTTCTTGACCTGGTTCCCAGACGTCTTCGCGTCCACCCGCGAAACCGAAAGTTTTGAGACCCATCGAGTCCATGGCGATATTGCCGGTAAGAATGATCAAGTCAGCCCAAGATATCTTGCGGCCGTATTTTTGCTTGATTGGCCAGAGCAGGCGACGTGCCTTGTCAAGGTTGACGTTGTCGGGCCAACTGTTGAGGGGCGCAAAGCGCTGTGTGCCGAAGCCCGAACCACCGCGACCATCGCCGATGCGGTAAGTGCCTGCGCTATGCCAAGCCATGCGTACAAAAAACGGGCCGTAATGACCGTAGTCCGCAGGCCACCAGTCTTGAGAATCCGTCATCAACGCATGCAGGTCCTTGACAACAGTCTTTAGGTCGAGAGTTTTGAACTCTTCAGCGTAGTTGAACGCTTCGCCCATTGGATTTGACCGCTCTGAGTGCTGCTGAAGCATGTTCAGGTTCAGCTGATTTGGCCACCAATCTGCGTTTGTTCTTGCGCCAACCACGGTGGGCTTGAGGGCTGCACCCGAGAATGGGCATTTTGGGTCGCTTGACATAATTGTCTCCTTAAGTTCATTAACCAGTCACATTTCCTTGAACAAATTGAACTGTTGTCAATTTAGGTCGGTTGAGTCCGTAGACTGCTGTAAATTAATTTAGCGGGGTAGCCAACGCTTCGGTTTGGTAAATTGACGATTCTTAGGGCGTTAATTAACCAAAGGAGGAGAAGCGATGACTGGATATGATATTAACGTGAGTCGGGATTTGTTGCCAGAGTTGCTGGGCAGCCAAGATGGACTAGCAAAGCTGGTGGAGTCGGTGCTAAAAATCAGGTCAGTTCACACCCACACCGGTATCACCCAATTTCAAATAGCGCCCTGCCAGTATCCAAAGTGGATTAATAGTATATTCAATACACAAACTTTATGTATCTTTTTGCTGGATTTTGGAGTAACGTAGAAAATAGCATTCTATGTAAAATTTTTGTTAACTTGAATACTTTCAAAAACATAGCAGGTTATGGGTATTAAGATCGTGCTGAGATGACTAACATTAGGCAGAACCTTGCCGATAAACTACAGATGTTAACGTATTAGGAGGAACATTTCAGAAAGGATGAAATGAATAAGACGAACGAAGAAGATTACGATGTTGTATCTGAAGTGCTACAAAAGCATGCTGACCGCTTAGAGCAAATGGATATACAACATATTGACCAACACAACGCATGGTATAGCCCTAGCTACAAAACCTATACCCACAAAATCCGACTTGAGCATATACGTCAATTAAAACAAGCAATTCAAATGTGGAACGATAGAGTAATGAACGCGTGATGTAATACTCCGCGAGTTCAAATTCGAAGTGCAATTCTGATTAACAGATTGAGTGGGCAAGATGCGTTAGCATCTGAGCCCCTCGACCGCCAAGTCAAAGTTGCCAAGAATGAATTACACACATCTTACCCAAGACGAACGATACCAGATTGCGATCCTCAACAAAGCCGGACATGATCAAAGCGAGATTGCTCATTTGATACATCGACATCCATCGACTATCAGTCGCGAGCTTCGCCGTAACCGTGGCCAGCGCGGCTACCGTCCAAAGCAAGCTCAAGCTCTCTCACAGGCCCGCATGCAGGCTTGCGAGAACGGCCCCCGCGTTTCCAGCGAGACCTGGAACGTGGTTGATGCCAAGCTTGTCGAGACCTGGAGCCCGGAGCAGATCTCTGGTTACCTCAAGGCGAATGGGGAACCCACCGTTAGCCACGAAAGCATCTACCAGCGCATCTACGCCGACAAGCGTGCTGGCGGTACACTGCATCACACCCTGCGCTGCCAAAAGATCCGCAAAAAGCGTTACGGCGGACGCGAGCGACGCGGTTCGATTCCCAACCAAGTCTCCATCGATCTGCGCCCCGCCATCGTGGCCGAGCGTGCTCGCTTTGGCGACTGGGAGGCGGACCTTGTTATCGGCGCCGGCCAGAAACAGGCGCTCGTTACGATTAACGAGCGCACGTCTCGCTACTCTTTGATCGCCCATGTTCCGTTCAAGACTGCTCAAGCCGTCTCGGACTCCATGATCTCCTTACTGACGCCTTTTGCGACCTGTGTTCACACGCTGACCACTGACAACGGCAAAGAATTCGCCCAGCATGAGCGAATTGCCGACACACTCGACGCCGACTTCTACTTCGCTCATCCTTACGCATCATGGGAGCGCGGTGCCAACGAGAACATGAATGGCCTAATCCGCCAGTTCTTCCCGAAGAAAATGCGCTTCGATTCCATCACTGAAAGGGACATCGCCTTCGTTATGCACAGACTCAACCACCGACCCAGAAAATGCCTCGGCTTCAAAACACCTCATGAGGTCTTCATGAACCAGTTACACTTACGTCATAACGCTGTTGCACTTCAGACTTGAATCCGCCTTGCAATAATACAACTCAAGCCTTGCTTATCTCTTAATCTCTCTGTCAGAATGCAGTCTAACTTCTCATAAATGGTTTAAATTTTGAGAGGGTTTCCCGGAAAACCAATTTAGTAAATCAAGGAGAACATTTTATGAACATGAATAAGAGTTTGATTGCTCTAGCCGTCGCGGGTGTATGCGCGAGCTCGGCAGCAATGGCCGACATGAGTATTTACGGTCAAGCTAACGTATCCTATGATGTCATAGGCAATGGTACAAACAGAGACAGCCAGGGAGTAAACAGCAATGCATCACGCATTGGCTTTAAGGGTTCAGAAGATTTGGGTGGCGGTTTGTCCGCAATCTGGCAAATTGAAAACCAAATTGCGTTTGGCGTAGGTCCAGCCACCCCAGAAAACATAAGTGGTCAAACAGGAATTGCTTTCCGTGATACTTTCGCTGGTTTGAAAAGCGACACGGTAGGTACTGTAAGATTGGGGCGTTTCGATACACCTTACAAATTGGCAACACGCGGCATGGATATGTTCCACAATACCATCGCGGATAACCGTTCCTTGATGGGTCTGGGTCATGATTTTCGTGCAAGCAACTCTGTTGGTTTCAACAGCTTGAATTACTCCGGTTTCAGCGCAGCGGCTTCTTATTTTGGCGATCAAGGCGGTACAGCACCTGGTTCTTCGACGCCAGCATCAGGTACACTTAACTCTTTGACCAATACGAATGAAGGTTACTCAGTTGCTGGTAGGTACGACGCAGGTCCATATCATGCCACTGCAGCTTATCAAAGCATCAGCAATGGCCTGTCCAATACCAACCTAAGCACAAATGCTTGGAAAATTGCCGGAGGTTACTCGGTAGATGCCTTTGCTCTAAATGCTGTTTATGAAAAAATCAGCAACACAAATGGTGCTGGTAGCTCATGTTCTCGGTAC
>Ga0209553_1001758_pt1 | contig 10699 bp, 8 predicted proteins | sample LauGreFBDMM110DN_2_FD_188217 | JGI IMG/M metagenome (GOLD analysis project Ga0209553, IMG submission 188217) | Freshwater lake microbial communities from Lake Michigan, USA - Fa13.BD.MM110.DN (SPAdes) (version 2) | ecosystem: Environmental > Aquatic > Freshwater > Lake | place: Lake Michigan, USA...
CATCAATATCCCAAAGGCTGGAAATGCCTAGATTGGGTAGGCACACTAAGGCCCAAGCCACTAAAAGGCAGGCGATTTGAATTGTTGGATTTTTAAACACCTTTAACATCAAGCCTTCCTTAGCTACGCAAAAAAGCTCTCCAGCCTTGCCTCTGAAAACATACTCGAATCATTAAAAATAGGCGATACCAACATAGGTTGAATCGAGGTTGACTCGATAATCTCAACTGGTTATGGTCCCGCGCCTTGGGCATTTTCTCTTCAACGGATTAATTGATGATTTCAGGTTGGATTTTATCACTGCTTTTATTAACAGGACAGGTTCAACAACCTGCCTCTGATATAGCACGCCTGCGAGAACTTCTTGCAGATAAAAAACAGCCCCAGTTACAGGCCCAAGCTGCTTACCTAATCTTGCAACAACAAACCCCCCTCGCAACCGAAACCGTTAAACAATATCTGCGCGACCCCCGTAATGTTGAAGTTTTTACTGCCTTTGCAGGGGCTATCAAGCTGCGAAGAGATGGCCGTTTTTCTGAAGAATTAATCGAGGCACTTTCGATTGAACTGCCCGCAGTACGACAAGCCGCTGTTGAAGCGTTGGGCGCAAGTGTTGATGGCAAAGCTACATTCAAGCTAAAACAAATTGCTGAAAATAACAGGAGTGAAGATAATATCAGGCAGCAAGCAATCATTGCGTTGGGAAAAACAGGTAAGAAAAATGCCGCTGAAACTCTCCTCAAACTTTTTATTGACCCCAAAGAATCTATCAGGCAGACGAGCAGGCAAGCCCTTGCAGAATTAATTGGGGAAGATTTGGGCCGTGATAGTGTTACTTGGCAACTTTGGTTTGATGAACGAAAAAATCTTTCTGTAGAGGTTTGGCTAGAAGAGAGGCTTGCGCAGCGCAATGCCAAATTAACTAGGCTTGAGGGGGAGCTTGATTCTTCGCGAAATCGTAACCGCACACTTTACCAACAGCTTTATTCCCGACTAGGGCCCACCGAAAAAATACCTTTCTTTCAAGGCTTATTAGATCATGAAGACCCTGCAGTTCGCTTATTGCTTACAGGTTGGTTGGCTGAGGCGCTTGGCGAAGAATCGTACCGCAAACCTGCAGGCGAAATGTTACTTAGTTTCAGCAGAGATCCCATCGAAGAAGTGCGCAGGCAGGCAGTGCTTGGCTTGGGCCGATGGAATGATAAGGCCTGCCTTAATCGATTGCTTCTTATTATTCAATCAGATCAAACTGCAGTTCGTGCTGCTGCAGCTAGATCGCTTGCAATGCAGGCAAAGGGGAACGATGGCGCAGCGAGAATGGTTCTTGTGCTTCCTGCATTGCAAAACGCTTTAAGCGATCCTGCATTGGAAGTCGTAGTTGAAGCTGCTGAAGATCTTGGTTCCTTGGGGGTTCCTGCCGCTGTTCCCTTATTGGCTGGATTGCTGAAGCATAAGGAGGTCGCAGTAAGGAAAACTGCTGCTCAAGCATTGGAAAGAATTGCGGATATAGCAGTGCTAGAGGAATTGTTGGCAGGTCTGGAAGACCTTGATGTAGGGGTTAGGCTTGGAATATTGGGTGCTGTATCCCGCGCAGTTAATCAGGCAAAAGCGATTAAGGAAGATGATAAATTGCGATTGCAATCACGCATGGAAATAATTCTTTTGAAGGATCCGGATGCTGGAGTAAGAGCTAGAAGTGCTACGCTATTGGGCGAATTTGGCACAGTGACCCATCTTGCAACTTTGTGGAAGGCGGCTGTTTCTGAGGGCGATCCACGAATTCAGGAAAAGTCTTGGCAGGCATTCCTCGAGATTCTCTCTAAAAGTAAAAATTTAAAACTTATCAATGAATGGAATGTGATAGTTCGAAAGGATGCCCCGCTTCGCAGGGTGAATTTCTTGGTAGAGCTTCTGGGAAAAATGCAGCCTGCAACGATGAACCCTAAAATCGAACTTGCCCCGGTGAGGGAATTGTTGGTGCAATGTGGGATCGAAAATCAAAAATGGTTGCCTGCCTGGAGTGCTTTGAGGGAACTACCCCAAGCATTGGAGCCCGAAGAAATTGAGAAACGATTAAGTCTGCTGTTTCAAATAGCGGAAATCGCACTAAAAGAGCAAGCTGCGCCCGATGTGTTGCAAATGGTAGATTTCGCAAGGCCATTGTTTGTAGGAAGAAAAAAACTTCAGGCAGACTTCGAAGAGTTGTATCGTAAAGCAAACGCCCTCATCAATTCAAAATCTTAACTTTATCAGCACCTTTCAACTTAAATGTTTATCGCAGTACTGTTCAAGCTTTTGCAGATAGACTGCCTTGGTGTTCGCATCCAGAAAAGAACCAATAAAGGAATTCCTTGCTGCAAGTACTACTTCGCTTTTTGTAAGGTTTAATGCGGTAGCGCAAGCTTCGAAATTATCAGCCACATAACCACCGAAATAAGCGGGATCATCAGAGTTGATACTTGCGATAATTCCACAATCAAGCATTCTCTTTAAAGGATGTGCTTGAAGGTTATTGAATACTTTAAGTTTTAGGTTTGAAAGTGGACAAACAGTAAGTGGGATTTTTTCTCGCACCAGCCTCTTTGTTAGTTTCTCATCTTCTAAACAACGAACGCCATGATCGATCCGCTCTGCATGCAATAAGTCCAGAGAATCTTCAATGAATGAAGGTGGGCCTTCTTCGCCTGCATGTGCAGTGATGCGGAATCCCTGCTGCTTTGCCTGGGTGAATACTTTTTGAAATTTGGAGGGTGGATTCCCCACCTCGGATGAATCGAGTCCAAACCCAGTGATCACTTGTTTAAACTTTAAACATTGGGCAAAAGTGTCGAGTGCGGAATCTTCCGATAAATGCCTAAGAAAGCATGGTATGAGAAAGACACTTAATTGCAGCTCTTTTTTTGCCCGCTCTACCGCTTTGCATAAACCGTCCAGCACCGTTGATAGGCTAATACCTCGTTCCACATGTGCCTGGGGATCAAAGAATATTTCAGCATGTATCACACCCTGAGCATGTGCCTTTTGAAAATATCGCCAAGCTAGTTCAGTGAAGTCATCTTCATCTTTTAGAACAGCCATACCTTGGTAGTAGATATCTAAAAAAGATTGCAGGTTGGAAAAATTGTAGGCGTGTTGGATTTCTGCGATGGAATGAAACGGAAGTTGGATGCGATGTTTTTTTGCTTTTTCAAGTAAGAAATCTGGTTCAAGCGTTCCTTCGATATGAAGGTGAAGCTCAGCTTTAGGCAACTGTTCAATGAATCGATTCATGAATAAATCCTTTTTAACATTATAGGCAATATCTGCGGTAGAGGTTAGAAATAAGTTGAAAGTGGTTTGCCCAGGACTCCTGCTCTTCCTATTTTCACGATGTAATAATCGGAATTGTCGGAATGTTCGATATATTTTGAAGGTTTGGTTTTAAAAGGTCGATAGAGCATACAGGATAATGCATAAAAATGGCAAAGTTTACCCGGCTTGTGATGCCGGGAAATCGAAGCCAAATAGTAATAAAGTCGGAGGGGTGGCAAAAATGAAACGAGAAAAGCTGTTGGCATCAGGTGCCTGGCTGCTCATGGTATCTGCCATTGTTGCGCAATCCCCCGTGGATGGTGGTAAGGTTCCATCGCCTCTTAGCCCATATGGTCAGATAGGTTCAGCGGTAATCAAAAAAGAACAAGTTACCAACGAAAAGAAGGACTTGGAATTACCAGCAATGGAAGTGGATGTGGATAAAGTACCTGTTGGTGCGATTCCTCGAGAAGAGGCCGCGCCTTTATACCCAAGATTTTTTCTTGGTGGCGAATACCTTGCATGGAAGTTGAATAACGCAACATTAAATCCCATCGTATTTAATGTACCTGAAGGTTTGCTGCAAACTTCGCCAACGACTATTACTTTTAATCAAAATGGTGTGGTGAGTTCAAATGTTAGTGTGTCCAATAATTCTAGTTTATTGTTGCAATCGCAAGCTCAATTGTCTCAGAACGGTGTTATTGATTACGGCATGCAATCGGGCATGAGACTCTCTGCTGGATATTATCTAGAGCAGGATTCTGGTTTATCGGTTAATGGGAATTTCATTCTGGTACCTAAGAACAGTTATTATCTCTCGAGTGTGACCGGTCTTAATGATTTTCCCATTCTTCTACAAACAGGGTTTCAAAATACTTTGAATTTTGTCATACCCGCCGTAGTTGTTGGAGATTCCCCAACATTATCAACTCAAGATTATGCAATTGTACTTTCTCGCCAAGTGGATTCCTCAGTCTTTGCGAATGCCAGCACTTATATTGCGGGCGGTGAATTGAATGTAAGGGGTAGAGATTTTCTGATTGGTAATATGAACTTTAGTGGCTTACTTGGTTTTAGATATTTTCAATTTAAAGAAGCGCTCGATGTCAGCAGCCAATACACCATATTTAGGCCTAATGGCGTTTCAGACTTACAAACATTTACCTTGGGAAATGGAACGGGAGTTTCAACTACTCAACAGGTTCCTATTTCATTGAATTTTCCTACGCCTATAAACATACAATCTGCGAGCAATGATCAGATCAAGGTTTACAATCATTTCATTGGGCCCCAGATTGGTATCAATGCAGATTATCATTACAATCGTTGGTCAGTAATGACAGGTTTTAATCTTGGTATCGGGGTGATGCATCAGGTTGCCAAAATTTCCTCTAACACCGCCCAAACCGTGGTAAGAGAAACTTCTACGCAAAATGCTGCAGGGCAGATAACCTCCACTACCAATACTACAACCACAAACTCAAATGGTGGGCTATTGTTTTCACCTACGGATGTAGGGCAATATTCAAGAAACCAATTTGGCTTGCTTCCTGAGATTAATGCGAAGTTAGGTTTTAAAGCTACAGAAAGAATTAAGCTGACTGTTGGGTATGATTTTCTTTTGCTCGCAAATGTACTTCGTGCGCCCAATCAAACACAGTTAATTCCCTACAGCAATAATCTGAGTTACACTGCAAATAATCAGACTCAATCTGCAAACCAAACGCTGCAAATACCAGCATTCCAGTACAGCACCAGCAATTTAATTATTAATGGCGTGACTGCAGGCATGCAATTGGATTTCTAACCTGCTTTTTCTTTGATCACCCGGATTTGATTTTCCAAGATTCTTCCAGCTAGTGCCGGAATGATTGCTTCTTGAGCAATCTGCTTTAAATAATAACTGTTAACGGTGCCATGAATGATGACGCGTTCGCCTATCTCTTCTAAAACCACATCGCGTAAAGCCGAAAAAGGGCAACTTCTAAGCGCAATCCCTGCAGAAGAAGCTGTTACTGAAGGTGAAAAAGACATAAGGAAAATCCCTCCATTGTTGTCTAGTTCCCAGAATGACTGACTTAACATAGCTTAATATCCAAATTTACGCAAATGAATTCCCACTTATCTTTTTGATGACAAGGAACTTGATTTGCAATAAAATGTCTCGAACAAGTCGATTTGCTATTTTATGAGGGTCTTGTGAAAATATCGGAAGTTGCAATCAGCCATGTTCGTATTCCTTTAAAGCGCATCATCAAGCATGCCTCACATGCCCGTACCGATACCGATAACATTCTCGTCCGTTGTACTTTGGAAGATGGCACCACCGGGTTTGGCGAAGGCTTGCCTAGAGATTATGTCACGGGCGAAACCATTGATTCTTCCATGGAGATTCTTCGCAACTCTCAGATTATTTCCCAACTTGAATCTTGCTCTGATTTCTATCAGGCCGTACAGATGGCGGAAAGATTGCACTTAGCCACTAATCCAGAAGATGATCGGAAATGCAGTGCCAATGCTGCCCGCTGTGCTTTAGAAATTGCAGTTCTCGATGCGTATGGGAAGAAATTCAGGGAACCCCTATCTTCGGTTACGAAATTGCTTGCGGGTGATCTTTTCAACCCACTGAACTCAGTTCGTTATAGTGGAGCGATAACCTCTGCATCGGGTTTGAAAATGAAAATCAATTCGCTGCTTTACAGCCTTTATGGTTTCAAGCAGATGAAGGTTAAGGTGGGCATAGCAGGTTATGATGATGCTAAGCGAATAATGCAGATTCGAAAATGGCTCGGGAAGAAAATCGATATCAGGGTTGATGCCAATGAGGCTTGGTCTATTGATGAAGCTGTTCAGCGCATTCAAGAATTAGAGCCTGCCGGGATTACTTGTATGGAACAACCTGTCCCCCATGAACAAGTGTATCAGTTGAAAAAAGTACGCACACAAGTTCGTACGCCCATCATGCTTGATGAATCTCTTTGTTCGATGATCGATGCAGAACGGGCGGTTGAACATGAGGCATGTGATTATTTTAATATCCGACTTTCGAAATGCGGTGGATTCATACCTTCGTTAAGACTTGCGCAATATGCCCGCAGGCAGGGCATAAAATATCAACTAGGTTGCCAGGTGGGCGAGACTGCAATTCTTTCTTCCGCAGGTAGACACTTTGCCTGCTCTGTTTGTGATATCCGCTATCTTGAGGGTTCTTACGATAAGCATTTGGTGAAAGAAAATCTCTCTAAAAAAGATATCACTTTTGGTTGGGGCGGAGTCGCCCCTGCAATCACAAGCCATGGTTTGGGAATTGTGCTGGATGGAGCAGCATTGGCCAGGGTTGCCATCAGGCAGGAGATACTCCGTGGTTGATACCCCTTTCGAAATACAATCTTTTCTTACTTCGGGTGGATACAAACTTCATTACCGTCATTATCATTCGGTTGGGATCCCTAAGGCGACGATTGTTTTTATTCATGGAATTCAAAGCCATGGTGGTTGGTATGAATCTTCTTGCAAGAAGTTTGCACAAGCAGGCTACCGAGTGTTGTTTTTAGATAGGCGTGGCAGTGGGCTTAATGAAGTTTCAAGAGGAGATAGCCCTTCTTTTCGCACTTTGCTGGATGATCTTAAAGAGTTTTTGCAGTATCAAAGAAAAGAGATTGACGAGGCAACGCTTTTGATTCTTGGTGCAATATCATGGGGCGGGAAGATTGCATTTGGGTTGGAAATACGCATGGCAAACCTAGTGGATGGATTTGTTCTTTTAGCGCCAGGCTTTTGCCCTAAAGTTCATCCCACACGCAAGGAACGATTTTTCATAGCCTTGGGAAGTTTGTTTACACCCCGTAGACTTTTTAATATCCCACTCAACGACCCGGAGTTATTCACCGCCAATCCTAGTGCTCAAAAATTTCTTAAAGAAGATCCACTTGCATTAAGGAAGGCGACAGCGAGATTTCTTATAGATAGCGTAAGGTTAGATTTTTATCTGCGAATGTTTAGAACGAAAATCAGCAAGCCAATTTTGTTGCTCATTGCAGGGCAGGATAAAATTATTGACAATGAAAAGACGATTGCATTTGTCAAAAGCTTTGCCTTGGGTTCTTTGACCATTAAAGAGTATCCAAAGGCGCATCATACTTTCGAATTTGAACCTGAACCGCAACTTCATATCGAAGAAATAAAAGAATGGCTCGAAGTTCAGATTAAAAAATAAAGGCCCCCTGCATTCAAGCAAGGAGCCTTTGCTTAAGTCAAATCAGATTATTCGAGGTCTTTCCAAACCGAAATCGAATGGTTGACCCAGATACCATCTTCCATGAAAGTGGTGCAGACGGTTCCTTTGCAAGTGCCAAGAACTTCAAAGAAGGTTTTGACCTGTTTTTTTACACCAAAGGCTTCATCAATGCCCGGAGGCATCATTTCAAAACCAAATTCCACCCATGGATTGATCATTCCCATCAGGGCGGTGTTATCGAAAATACAAAACCCAGCAAGGTTTTTTTCAATACCTGCAAGTTTTGCAACTTCGGAAGTGAGGGGAGTTTTATTCAGCAATCTTTCTGCATGTTCAAAAGAGAAAGTGATTGCAGAAAAGTTGGGCCCAACCACCGCTGCGGGTTGAAGCTTTTTGTTGATATCTTCAAGCATAGGAATTGGGTAGAAGTAAGCTTTACCTTCTTTTAAAGTTTTTTCTTCGGGTGCTGGAATCTTAATTGCAGAAAGTGTGCCTGTGGGGTCAAACCCTGCTGCATCTTTGATGATTTGATTAATTCCTTCGCGATAACCTTTAATGGCTGCACTAAATTTGGCAGCATCGCTGATGCCAAGAATAAAGGCAGGCTCAGGAACATAAAGATCCTTTTTGGATTTGGGAAGCATTGCGCTCCATTGCTTGCTGCCTAGTTTGCCATCAAGAACAAAAGCGATTTGTGCATCTTTCATCGCAGGGATCAAATCCGATGCAGTGATTTTTGCAAGTTTGGCAATCGTTGGTTCAAGCTTTTTAAGGAAAGCAGTTACGGGCTCTTTTTGATCCGCAGGAATATTAGGGATGGCAAATTCATTAAAGTAACCATAACCAACTGCACCCCATTTAGAGAAGAAAGTCCAAGCTTTTTCAACATCTTTGCCTCGAAGCATAGCTGCAAAGATCGGGTTGCCACCGAAGTTTTGCAGCAAGCCCAAAGGTTTGGAACCATCGATTGGCATATTTGAAGTGAAGTCATAATTGGCTGATTCGCAACCTTTGTTGCTTAAGAAAGTAACACCGACTCGGGCACCGATTTTAGGAGCGAATTCGAAAGCTTCTTTGGTTAGGGCATCGACATCTTTTTCGATTCGTTTTGAAATATCTTTGGGAAGGTTTGCCCCAGCAATCAATTCCTTGACTTGGTTGCTTGCTTCTTCTGGGTTCGAGCCATAACTCTGTGCGGTTTCTAGAAATTCTTTGCTGTAGTATTGCATCCCAATAATGTTCTTACCCGCATGCTTTGCAAGAGGTGCCATTTCTTTTATGGAAGCGATCGAATCCCCTTTACCAATGCTTGAAAGATAGGTTAAATCAGGGCCCATCGTTACAATAAGATAGCCATCTTTGATGCCTATAGCTGCAGCAAAAGTCATCTTTGCAAGATCAACCTTGAATTTTTTAAGTTGCCCTTCTTCGACCCCTGGGATTTGATCGATACCCTCAATAGGAAACATACTTCCTTTAAGTTTAAGAGTGAGGAAGTCTGTTCCTAATATTTTTTCTTTTTTGGCAGCGCCTTTTAATTTAGGTTCAGCAGCTTCGACCATTGGAAGTTTGTCTTCAAGCTTTTTGATGAGTTCTTCGCCTGTTTTTTTATTCTTCAATTTAAAAGCCAATAAAAGCTCAGGAACTTTCAGGTCTTTTGATGATTCCACTAATGCTTGAATGATGCTTTCGCCCTGTGCCTTGCTAATGGCATCTTGATCGAAATTACCCTGCATAAGCAGGGTAAGTGGTGCCATTTGGCCTGCAGTTAAAGCACTAATGATTGATCCAAGTGATTTAGGAGCGTTGGGGCCTGTTGCAATAACCACTTCATGCGAAAAGATCTCGCCTGCAGTTGCAAGTATTTGATTGAATTGTTTTTTTTCATCTTCTTGAAGATTGCCAGTGTATCCTTCATTAAACTTTTCAATAAGCATCTTGGTTCCGCCAAGCTCTGCAAGTTTCTTATACGCTTTGCTGTTTAAAATAAGATCGAGTTGCTCCTTGTTTTTCAGCATGATGCCAAAGGCTGTGGTGGCTTTGGGAATCCAATCGATGGCACAGGTGGTTTTGATCGGGTTTTCAGCAGCGATCGATTTGTTCGTAAGCGAAAAAAGCAAGAAGCTTAAAAAAGACGCAGATAAAGCTATAGCAATTGATCTTTTGAACATGATTGACTCCACAAAGAATTTCACCACACATACTTTAATTTTAGACCATGCATTATCAACACAACAAATACGAATCAATTACAACATCCAATCAGATAATGCACTTCGTAAGCGTAAGTTAGCAAGTTGGGGAAATTAACACAATATATAGTTGGGTTCTAAAAATCCCCTGTGCCTCGCTTGGACCACCATGGTAGCATCCCACCCCCATCGATGGTGAGCAAACTCCCTGTGATATAAGCGGAATCCGGATCAGAGAGGAATACGATGCCCCGGGCGATTTCCTCGGGTTGCGCCAACCTTCCCATGGGCAGGAAGGAGCTAGCTTTTTGCAAGGTATCTTCTGCGAAGAATTTGCGCTCGCCTGGTGTATCGGTCCAACCTGGGTAAACAATGTTAACCCGGATGTTGTGTTTGATCAGTTCAATAGCTGCTGTTTTCGCCATCATGTCCAATGCTGCTTTGGCCATGTTGTAGGCCATGCAGGAAGGGTAGGGCACCACTGCATGGGGCGAGCTTACAATCACGACATTGCCGCCATTGCCTTTTTTTAACATTTGGTTGGTGCATGCCCTTAAGGTATAAAAAGCTCCCCACATAGAAACATCGATGGTTTTGTGGAAACCTTTCATGTCTGCAACATGGAACATTTCGCGGTCGCTAAAAACTGCACTGGATACAAGAGTATCAATTTTTCCGAGTTTATGAACTGCATCTGCGACCATGGTTTCAACCGCAGCTTGATCCACCAAATCCACTGGATAGAGCAGGCATTTTCTTCCTAGAGCTTCGATTTCTTTTTTTGCTGTTTCTGCAGATTCAGGCATGGTGAGATAATTCAAGGCAATATCTGCACCTTCTTTTGCAAGGCCGATTGCAGAAGCCCGGCCGATTCCTGATGATGCCCCGGTTACAAGTGCCACTTTTCCTGCTAGTTTCATTCTTTCTTCTCCTTGAATTTTGCTACATTGATATTGTCATTACCATCTTTCAGGCT
>Ga0209553_1001765_pt1 | contig 10681 bp, 11 predicted proteins | sample LauGreFBDMM110DN_2_FD_188217 | JGI IMG/M metagenome (GOLD analysis project Ga0209553, IMG submission 188217) | Freshwater lake microbial communities from Lake Michigan, USA - Fa13.BD.MM110.DN (SPAdes) (version 2) | ecosystem: Environmental > Aquatic > Freshwater > Lake | place: Lake Michigan...
TGCTCGCCGCTTCGCCTGTGTGGTCGTCAGCCTGGTCGTCGTCAGTCTCGGTATTGATCAGTGGCGCGGTACGGGAACTATGGCCGACCGCCTCGAGGTGGCAAGGCCGACCATCGACATCGCCGGAATCGACGAAGTTCGTGCGGGCCTGTTGCCGAACGACCGCATCGCCTGCACGGATGAGCTCGCCTGCCTGTTGCTGGTGGGTCGCATCGACTACTGGCTGGCCCTGGACGACTTCGTCCGCGAGCGGTTTCTCGTCAAGCTGGGTGATGGCGCGATGGCGGGCGTCTACACCGGGGCGCCGGCGGTGTTTCGTCCCGGTGACCTGTTCACACCGAACCCCGACGGCACGTTGCCCGATCGGGTGTTGGTCGTGGACGTCTTCAAGGAGTTTCCAATTGGCAACTCACGCTCGTGGCTGCCCAGGGCGATTGAGCTGGACGGCCTGCAGGTGACGCCACTGCTGGAGACCCCGCAGGGCCGCGTGCTCCGGATCTCGCCTGAAGAACGAAACGCCTCCAGGCGTTAGCGCGCGCCACACCGCTGGTGCCGGACTCGTCACTCAAGCGTGCTAACATCCGCCCCCTTATGCTCTCCAGACGATCGATGTTCCTGGCCCCGCTGGTGCTGCTCGCTCCGCGCGTGGGCGCTGCGGCCGAAGGCAAGATGACGCTGTGCCTGCACACGAACACCTCTTCAGGGGCCGGCTACCGTGGCGCCCTCGAGGGCTGAGCGAAAGCAGGGATCAAGAAGGTCTACACCACGAGCGGAGGCGCCCAAAGCGTTCAACATGACGTGTAGCGTCGAGTTCGTGCGCTCGTCGTCGTATATGTCGACCTTGTTGACGGCGTTGAAGGTAACGCGCGAGGCCGCCCACCCGAACTTCGGTGTGATGTTCGACTCCTACCACTTCTGGTCCGGACTCAACAAACTTGGGGACATGGATCAGATCAGGCCGCACGAGCTCCGCGACAACAACAGCCGGTTCATTCCCGGCGATGGCGTCTCGCCGATTGTGCCGATGCTGCAGAAGCTGGCGCAAAACGGATACTCGGGCCCACTGTCGGTCTAGCGGTGCCGATTTGGGCTATTCTCTGCCCATGATTAGCCGACGCGACTTCGTGAAGTCTGCTTCCCTGGCCGCCGCTGCGCCGCTGTCGCTCGGCCAGACGCCGGCCCCCCAGGGGGCGCCGGCCGTGAGGCGCACCGTCCGGCCCGTCGTGATCTCCGATTACTCAGGCTGGGAGTTCAAGAACGGCGGCGCCGAGAACGCGGTGCAGCGCGCCTTCCGGTTGATCACCGAAGGGCAGGATGTGCTCGACGCGCTGATTGCCGGCGTGAACATTCCCGAACTTGACCCACTCGAAACCGGCATTGGCTACGGCGCCCTGCCCAACGCGAACGGCGTCATCGAGCTCGACTCGTCGTGTATGCACGGGCCGAAGAAGCGCGCCGGCGCGGTCGCGTGCCTCGAGGGGGTGCGGACGCCGTCACTGGTCGCCAAGGCGGTGATGGAGTACACGGATCATCACTTGCTGGTTGGCGCTGGTGCGCAGGCGTTTGCCCGCAACATGGGCTTCACCGTCGAAGACGATCTCAACACCGAGACCTCGCGGCGCCTGTGGCGCGAGTGGAAGCGGCGCGTCGATCCCGAGCACTGGCTGGATCCCAACGGCAACGAACGCAAACCGAAGCCAAAGCACGAGAAGGACCCCGGCGAAGAAGCTGCGTGGCAGGCACGTGCCATGGCCGCCGGCCGCTCGATGGTGCGCGATGGCCTGATTCCCGAAGGCAGCTTCTGGGGCACCATCAACTGCGACGGCCTGGGCCCGAACGGCGACCTCTGCGGCGTCACGACCACCAGCGGCCTGGCGTGGAAGATCCCCGGCCGCACCGGCGATTCGCCCATCCTCGGCGCCGGCCTCTACGTCGACAACGAAGTCGGCGCGGCGGGTTCGACCGGCCGTGGCGAAGCCAATCTTTATAACCTGTCGTCGTTCCTGATCGTCGAGTCGATGCGCCGCGGGATGTCGCCGAAGGACGCCGGCATGGAAGCGCTGAAGCGCATCAGGGCCAACACCATCGAGTCACGGCTGCTGAACTCGAAGGGCAACCCGAACTTCAACATCCGGTTCTTCGTGCTGAACAAGCAGGGGGATTATGCCGGCGTCGCGATGTATCGCGCCGGCGAGACGAAGTTCGCGGTGTGCACGGAGAACGGCGCACAGGCGCTTGAGCTCGAGCCCCTGCTGTCCGGGACCCCCGAAGATTAGGCGGAACTGAAGTTCCGCCCTTCTGGCACTAGCTGGTTCCCGGGCCCGGCCCCTTCGCGGCGAGGTAGTCGCGCAGGGCCTCGCTCGTGCTGCGGAACGCGAGCTCGTCCCACGGGATGGCATCCAGGTCGAACGCTCTGGCCTCCAGCCCCTCATCGTCGACGGCCAGCTCACCGGAGATCTTCGTCGCCGCATAGACGATGATCACCGGCGCGCGACCGGCATAGGAGTAGATACCGATCAGGTGATCGAGTCGGACGTCGAGGCCCACCTCCTCGCGGGCCTCGCGGATGGCGGCGAGCGTGATCTCCTCGCCGCGGTCCACGTAGCCCCCCGGGAACACCCACTTGCCATAGCCTGGCTCGATGGCGCGCTTCACGAGGATGAGCTGCCGGCCCTCGTTGACCCGGATGATGGTGCCGACCGCCATCTTCGGACCCAGATAGAACACGAATCCGCACGCCGCGCTGGTGCAGACCAGCCGCTTCGGCTCGGTGGCCTTCAGCACGCGTGGCTCGAGCGCGCTGCCACAGACCGGGCAGAACTTGTAGGGCGGGTTCATTTCCTGCGAATGCATCGTCTTGCAGCCACAGTATAGAATTCTTGCATGTCGATCCTTAAAGTTGCCCGGATGGGCCATCCCGTCCTCCGCACCAAGGCCCGGACCGTCGACAAACTCGAGCTGAAGCAACAGACCATGCAGGACTTCATCGACAGCATGGTCGACACCATGTTCGAGTATGCAGGCGTGGGGCTGGCGGCGCCGCAGGTGCACGAGAGCCTGCGCGTGTTTGTTGCCATGCTCGATGCCGACGGACAGGGCGACGGCGATGCCGTGGTCTTCGTCAATCCCGAGATCACCGTGGTGGGCGATCAGACCGTCGAAAACTGGGAAGGTTGCCTCAGCATTCCCGAGATTCGCGGCCGCGTCCCGCGGGCCCAGCACATCAAGGTCACGGCTCTCGACCGTCACGGCAAGCGCTTTGGGCTGGACCTGGAAGGCTTCCCGGCTCGCGTCGTCCAGCACGAAACCGACCACCTTGATGGAGTCCTGTTCTTCGACCGCATGAAGGGCCTCGATTCCCTCACTTATCTCGAGGAGTACTCGCGCTATCACTCGCGTCGAGACAAAGACGACGAGGACGACGAGGACGACGACGAGGAGTGATGCTATTGCTTGACGCCGGTTCCGCTCATCGAGCACTGGCCGCCGTTGATGTCGAACGACACCGTCACCTTCTGCGTTTCGGGCGCCATCTAGCTGGACATCTCGGCGACGACCTTCCCGCCTTCGTCCTTCAGAACCCCGTTCTGTTCCATTGAACCTTGTGGTGTGTCCAGGCTCAGAACCCAAGTCGCCATGAAGGCGCCTGCATCTGCCGGCGCGAGCTGGGCCGATGCGGTGAGCGGTGAAAGGATAAGCGCCACCTCGACCTCGGGAAACACCGGGGTGAGCGCGTATAATTACACGCTCCCATATGCCTGCCGTTGCCCTCGATACCGCTCCGCCGAAGGTTACGCTGCTGTCGTCGCCGGCCGTTCCGTACGACGGCGCGATTGCCGCCGCCCGGACGTGCTATTCGCCACGAGTCATCGAACGCAGCGAAATCACCGACAAGCAGCGGGATTCGATCGGCCCGCTCACGTTCGAAGGCGGGCACCACACCGTCTTTCAGCACGCGCACTTCGAGTTCGGCCTCGAGAACATTTCGCGCCAGTTGGTGTGGAGCGTGCTGCACTCCTACCCGTTCTACAACTCGGAGCAGTCCAGCCAGCGCTACGTCAAGCTGAACGAGCCGCGGGCGTTCGTGCCGCCGATCACCGGCGAGGCCTTGGACGTCTACGAACGGGCCGTGCTCAAGGCCTGGGACTCTTACGCGAAGCTCTCCGCGCTGCTCAAGGATGATGCGTGGGCAATCTTGAAGGAGTTGCGATATGTCAGGGCCACCAATTCGCCGGCGCGCCTGAAGGCCGTCGAACGTGAATCCGAGAAGAAGGCAATCGAAACCGCGCGTTATGTGATTCCGATTGGCGCGTTCACCTCGATGGTGCATACCGTGTCTGGTATCGTGCTGCACCGACTGTACCGGATGCTCAATGCCGGTGACGTACCGTACGAAGCCGCCATGGTGATTGGCGCGATGGTCGACCTGGTGAAGGAAGTCGACCCGATGTTCTTCGAGAAGGTCGGGCTCGACACCCTGGCGCGCGAGGCCATGCCGGAAATGCAGTTCCCGAACACGCGTGCGTCCGGCGACGCGTTTGCGGCCGAGTTCGATCGCCGCCTGCAGGGCCGCGTGTCGCGGCTGCGCGACTGGTCGGCCGGAGCCGAACGCGTGGTGGCCGACGCGGTGCGCGCCACCTTCGGCATCACCACCGTCGAGATGGGCGACGAGGAAGCGATCGATCGGGTGATGAACCCGGCGCGCAATCCGTATCGCGTCGACATGCTCGACGTCGCGTATCACTCGCCGATGATGCGCACGCTGAACCACGCCAACTACGTCTTCGAGAAGAAGCTGAGTCACACCGCCGACTCGCAGGACCAGCGGCACCGCATGGTGCCGGCGTCGCGGCCGATGATGACACTGGCCGATACGACCCACCCCGACTACATCACGCCGCGCCTGATTCGCCAGAACCCCGAGGCGCTGGTGGTGTACGAACAGGCGATGGCCGAGGCGTGGACGGCCAAGAACAAGCTGCTGGCGCTCGGTGTGCCGCTCGAATATGCGCTCTACGTGGTCCCCAATGCCAAGGCGCTGCGGCTGGTGGAATCAGGCTCGTTCATCGCCCTGCAGCACAAGTGGACGCTGCGCACGTGCTTCAACGCGCAGGAGGAGATCTACCTGGCGTCGATGGACGAGATCAGCCAGGTGAAGGAGATTCACCCGCAGCTCGGGCGCTATCTTGGTCCGCCGTGCGTGCTGCGCAACAAGATCGTGTCGCCACGCTGCACCGAGGGCACCCACTTCTGCGGCGTGCCGGTCTGGAATACCTTCCCAAACGCCGAGCGCCGGCTCTGACGTGGCGCCGATCCTGCCGTGGCTCGCGCACCTCTACACCGCGTCGGGGGCCGTCATCGCCCTGCTGGCCACCGGCGTCACCTTCGCGCACAACTTTCGCGCCGCGTTCATCTATCTGGTCGTGGCGACGTTTGTTGATGCGACCGACGGCGTGCTGGCGCGCGCGCTCCGCGTCAAGGAGCGCCTGCCGCACTACGACGGCGCCCGCCTCGACGACATTGTCGATTACCTGACCTACGTGTTCGTGCCGGTACTGATCGTGTGGCAGGCCCAACTGGTGCCGGTCGCGTTTCCGGTGTGTGCGGCCATGTTGCTCGCCAGCGCCTACGGGTTTGGCCAGGCCGACGCCAAGGTGAACACCGGCGATCACTTCTTCACCGGCTTCCCCTCCTACTGGAACATCGTCGTCAGCTACCTGTATCTGTGGCAGCTCGCGCCGGTAGTGAACGCCGTTATTCTGCTGGTGCTGTCGGTGCTGGTGTTCGTGCCGATTCGGTACGTGTATCCCTCGCGCACCACGGCCTGGAAAATGCCGACGCTCGTTCTCGGCACGACCTGGGCGGTACTCTTGGCGTGGCTGATCTGGCGCCTGCCGGGTACGGGCGGTCCGTGGCTGGCGCTGTCGCTGGTGTTTCCGGCGTACTACCTGGGGTTGTCCCTCTGGTTGAACGGCGGCACTAACGTGCCGCCCTCCCGGTAGTCAGGAACATGTCGCCGCTGGTCATCATTTTCATTACGGTCTTCATTGACCTTCTCGGTTTCGGCATCATCATCCCGTTGCTGCCGTTCTACGCCGAATCCTATGGTGCGTCAGCGTTTACCATTGGCCTGCTCGGCACCAGTTTCTCGTTGATGCAGTTCGTGTTCTCGCCGATCTGGGGGCGCTGGTCCGACAAGATCGGGCGCAAGCCGATCATTCTGCTCGGGCTAATGGGGTCGTGCCTGTCGTACCTGGCGTTGGCCCTGGCGACTTCACTGCCGCTGATCTTCTTCGCGCGCATCATCGGCGGCATTGCCGGCGCCAATATTCCTACCGCGCAGGCCTACATCGCCGATGTGACGACGCCCGAGAACCGCGCGAGGGGCATGGGCATGGTCGGCGCGGCGTTTGGGTTGGGCTTCATCTTCGGACCCGCGATTGGCGGACTGCTCAGCCGCATCAGTCCGGAGGCGCCCATGTGGTTTGCGTCGGCACTGTGCCTCGGCAATTTCATCGCCGCGGGGTTCCTGTTGCCCGAGTCGCGCACGGCATCGACTGCCACCAAGACCCTTGGCCGCATGGAGGCGTTCAAGCATGCGCTGACCAAACCCGTGCTGGTGCTGCTATTGGCGCTGTTCTTTATCGTCACGGCCGCCTTCTCCGGTTTCGAGGCGACCTTCGCGCTGTTCAGCGAGGCGCGCTTCGGGTTCACGGCCGCCTCCATCGGGTTCCTGTTCGCGTTCATTGGCGTGGTGCTGGCCGTGGTGCAGGGCGTGCTGGTCCACAGAGTCGTCAAGCGCGTGGGCGAGGCGCGGCTGATTCCGGCCGCGATCCTCTGCATTGCCTTCGGCCTTGGCCTGGTGCCGTTTGCCCAGAGCGTGCCGACCTTGCTGGTGGCGCTTGGTGTGCTGGCGGTGGGCATGGGTTTCAATAGCCCGTCGCTGACGTCGATGGTGTCGCGGCTGTCGGACCCCGACGACCAGGGTGGCATTCTTGGCCTGGCCTCGTCGCTCGGCAGCCTGGGTCGGGTGTTTGGCCCGGCGTGGGGCGGCTACCTCTACGATGCCTACGGCATGACGACGCCGTACCTGAGCGCCTCGGGCCTGATGCTGGTCGCGTTTGCCGTCTCGTTCTTCGGGCTGTCGCGCCTGCGCCATGAAACCCACGCCCCTGCACGCGGCTAATCCCGGGCCGTATACCGGTGACGGCAACTGGACGTACCTGATCCCAGGCGAGCGGCCCGTGCTGATTGATGCCGGCGTTGGCGACGATGGCCACCTCGTTGCGATCGGTGCAGCCGCACCGGCCGGTCCGGCCGAAGTGATCGTGACCCACGCACATTCCGACCACGCGGCGGGTGCGCCGGCCATTCGTGCGCACTGGCCTTCCGTGAGCTTGCGCAAGTGGCCCTGGCCCGAGCGTGATGGCGAGGCGCCGTGGCAACCGCTTGCCGATGGCGACACGGTGGTGACCGGCGCGGGTCCGCTGCTTGTGTTGCACACGCCTGGGCATTCGCCGGATCACATTGCGCTGTGGCATGCGGAGTCGCGAACGTTGTTCGCCGGCGATCTGTTGCAGATGGGCACGACCGTGTTCATCCCGGCCTCGACTGGCGGCAGCCTGACTGACTACTTGCGGTCGCTTGAGCGTTTGTGGCAACTGTCGCCAGAGCGCGCCTGGCCCGCGCATGGACCGGTGATCGAAGACCCGATGGCGCTCATCCACTACTACCTGGATCATCGGCGACAGCGGGAAGAGCAGGTGTTGGCGGCGCTCGCGGATGGCCTGGCGACGGTTGAGGCGATTACCGATCGCATCTACACGAACCTGTCCCAGGCGCTGCTGCCGATGGCCCGCGAGAGCGTGCTGGCGCACCTGGTCAAGCTCGAGGGCGAAAGCAAGGCGCGAGGCGCGGAAGCGAATTGGGTACTCAGGCGATAGCAGAATTCGCCGACCGTGGACGCTGCGCGCGCGTCAATTTCTGCGATCTGGCGGCGGCGCCGATCCGCCCGCCCCTCTGAGATCGTGTCGGCATGCGCTTCGCAGGATCGGCCGGCATGTCAGACCCTGCGACCACCACGACACCGCCGCGATTGCTCGATCAGGTGAGGGCGGCCATCCGGCTGCGCCATTACAGCCGCCGAACGGAAGAAGCCTATGTCGGCTGGATTCGGCGCTACATCGTGTTCCACCGCAAGCGGCATCCGCGAGAGATGGGTTCGCCAGAGGTCGCGGCGTTTCTCAGTCACCTGGCCGAGCGTGGTGGCGTGGCGGCCTCGACGCAGAACCAGGCGCTTTGCGCGTTGCTCTTCCTGTATCGACAGGTGCTCGATCGGCCGCTTGCTCCGCTGCCCGGCGTGGCGTGGGCGAAGAAGGGTTCTCACGTTCCCGTGGTGCTCTCCCAGGATGAGGTTGCGCGCGTCCTGGACCACTTGCGAGGCAGCACGTGGTTGGTCGTGGTGTTGCTGTACGGCGCGGGCTTGCGACTGAACGAGTGTCTCGACCTTCGGGTCAAGGACCTGGACTTCGATCGGCGACAGATCACAGTTCGTGACGGCAAGGGCGGCAAGGACCGGCCGGTGCCGTTCCCGGCGCTGGCGGTTGACGGCCTCCTGCGGCACCTGGACGACGTGAGGCGATTGCACCAGCGTGACCTCGCGGCCGGTTATGGCCGGGTGATGCTGCCCGATGCCCTGGCGAGCAAGTATCCGAACGCCCCGGCCGAGTGGCGGTGGCAGTTTGTGTTTCCGGCGTCTCGCATCTGCCGCGATCCGAGGTGGGGGCCGCCGAGCCGGTATCGATTGCACGAGTCGGCCGTGCAGCGCGCGCTGACCGATGCGGCACGGCTGGCCGGGATTGAGAAACGGGTGTCATGCCACGTGTTTCGTCACAGCTTCGCGACGCACCTGCTTGAAGCGGGGGCTGACATCCGGACGGTGCAGGAGCTGCTGGGCCACAAGGATGTCAGTACGACCATGATCTATACCCACGTACTGAGTCGGGGGGCGATGGGGGTGCGCAGTCCTGCCGACGTCCTTCGACCCGGCCGGCGGAACGATTACCCGCGGGGAGGTGAGTAACGCATCCTGATGCGCGTGCTTCGCAGCCATGGCCCGGCTGACCCACCCGCTGAATGGGTGGTATCATCCGCGCCGTCAAGGGCTTTGCGGTATTCGCCTGCGGCCTGGCAGAGTTCCATTGCCGCATGCTCGCAGCCATGGTTGGTCGGAACTATGCCGACCCGTCCGTCAGTCTAGATACAGTTAGCCAGATCCACTTGCCAAGTGTGGGGGAAGTGCTAATCTTTGCCTATGGATTCGCGGCAACTTCTTGCTGAGGCGCTCCAGCTTTCGGACGAAGAGCGCGCGGCGCTCGCCGGCGAGTTGATTCAGAGCCTCGATCACGAGGTGGACGCCGAGGCCGAAGCTGCCTGGTCTGCAGAGATTCGGACGCGGCTCGATCGTGTCGACGCCGGTACGGCGACCACCGTACCGTGGTCGGAAGCCCGTCGGCGCATTCACGCGGCAGCCCAGCGTGGCCCTCGACCTTGAGTATCTCGAAGAGGCCGTAGTCGAAGCCGCAACCGCAGCTGCGTGGTATTCCACTCGCAGCGCGGCAGCGGCGGCGGGCTTCGAGGCTGAACTCGCCGAGGCGGAGTCGGCCATCCACATGTTGCCCAACGCGTGGCCCCCGTACGACCACGGAACGCGTCGCTACTTGTTGCGGCGATACCCATTGGGGGTGGTGTACCGCGTGGAGCGCACCCGCGTCTTGATCGTCGCGGTCGCTCATGGCCATCGCCGTCCCGGGTACTGGCGCGATCGCGTAAGGCCTGGCTAACATGCGACTGGAGCTGGCGGCGTTGAGCATTCGGGCTGTTGTGGCGGCTTGTTGCCGCCGCAGCTCAGGCGCAGTACGTTAAACTGCCTGGACGGACAATCAAATCTGGTATCGAATATGATACCATCCCGAAATGCGGGTAGTGCTCGACAGTAGCGTTCTCGTCGCTGCGCTGCGATCGCGGCAGGGCGCTTCGTTCCGCCTTCTGGAGCTACTTCGAGACGAGCAGTTCGAGATTGCGGTCTCGGTTCCGCTGGTGCTGGAATACGAGACCGCGCTCGTGCGACATGCGGTTGAACTCGGTCTCTCCCGCGACGCTGCGATCAGCGTCGTAGACTTCTTGTGTGCTGTGGCTCACCGTCAGGAGATTCATTTTCTCTGGCGGCCGAGTTTACCCGATCCGCACGATGAGTTCGTCTTGGAGCTCGCCGTCGCGGCCAATTGCGAGGCCATCATCACGCACAATGTGCGTGACTTCGTCGGTGCGAAGAAGTTCAAGCCCTTGGTGCTAACGCCATCAGCGTTTCTTGCAAGAATAGGGAAAGCATTATGAGCACGCTCAGTCTTCGGCTTCCGTCTTCACTGCACGACAAGATTCGTGAACTGTCCGAGCGCGACGAGGTGTCGATCAACCAGTTCATCGCAACCGCTGTTGCCGAGAAAACCGCAGCCTTGCTGACGGTTGAGTATCTGGAAGCTCGGGGGCGCCGAGGCAGCCGCACACAGTTCGATCGAATTCTGGCTCGGGTGCCGAACGTTCCGCCGATCCCGGGTGACGAGTTACCGACCCAGCGACGGCAGTCTAACAAAGCGCTGCAGCCGTCGAGCCGCGCGGGATC
>Ga0209553_1001770_pt1 | contig 10675 bp, 9 predicted proteins | sample LauGreFBDMM110DN_2_FD_188217 | JGI IMG/M metagenome (GOLD analysis project Ga0209553, IMG submission 188217) | Freshwater lake microbial communities from Lake Michigan, USA - Fa13.BD.MM110.DN (SPAdes) (version 2) | ecosystem: Environmental > Aquatic > Freshwater > Lake | place: Lake Michigan, USA...
CGCCGCGTCGGGCGTAGCGACGCAATAATCGCCACATATAAAGTTGGGGCGGAATCAAATTGTATTTGATCCACTCTTCCCATGAGTACTGTGATTTGTAGGCGGGCGATGTCATTTCCTTTGATAGCACGATTGATTGGGCTAGTGGAGCGGATCTGATATTCACTATCCTAGTCGCGGCGGAACTGATAAGCGAATGTCAGATCCAAAGTTCCACTAAACATTTTAAGTCTCGTGTGGTTTTTTGATTAGAATTTCCTATAAGTGCGCGCAGCGAAATCCTAGGAACTTCAAATCCACCACATGAGTGAAACACCGCACAAAGCGCCATGTCTGCTTCCCCATCGTTCCACCGCGATAATCGTCCGCTCGGCGTCGTCTTGATGCTGCTGGGCGCCTTGGTCATGTCTGCCACTGATGCCGGCGGTAAATGGGTCATGGTCCAAGATTACCATGTGGCACAGCTTAATTTCGTGCGCGGGTTTTTCGCACTCCTCATCCTCGCCCCCACGGCGCTGAGTGAGGGCGGTTTTGCCGCCTTGCGGACCAAACGTCCCATCGCGCACGGTTTGCGATCGGTGCTGCTCGTTTGCTTGGCTTACACGTGGTTCTTTGGACTAACGACTTTGCCGTTGTCTGAGGCGACCGCCATCGCCCTGTGCGCGCCCTTGTGCATGACAGCACTGTCGGTTGTGTTGCTGGGTGACAAAGTGGGATTGATAGGCTGGGGCGCGGTCCTGTTGGGCTTTGTCGGGATGCTGTTTATCATTCGGCCAGGAACGGCGATGTTCGAGCCAATGTTTCTGCTGCCGGCCTTTGCCGCCATTGGTTACGCGACGTACATGGTGACCAATCGCATGCTCAGTGCCACCGAGTCCGTCACCTCCATCACGCTTTATCCGCAATTGGGCATATTGTTTGTATCGGCGGTGTGGGCACCGTTAGTATGGCAAGATCTGACGTGGCCGGCCTTCTTGGGAATGGCATTCACAGGCACGGCGGCGGGGATCGGCCATTTGTTGCTGACCTATGCATTCCGATATGCTTCGCCGTCCGTTCTGGCCCCGCTCGATTACACCGCGCTCGTGTGGGCCACGATCTTTGGGTATGTGCTCTTTGCGCAATTGCCCGATGTGACGGCATGGGCAGGCATGGCGCTGATTGTCGCCGCAGGACTGATCGTGATCTATCGCGAAGCCATGGCCCCGCTTGTGAAGGCTGCCTCAGTGTGAGGCCGCAAAGGCGCGTTTGCCCTCAAGAATCAGGTCATAAAACTCCTGAGCACGGCCGCCGATGTGTTCAATCAATTTGGCGGTGTTGAGTTTCGTTGCCTCGCGCCATTTTGCGCGCTGTTCAGGCGTTAACACATGAACTGTTACTCCAATTGTGGCCAGCCGCGACATTTCCTGGTCGTACAGCTTCGCTGCTTCAGCGCGCTGCTCCGCTAACGTCTGATAACTGGTCAACACAATCTCGCGCTGGTCGTCCGGTAATTTATCGAGCCACGCTTTGTTGAAAACGCTCGAGCCCGAGGCGCGGCTGTGCTCGGTGAGCGTGAAGTGCGGCGCATAGTGGGTTTCGCCGCCGCGCGCATAAAGCACTAGAGGCGTCTCGCCGCCCTCGACCAATCCGGTTTGCAAGCTGGTGACCAGCTCGGTGCGTTGCATGTGAATCACATCAGCCCCCACGGCCTCCAGAAACATTTGCGATGTTTCAGAGGGTAAGGCGCGCATACGGTAATTTTTTGTGTCGGCCGGGCTTAGCAGCGGCTTCTTGCCGTAGATGTTGGTCCAGCCCACGTCCTGAAATTCGTGCAACACCACGCCCTTTTGGGCGGTCATCTCGACCAGTGGTTTTTTCAAGAAGTTGTCCAACACAAAATGGGCTTCAGCCTCTGAGTCGAACAGATAAGGCGCGGCCATCAGCGCATATTCGGGCACGAGGCGCGACATACTGGCTTCACCGAAGCTCGAGATTTGAATGCGGTTGCGCAGCAGCGCGTTCATCATGCCGTCTTCGCCACCGGTCTCGCCGCGAATCAATAGCTTGATGCCAATTTTGCCGCCGCTTTTGGCGGCTATCGTTTTGCCGTAGCCGTTCCAAATCAGATCACCAATATCCCCAGGTGCCGAAGCCGCACCCGCCGTGCCGATAATCACAGCGCCTTTGGGCGGCTCGAATGGAGTCTGCGAATGGCTTTCGCTGGGGACTGATAGAATCACCAAGATCAGCACGGCCAGTGCGGCGATAAAGTACCAACCAAGGGACGGCATTGGGGAGGGTCCTCACAAATCAAAACGCCCGCAGTGTGTACACGTTTTTCCGACGCCTTGGCAGCGGCTGGTGAACCTTTAAGATGAGAAATCTCAGAGAAGGGGTTTTGCCATGCGGATTCGTGCTGCCGTTTTACATCAGATGGGTGCTCTGCCGCCTTACGCACAGTCTCAGCCGCTGAAGATTGAAGAACTGGAACTAGACGCGCCCGGCGAGGGCGAGGTTTTGGTGAAGATCAAAGCCGCCGGTCTGTGTCACTCCGATCTTTCAGTCATTGAAGGCACGCGCCCGCGCCCCACGCCCATGGCCTTGGGCCACGAGGCCGCAGGCATCGTCGCGGGGCTTGGCGCAGGGGTGAAAGAATTTGCGATCGGCGATCATGTGGTGCTGGTGTTCGTGCCCAGTTGCGGGCATTGCATTCCGTGCGCCGAAGGGCGCCCCGCTTTGTGCGAACCCGCAGTCGTGACCAATACGGCAGGCACGCTGGCTTCGGGGGCGCGCCGCCTCAGCAAAAACGGCACGCCGATTCACCATCATCTCGGTGTGTCAGGGTTTGCCGATCATGCCGTCGTCAGCCGCCATTCACTGGTGAAGGTGGACAAGTCACTTCCCTTTGATGAAGCCGCACTCTTCGGTTGCGCTGTCATTACGGGCGTGGGGGCTGTGTTGAATACCTCGCGTGTCAAAGCTGGCGCGCGGGTTGCGGTGATCGGTCTTGGCGGTGTCGGACTTAACAGCCTACTTGGTGCGCAGGTGGCCGGTGCACGCCAGATTGTCGCGATTGATTTGCGCGAAGATAAGCTTGCCCTCGCCAAACAATTGGGGGCGACACATACGTTTAATGCCTCCGATCCAGACGTGGTCAATTTGGTCAAAGCGGCCACCAACGGCGGTGTCGATTACGCCTTCGAAATGGCGGGCTCGATCCCGGCGTTGGAACTGGCCTGGAAAATCACGCGTCGTGGCGGCGAAACCGTGACCGCAGGGTTGCCGCATCCACAAAAAACCATGTCTTTTGCGCCTGTTCAACTGGTCGGTGAGGAGCGCACACTCAAAGGCTCGTATTTGGGCAGTTGTGTGCCGGTGCGCGACATTCCCATCTACATTGACCTTTATCGCGCCGGCAAGCTGCCCGTCGACCGCCTGATGAGTGACCGGATTAAACTCGACGACATCAACGCCGCCTTCGATAAGCTGGCCTCAGGGGCCACGGTGCGACAAGTGGTGATGTTCGACTAGGTTTCAGGTGGTGTAAGCATGTTAATCAATAAGCCGCGCGCCTATGAGATTCTGGATAAGCACAAGCTCGACGGGCTGATCGCTGCCAATGCAGTGAACGTGTACTACCTCACCGATTATTGGGGCCCGTTCATGAACATGCTACGGCCCTTCTATAATTACGCCATGTTTCCGCGCCGCGAGAATGCGCCGGCCGCTCTGATCGGCTCAGCGGTCGAGTTTCAACGTTTACACGAAACGCCTGACGCGACCTGGGTTGAAAATGTGTGCGCGTATTCACACCCAACAACGTTTGATCGGCGTGATTTTGATCCGGACACTGAAGACCCCGAAGCCGTACAAGAAGGCCTGAAGTGGCCTGTGCGCGAAAGCACGTTGACTGAGGCTGATCATGTTTTCATCGCGCGCATGGAAACCTATCGGGGCAGATACTCCGTCAATGCAATCTATGGGCTGAAGAAGGCAATCAAAGACGCAGGCCTCGAGAACGGCACCTTCGCCGTGGATGATCCGCGCGTGATCACGTGGCTGCACGAGATCGGCCTGAAGCACGTCAAGGGCGTCGAAGGAACACAAATTTTCCGCGAGATTCGGATGATCAAGTCCGAGATTGAACTTACGATCATTCGCAAGGCCGCCGAGATGAACGAGATCGCTGTCAATGCGGCCATCGCCTCCTTGTATGTTGGTCAACCCCAAGACGAACTCGAGATTATTTTTAATACGGAGTTGGCCAAGCGTGGCGGCAAGGGGCGCTATTTATCCACGGGCACGCGCGGCCAACGCAAGTCGCGCATTCAAAAAGATCAACTCGTCACGTTCGACGGCCTGGCCGAATACAAGCACTACTGCGCCGACATGGGTCGCACGGCCATTTGCGGAACGCCAACCGATGAAATGCTGCTGCGCAATCAAGCCATGAAGGTCGGTTGCGACATCGCTTATGGCATGATCAAGCCGGGCGTGACGGGTCGCGCAGTGACGGAAGCGGTGATTGACGGCATGAAGAAAGCGGGCTTTCCGGGGTTTGTGATTTGCACACCCCATAGCGTGGGGCTGGAGCATACAGATCATCCATTGCCCATTGGCCCGCAGTTGCCCGGGAGCCAAGGTGCATTTGTGTTTTTAGAGAACATGGTGTTCACCATCGACATGCCCTATTACGAAATCGGCTGGGGCAATATGCATTTGGAGGATCTTATTCGCGTCACCGCAACGGGCATTGAACCGCTGAACAGTTGTGATGTGAGCTTGCGGATTGTTCCCGACAAGGGCCTGCCGCGCGCAGCAGAATAACCCCATGACCAATCCCTCTGCGCCGTCGTCTACGACCCCAAGCAATCGTCTCAATGGCGGGAAGGTGATCGCGCGCACGCTCGCGCATACCGGCGTCCGCACGGCATTTTGTTTGGCAGGAACGGCCCATACGCAGCTTTTGTTTGGCTTACAGGATGAAAAATTTCGCATCGTCTCGGGCCGTCATGAAACTTGTACCGTCGCCAGTGCCGATGGTTATGCGCGCGTCTCGGGCAAAATGGGCATCGCCCTGATCAAAGCCGACCAGGGCCTCCCCAATGCGATCACCGGCATTATCACTGCGCAACTGGCGTGTTCCCCGGTTGTGGTTCTCGCCTCGCTCACACCCGCCAACACCTTGGAAGCTGAAGGCGAGGATGAGAACGACATTCTTGATTTGGTCAAAGGCCAGTGCAAATGGGCCAAGACGGTGCCATCGCCTGATCGTCTGGCTGAGTTTGTCGAAGCTGCGATTCATCAGGCTACGAGTGGGCGGCCTGGCGTAGCGGTGTTGGGCGTGCCTCAACATTTTGAAGCGGCTGCCATGGAGTATATTGAACGCGCCAGACCACAAATCGCGAATCGAAATGCGCCTGTAGCTGATGTCTCGTCAATCGATGAGGCGGCGCGGCTGCTCGCTCAGGCGCAGCACCCCATGATCATTGTCGGCAGTGGTGCGGCCTTGTCACAGGCTGGCGCAGCTTTGCGCCAATTGGCGCGCACGTTCAAAATCCCAGTCCTTGGCAGCAATCTGGGGCGTGGGCTCGTCCCCGAAGACATGAAACTGGGATTTGCCTGGCCTTTAGCACAGGTGGCGGCGCGCGACGCCGATGTGGTGCTGATTGTGGGACTGCGCATGGGTCAGCGCATGGGCTATGGCCTAGCACCAAGATTTTCTGCAGATGCGAAGTTCATCCAAATCGATGTTCACGCCGAGGAGATTGGGCGTAACCGACCTGTCGATGTTCCCATCGTTGCCGATGCCAAAACGGCGTTGGAACAGCTGCACACTGCGCTCGCGGCGAAAAAGGATGCAGTCACCGCCGATCCGCTCTGGGTGAATAACGCGCTTAAAATTCGTTTGGCACGCATCGACGAATTGGGCCGCGACGAAAAAGCACCCATCCATCCCTACCGCATGGCGCGCGACTTGATGGCGCAGATGCCCGAGAATGCCATATACGTCGGAGACGGCGCAGATATTCAAAACTGGATGCACGCGATTTTGCGAATCAAATCTGAACGAGCGTTTATGGATCACTATCCGCTTGGCTCGATGGGCATTGGCACGCCTTTGGCTTTGGGGGCAGCTGCTGCTGCACGTGAAATGGCGGAAGAAACCGGTGACATGGAACGCCCTGTGGTGCTGGTCACGGGCGATGGCTCGTTTGGTTTTTATTGCAGCGAATTGAATGGCGCAGCTTTGGCAGGTTTAAAAATCGTCTGCCTCATTTCAAATGATGGCGCCTGGGGTACCGAAAAGCACGGCCAAATGAACGCGCTGGGAAAATCGGTGAACTGCGAGCTGGGCCAGTGGGACTATCAGATGATCGCCCATGCCTATGGGCTGAATGGCGAGCGCATCGAAAAACCCGAAGACATAGCGCCCGCGTTACGCCGCGCCTTTGCCGCCGATAAAACAACAGTGCTCAATGTCATCACCGATCCCGCCGCCGGGCTTGTGCGCAAACAAGACCCGCGCGTTCAGACTGTCGCGTTTGAAGATTTGGTGTCCAGCCAGAAAAAGCACTACACGCCAGCGATTGCTTAAGCCAGTTACGAGCAACTTCGTATTTGTCCTGCTTTGATATAGAAAAATTTTCCTCTTCGTTCGTATTCCCTCTATCAGGAGGGGAAGAGTAGGGTGAGCTTCGATTCCGCCTTTTGATATTGTCGCTGTCGAGGTTTCCATGACCACCACGCCCAAGCGCCCGAACACCCTCACCGGGGGTGAAGTCATTAACCACGCGCTGTCGCGCTATGGTGTGAATACCACCTTTGCCCTGGCGGGCACCGCGCATGCGCATCTGCTGTGGGCTATGGAGCAAGATAAAGCGCGCCATCCGTGGACGATTATCTCAGGCCGTCATGAAACGGGCACCGTAGGCGCGGCGGATGGCTATGCGCGCGCCACAGGCAAATTGGGCATTGCCATGATCAACGCCGAACATGGCCTCGCTAACGCTATGACGGGTATTGTGGTGGCGCAGGCAGCGTGTTCGCCGGTGCTGGTGCTCACAACGTTGGGCACACCATCGCAAACCGAAGCGATCTCCGAGCGCGGCAACGACCTCATGGATATGGCCAAGCCGTTCGTGAAATGGGCCAAGGCCGTGCCTGACCCCTCGCGACTGGAAGAATATGTGCACGCTGCGGCCAAGCAAGCCATGACCGGTCGGCCGGGCGTGGCGATGTTGGGCATTCCCAATGGCTGGGAGTCAAAAGCCGTCGAGATGTCAGAACGCGGCGAGATGGCGCTGACCACACCACGCCATCCTGGCCCATCCGATGAAGCGCTGAAAACCGCTGCGGCGTTATTGGCCAACGCCAAACGCCCCCTGATTTTGGTTGGGGCTGGGGCGATGCTGTCGGGGGCCTCTCCTGCGCTGCGCCGCTTGGCCGAGACGTTCCGGTTCCCCGTGTTGGGCAACAGCATGGGGCGTGGCATCGTCGCGGAAGATTTAAAAATTGGCTTTCCCTGGCCGCTGGCGCAAGTGGCCGCCAAACATGCTGATGTTGTGTTGGTACTGGGCGCACGATTGACGCAACGCATGGGCTTTGGGCTGGCGCCGCGGTTTGCCCAAAACGCTAAATTCATCCAAGTCGATGTTCATGCCGAAGAGCTGAACCGTAATCGCGTCATTGATGTACCCATTGTCGCCGACGTTCGCCTCACTGTCGAAGCGCTGCAAACCGAACTGACGCGCATTGGCTTTAAAAATAGCGTCGATCCCACCTGGATCAACCAGGCCATGACTGCTCGCGTGGCGCGCATTGAAGAATTGGGCTTGGACGAGAGCGCACCCATTCATCCCTACCGTATGGCGCGCGAGTTGATGAAAGTGATGCCCGATGATTCGATTTATGTGGGCGACGGCGCTGACATTCAAAATTGGATGCACGCGATTTTGCGCATCAAGCACCCCCGCGCCTTTATGGATCATTATCCTTACGGGTCCATGGGCACAGGCACGCCGCTGGCCATTGGTGCGGCGTCAGCCATGAAAGAAGAAGCGCTGAAGGCGGGCACTACGCCGCGCCCAACGGTGTTGGTGACTGGCGATGGCGCGTTCGGCTTTTATTGCAGCGAATTCAATGGCGCCGTTATGGCGGGGTTACGCTTGATTTGTCTCATCTCGAACGATGCAGGCTGGGGCACAGAACGCCATGGCCAACTCAAAGCGCTGGGCGGGCAAGTGAACTGCGATCTGGGCCATTGCGATTATCATTTGATTGGCGAGGCCTACGGGGCCATCGGTTGGCGCATCGAGAAACCGGCAGATATTGCGCCTGCACTGAAAATGGCCTTTGCAGCGGATCGTCCGGTGGTGCTGAATGTGATCACCGACCCCATGGCAGGTTTGCTGCGCAAGGAAGACCCGCGCGTGCAATGCATCGCATTTGAGGATTTAGTCTCAAGCCAGAAGACGCAATACACGCCGGAGATTGCATAAAGAAAACCCGGCCATCGACAAAACCGGCAAGCGGCTTGCTATGGGCTCCACAACAGGATCGTTATGGACAACTGATAACAGTGGCGGGTCGTAGAAGCTGATCAGCGCCCACTTGCCGCCGATTTACGCCGTGCGGTTTGGTTAAGCCGAGCTAGAAATTAACGTCGCTGATAATGTAATTCTTCACGGCGGGGACGAAGTCGCCCTTGATCACTTTGACGTGGTGGGCGTCTATTTCATACGTTTGGCGATCATCGTCATTGGCGAAGTCTGCCACCAGCAACCACTCATAGGGGGCCTTATCGCCTGCGGGCAGTTTGTTCTTTTCTAGCATGTATCCTTTGATGGTTGAGATCGTGCGCAGTGTTTGCATCGAGTCGATGACGCGCTTTTTCTCGGCCTCACTTAGTTCATCTTTCAAGTTAAATAATACCGTATGGCGATGCATGAGGCTGTCCTTCAATCTTAATGATGCAAAAGCTTCTGGACCTATCCTAGCGGTGCGACCAAGATGCGGTCTACCACAGATTTGCGCATTGGCCTGGGCGTTATGTTGTTTAGTCTGCGGCATCACTTTAGGAGCATCATGATGTCTCGTCTCCCTATCGCCGTTCTCGCTGCCTTAGGCCTGCTCATCTCCTCCGCTCAAGCCTTTACTGTGCTGATCACGGGCACCAATCGCGGTATCGGGCTGGAACTGGTCAAGCAATACGCTGAAAAGGGGTGGGATGTTGTCGCCACCGCGCGCAACCCCGTGAAAGCCGATGAGCTTCAGGCTTTAGCCAAAAAGCACAAGAAGGTCACAGTCGAAAAATTAGATGTCAGTGACGTGAAGGCCATCGAAGCCTTAGCGGCAAAATACAAAGGTAAACCCGTCGATGTGCTGATTAACAATGCAGGCACTTTGGGCGATGTGTCGAAACAAACCATTGGCGCATTGGATCAAACTGAATTTGTGAGCGTGCTCAACGCCAACACCTTCGGGGCATTGAAAGTCACCGAAGCCTTCAAATCTAATCTGGCTGCGAGCCAAATGAAAAAAGCCTTCGCCATGACCAGCGGCTTGGGCTCGTCGGAACTCACCGCGCGGCGCGGCGGCTTTTACGCCTATCGCATGAGCAAAGCGGCACTCAACATCGGCTTTCGCGCGTTAGCGGCTGACTGGAAGGCCGAGGGCATTATGGTGGGCATTATCGCACCGGGCATGGTGGAAACGGATTTGCTTCGAGCATCTAATTTTCCTGGCAAAGGTATCAGCACGCAGGAAAGTGTGACCGGAATGATGAAGGTCATCGATGGCATGACATTGGAGAGTAACGCCAAAGCGCTTAATTACAACGGCGAAGCGATTCCGTGGTAACGCATCGAAAAAACCAGATCAAAAGGGGCCGTTTGATGCGGCCCTTTTTTATGGCGTCTTGATGTTTGAGTTATGATGGCGGGGCGCGAAGCCGAGAATGTTATTCTCGGGGTCGGCGATGTAATAGATCGACACTGGGCGATCAGACGCCGTCCATTTTTCCACTAAAGTTGCCCCTGCGGCTTTGGCCCGCGCTATCACAGCCTCTTGATCTGTGGTTTCAAAAATCGCCACCACGCCTTGCTGCGTGCGCGAAGTCTTTGCCGGCCCTGGTTTGGTGTTGGGGTCCATCTTCACAACTTCTAGAGACCCCACTTGCCCGTCGAGATGGAAGATCACGCCGCCGTTGGCCGAGACCCGCACTTTCTGGAACCCGAGTGCGATATAAAATTCCGACAACTTAGCAGGGTCGGGCGAGCGCACCAAAATCGTGGGCGCTGCGGTGAACAGAGGCGCTTTGTCTTGAGCCGTTGCAATGCTCGAAAGTGCGAAGGTTATCGCGAGTGAAATGGCAAGAATGGTTTTCATTTTGGCCTAACTTTTTTCGACAGCATCGCCATCAAGCCGGACAACTCACACCTGTTCCGCCCAGGCCGCAATAACCGCCAGGGTTTTTGGCCAGGTACTGCTGATGATAGTCCTCGGCGTAATAAAACTCGGGTGCATTTATAATTTCTGTGGTCACAGCACCAAATCCGCTTTTACTTAATGCTTGCTCATATGCGGCCTTAGAGGCCTCGGCCAATTTACGCTGGGTATCGGAGTGCACATAAACACCCGAACGATACTGCGTACCCACGTCATTGCCCTGACGCATGCCTTGCGTGGGATT
>Ga0209553_1001773_pt1 | contig 10663 bp, 11 predicted proteins | sample LauGreFBDMM110DN_2_FD_188217 | JGI IMG/M metagenome (GOLD analysis project Ga0209553, IMG submission 188217) | Freshwater lake microbial communities from Lake Michigan, USA - Fa13.BD.MM110.DN (SPAdes) (version 2) | ecosystem: Environmental > Aquatic > Freshwater > Lake | place: Lake Michigan...
GTGTAATGTAAAATTACTAAATTAACCGCCTATTTGGTTACAAAAAACGAAAAAATAATAGTAATATGTTAATGAAAATCACCGCAAAATTCTAATTACCTCTAACAATTTTACTGGTACTACGATATAAATAATTTTCGTAGATATGACGTCTTGCAAAACGATCTGGGGTATCTGAATTGACCAATTTTACATAAATCGCTTTAGGTACTCCGTAGTACTCATATTCATTACCATCTGAAAATACGACCCTTAAAATTTCAGACTTAAATTCAAAATCATCCATACTGGCTTCAGAAATTGTTTTAGTATATTCTGCAAAAGTGGCTTCATGCGTTTCTTTATGCACGCTCACTAAAAAATGGTAGGAGGCAATTAGTTTAGCCGACTTTACTTCTGCTTCTTTTTTAGCATCCTCACTGTCCTGAAATTTATCAGGATGCCATTCCATCATAATCTTACGATATACTTTTTTTAAGTCACTTAAGGTAGCTTTATCGTTCACCCCTAAAATAGCTCGATGTCTTTCAATTCGCTTCATATATGAATAATGTGGCGCGAAAGTACAACAATATATATGAACCAAAAAGCCCTTCCAGTATTTACTGAAAGGGCTTAACCAAAACTCAAAAATTTCACGACTATTCTTTTATAAAGAAAAGTGGTTTATTTCACTTCTTCAAACTGTGCATCTTCCACAGTATCATTGCTAGCACCACCATTTGCTTGACCACCGTCAGCACCTGGCGCACCTGCTTCAGATCCACCTGCACCCGCTGCTTGTGCTTTGTAAATATCTTCACTTGCAGCAGTCCATGCAGTATTCATTGCAGCTAAAGCAACTTCTACTTGTGTTATATCCTGTGCTTGATGCGCTACTTTCAATGTTTCTAAAGCAGTTTCAATTGGCGCTTTTTTATCCGCTGGGATTTTGTCGCCAAATTCCTTCAATTGTTTTTCTGTTTGGAAAATTAAGCTATCCGCCTCATTTAATTTTTCAACTCTATCTTTTTCTATTTTATCAGTTGCTTCGTTGGCTTTTGCTTCGGCTTTCATTTTTTCAATTTCTTCCTTAGTCAAACCACTACCTGCTTCAATTCTGATTTTTTGTTCCTTACCCGTTCCTTTGTCTTTTGCACTAACGTTTAAGATACCGTTTGCATCAATGTCAAAAGTAACTTCAATTTGAGGAACGCCTCTTGGTGCTGGTGGAATACCATCCAAGTTAAACATACCCAAACTTTTATTTTGCGCAGCCATTGGACGCTCACCTTGAATTACATGAATTTGAACCCCTGGTTGATTGTCGCTTGCGGTTGAATATACTTCGGTCTTTTTTGTTGGTATGGTTGTGTTGGAAGAAATCATAGTTGTCATAACACCACCCATAGTTTCAATACCTAAGTTTAATGGCGTTACATCTAATAACAATACATCTTTTACATCACCAGTTAAAACACCACCTTGTATACCAGCACCAATCGCAACCACTTCATCCGGGTTTACAGAACGGTTTGGTTTTTTACCAAAGAATTTTTCAACCAACTCTTGTACTTTAGGAATTCTTGAAGAACCACCTACTAATATAACTTCATCAATTTGAGATGTTGCATAACCTGCATCTTTTAATGCAGCTTCACAAGGCTTTAAACATCTTGCAAATAAATTATCCGCTAATGATTCAAACTTTGCTCTTGATAATTTTAACACTAAGTGTTTAGGAACGCCATCCACTGCAGTGATATAAGGTAAATTAATTTCAGTTTCAGAAGATGAACTTAATTCAACTTTTGCTTTTTCAGCAGCTTCCTTTAATCTTTGCAAAGCCATTGGATCTTTTCTTAAATCAATCGCTTCTTGTTTTTTAAACTCATCCGCTAAAAAGTCCATGATCACTTTATCAAAATCATCACCACCTAAATGTGTATCACCATTCGTTGATTTTACTTCAAATACCCCATCTCCTAAATCCAAGATAGAAATATCAAAAGTTCCACCACCTAAATCGAATACTGCAATTTTTTGCTCAATATTCTTTTTATCTAAACCATAAGCCAATGCAGCAGCAGTTGGCTCGTTTACAATTCTGCGAACATTTAAGCCAGCAATTTCACCAGCTTCTTTGGTTGCTTGACGTTGTGCATCATTAAAATAAGCAGGTACGGTAATCACCGCATCTGTTACTTCAGTGCCCAAATAATCTTCAGCAGTTTTTTTCATTTTTTGTAACACCATTGCTGAAATTTCTTGTGGGGTATACATACGATCATCGATCGCTACACGCACTGTATCATTTTCACCTTGCACTATTTTATAGCTCCAGTGACTTTTCTCTTCTGAAATTTCATTAAAACGACGTCCCATAAAACGCTTCACACTCGAAATCGTGTTTTCAGGATTAGTGATGGCTTGACGTTTAGCAGGATCACCTACTTTACGCTCCCCATTTTTCAAAAACGCGACAACCGATGGCGTAGTTCTACGTCCTTCGTCATTGGCGATAACTACTGGTTCGCCACCTTCCATAACTGATACGCAACTATTTGTGGTACCTAAGTCAATTCCTATTATTTTTCCCATAATGCTTGATTTTCAATGTTTAATTACTCAATTATAGGCAATCATTATGCCATTGGCAGATAGGTGCAAATTTGTCATAAATGGCAGAAAATCAGCCTAATTCATGCTCTGAAATGGCATATTATAAAAATAAAGATGCAGAAAAGTCAGTTAACAGGTACAAATAATGAGCGGTTTAAGCAGATTAGCTATTCGCCCCAACTGACTTGAAAGTGAAGTTTTTTTGGCTGGTATAGCTAAAAATGACCACAAAAAAGGTGGTAACTATTTTGGCTAAAGTTGGATACCAACCAAAATAATCAACAAATAACTTCAAAAAGATATAGTTTAAAATGATACATCCAAAAACCACAAAAAAGTACTTCATCAGCTGCTTCCTCTTAGGCACCGTAGTTTCCTGAAATACCACATACCTACTTAAATAAAATCCGATGGGGAAAGTAATACAAAAACTGATGATGAAGGACGCGATATGGGGGCTAATACTTAAGCTACTAACATGAATAATTTCCTTGTGTAAAATGTAATTATAGGAAACAAAGAATAATAAGATATCAAGTACCGTATTGGCACCGCCACAGGCTGCATACCGGAATGTTTTCAACGACATTAGTTTTTGAAAAACCGGGTAAACCCAATCAATCAATTTAAGAATGATATGACTAATTATTTCATGCAGTTTTAACATGTATGCTCAAAGGTAATCTTAATTAATTACTTTTGTAGGAGGCAACCCTACTTTATGAATTTGATAACTAATTTAAAGCAGTCTACTTCCAAATGTATTCATACATTATATGGTGTAAATATACCAGCAGATCAGGTATTGGTGAACGCAACCAAACCTGAAATTGAAGGTGATTATACCATCGTATTATTTGCATTTGTGAAACAATTAGGGAAAAGTCCAGAAGCCTTAGGAAATGAGCTAGGTGCTGCGATGTTAGCTGACATGCCGGGGGTACTAACGCAATTTAATATTGTCAAAGGTTTTTTAAATTTCACCATCAGCAATGAATATTGGTTTGATTTTATCAATGGTACTGATCCCAATCAATTAGTACCCGCTACTGAAAACAAACAAAAGATTATGGTGGAGTATTCCTCCCCCAATACAAACAAGCCATTACACTTAGGGCATTTAAGAAATAATTTTTTAGGATGGAGCATTGCAGAGATTTTAAAATTACAGGGACATGAAGTTTTCAAGACATGTATTGTAAATGATCGCGGTATTCATATTTGCAAAAGCATGATTGCTTGGCAAAAATTTGCAAATGGTGCAACCCCTGCTGATACCCATCAAAAAGGAGATCATTTTGTAGGCGACTACTATGTCAAATATAATGATGCCTTTAAAGCAGAGGTTGCTGAATTAGTTGCAGGTGGCATATTATCTGAAACAGCTGAAAAGGAAGCCCCTATTTCGAAAGGTGCTCAAGCCATGTTGTTATTATGGGAACAAGGCGATGCTGCAACCATCGACTTATGGAAAAGAATGAATACTTGGGTGTATGAAGGATTTGAGGTGACTTATAAAAAAATAGGCTCTGATTTTTTAAAAACCTATTACGAAAGCAATACTTATTTATTAGGCAAAGAATTAGTATCAGAAGGTTTAACAAAAAAGGTATTTTTTCAAAAAGAGGATAGTTCGGTTTGGATTGATTTAACCAATGATGGATTAGACGAAAAAATTGTACGTCGAAAAGATGGCACTTCAGTATATATGACGCAGGATATTGGTCTTGCGCAATTAAAACAAAAAGAATTCAATACGGATGCTAGCATATATGTAGTGGGCGATGAGCAAAACTATCATTTTAAAGTATTAAAATTAATTTGTCAAAAGTTACAATTGCCCGCTGCTGATGGTATTTATCATTTAAGTTATGGCATGGTAGAACTTCCTACCGGCAAAATGAAAAGTCGTGAAGGTACCGTAGTAGATGCAGATGATTTGGTGGATGAAATGATTAAAATTTCTAAAGAAAAAACGGAAGCCTTGGGTAAAGTGTCTGATTTTACGCCAGTACAACTTGAAGAATTATATAATACGATTGGTTTAGGCGCACTTAAATTTTTCCTTTTAAGGGTTGATCCTAAAAAGAAAATGATTTTCAATCCTGAAGAGAGTATCGATTTTCACGGCTTCACAGGTCCATTTATACAATATACCCATGCCCGTATTAAAAGCATTTTACGTAAAACTGGAACGGCGGTAACACTTACCACAAATGAATTATTGCTCTTAGAAAAACAGTTGGCGATTGAATTATCGCTATTCCCAGCCATCATTAATGAGGCTGCTGATAATTTAGACCCTTCAAAAATTGCGATATACGCATTTAATTTGGCGAAGCTATTTAATACCTTCTATACCGAACATTCCATTGCAAATGCGAACACCGATACAAAAAAGCAATTAAGAATTAAAATTGGAATTTTAACAGCTGCTACTTTACAAAAAGCAATGGGCTGTTTGGGAATTGCAGTTCCAGAACAAATGTAATGTTTACGCTAAAGATTATTTAGCTTTAATTTCGCTATATAATCAGATTAACTTCTCTTCAATTTTGAATTCTTATACACTTCAGGTGTTTCTTCTTCAAACCCCCACTGCGTTAATAATTCATCCATTTGTTGTTTAGGAAGTGTAGCTTGATCATAGTGTCCCGCATTCATTTTTTGTCGCATGGCTTCATAAATACTTACGGCACATGCCACTGAAATGTTTAAGCTTTGAATGATGCCCATTTGTGGGATAATAAAATTGCCATCGGCTAAGTTTCTAAATTCTTCCGTGACACCTGCATGTTCGTTGCCAAAAACCAATGCAATAGATTCTGAAAAATTAATATCATGTAAACTCACCGCATCACTTGACAAATGGGTAGTCAATATTTTTTTGAAATTTTTTCTTAACGAAGTAACACATTCTTCCAAATTATCAAATTCATGAATGGTTAGCCATTTTAAGGCACTACTGCTACTGCGATATCCCCATTTTTTATGCTTTGCTATTTTTGTGGTAAGTACATATACATCCTGAATACCCACTGCATCACAGGTACGCATTACTGCAGATACATTATGTGGATCCTGTACATTCTCCAACACCACCGTTAAATTGGCTTGTCGTTTGCTTAAGACTTTTAATAATTTATTGGTACGTTCTGGTGTCATATTCGGCTAATGATTGAATTCGGTTATTTTATTCATTAAAAATATTACTTAACAAATGGAGCGCGATATTGCACGCCTAAACCAGGCTTTGTTAAAGGTGTTATTTTGCCATTGTTTTGCGCAAAGCTAAAATCAAGGCCTACCCCATTCAGCTCTGTCATTAATAATGGCCCATCCATATCTACATAATCCAATTGTGGCAAAAACTGTGCGATCGCTGCTGAACCAATCACACTTTCATTCATGCTTCCCATCATCACTTTCAATCCTACGTTTTTTGCTTCCTTAATCATTCTTAATGCAGGTGTGAGTCCACTACATTTGGTTAACTTAATATTGATACCATGAAAATAATTTGCGCAAGTAGCGACATCTTTTTCAAACACACAACTTTCATCCGCAAACAATGGTATTACAGATTGCTTTTTCAATTCCGCCATACCTTCCCAATTATCTTTGGACAAAGGTTGTTCTATTAGTTCAACGCCTAATTTTTCGAATGCAGGTATTTTAATTAAAGCTTCCTCCGTTGTCCAACCCGCATTGGCATCAACACGAAAAGGTACCGTGGTATGTTTGCGTAAAGCGGTTAGCATTTCAATATCATAATCGGTTCCTACTTTCACTTTGTAAATAGGCCATGGATGTGCGTTCATCTTTTCTACCATTTTCTCTATTGGATCAATCCCTAAAGTATAATCACAGATAGGTGTTGGTGTATTATTATCCCAAGTGGTTTGCCACATTTCATGAAGGGGTTGCTTTTTCATCTGTCCAAACAAATCCCAGCCTGCCATATCTAAAGCGCAAACTAAAAATGGATCCTTTGGAAACAAATGATGTAAAAAGTGCCAAAATCTTTCTGGATCAATTAATGCAAATTTTTCAATGAGTTTTCTTTGTTTTTCTAATTGCTCCATCATCCCTTGCACCGTTACATCATAATAGACAATAGCTGGCGCTTCACCATAACCTACCCAATTGCCTAAAGACAATTTAACCATTAAACTATGCTGATGCGTTTTAGTTCGACCATTTGAAATGGTGAAAGGATACTCAAAAGGTAATTGCTGCTCCCAAAATTCTAATTGCACTACTATTAATTTTTGCTAAGATACAAAACATTAGCGTCCACTTGATTGGATGGTCTTTTTCCATTCCTTATTAAATTCATCTTGTTCTAATAAGTTTTCAAGGGTAATATGCATGCTGTTTTACCAATAAGTATCGTTTAAAAATTTTATAGTAATTAACTTTGTAACAAGGATATTTTAAAATCCGTCTTATCGAATTCCAAAGGAGGCACATCCATCTATTTTGCAATTCAATCCTTTGGTCTTAATTTGTATCAAATAGGCATAAAGATTAAAATAAGTGTGTAAAAAGAAAACATTAAAGTAAAAAATTAATAGAATTTATATATTCAAGGCTAATTATTGGTATATTGCTTATTATCAAGTGCTTAGGGCAAATAAATGGACAAAATTGTAATATATACAGATGGTTCCTCCAGGGGAAATCCAGGGCCCGGTGGTTATGGGGCACTATTGATATGGGGAGAAAAAATGAAAGAACTTTCAGGCGGTTACCGAAAAACCACGAATAATCGTATGGAGTTATTAGGTGTAATTAAAGCCCTACTTTCCATCAAAAAAAGAGAATTACCCATTCACATTTATACCGACAGCAAATATGTGGTGGAGTCAGTGGAGAAAAAATGGTTGGACAATTGGATTAAAACTGACTTTAAAGGAGGTAAAAAAAACAAAGACCTGTGGTTACAGTACCACAAAATAGCTGGCCCTTATAGTATTAAATTTCATTGGGTGAAAGGGCATGCGAATAATCCATTCAACAATCGATGTGATGAATTAGCGACCCAAGCTGCCGATAACGGACCTTGGGAAATTGATACTGCATTTGAAGCAGCGCAAGCTTAGCTTCTGTTGATTTATTACCTAGGGTAATTACAATCTACCTAACAAGGAGCATTCAGATTAAATTTTCAACGCTTACTAGATAGATATTCCCAATTATACCGTTTTATATTGTGGCACCATTAAACGGAAACTGCCAAATAAAACGCCACCGAATATCAAAGTACTTGCAACACTATATGGATAAAATGGCAAACCATCCATCATTGTTTGCATGAGACCTGTCATGTTTAATGCATGATGATATCCACCCCCTTGCGCCCAAACTAAAAAGTTGGAAACTAAAAAATAAACAGTGGGTGCAGCCAAAAAGCCAATCACAAATTTTGAAACTTTATTATTTTGTAATCCAAATCCAAATACCGCAGTACCTGCAATTAAAACATAATTTAATAATTGTCCGCTATAAAAACCTTCTATTGGTGACAAATGATAAATGAATAATACTTGGTATAACAAATCTGAAATAAACATGGATAAAATCGGCAATAAAAATGCATATTGCTTATTTTTAGAAAACAAGGATCCTCCAAATAATGCAATAGCAATTTGTGGTGCAAAACCATAAGGACGTCCTGGCATTACACGATATAATGCACTTGTTGCAATCATGATCACTAAGGCAATAATTATTTGTTTATTTAATCTCATCGTTGTATTTTTTCTATGGGTTTATCCTTCTCCAATTATGAATTAAATGAATTAGGTTTTCAAAAATAAGGATTCAAATTAACATTGCAGAATTTACATTTTCCTCATATGTGAATAACCTTAAGGAACAAATGACCTAAACAATAAGGAATCACTATTCGCAGTCAATACAACCGATTGCCCTGCAGGCAACAAAGCCACTTCCCCTGCTTTTAATAGGAGCTTATCCAGCTGAATTTCGCCTTGAGTCAATAATACCATTTCAAGTCCGCTTGTATTGATTGTGTAAGATTTACCCTTAGGAAGGTTAATTTTTGTTAAACCAAAATCGGGAACTGGGCAAGGATACCTTGTTTCAAATTCATTTAAAGCCTCCCCTTTTAAAACATTTGGGTAGGTTGGAATAAATTTCACTTGCTTTATGAGCTCATGCACATCCACGTGTTTTGTCGTTAAGCCTCCTCTTAATACATTGTCACTATTCGCCATCAACTCAATATTCTGACCTTCCAAATAAGCATGTAGTAATCCCGCTCCTTGAAAAACACTTTCGTATTTTGCTACTTGTACAATGTTTAAAATATAGATCGAGAAAATTCCTTTGTCAATATTTTTATCTGGAATTAGACCATTATAATATTTATTCGCCCACCAATGTGGATGCGATTTATCAACTGATCCACTCTTAACAGAACGCACGGCATCCAACATTAATGGCTTTAAAATGGAATCCGCATCCTCCGACGAAAGCTGCATAAAAAAACGATATAGCCCTTCAAAGTTATCCCCGTTAAAATGAACTTGCAATGGATTGAAATAAGAAAAATCTTTTAATCTTGCCGCTAATAATTCAGGTGCTAAAAATCCGTGTAATAACCAAAAATCACTCAAGGCCACCATTACTTCTGGCTTATGGTTTTTATCTTTATAGTTTCTACTAGATGCATTCAAATCAATTCCAGCAGCCTCCTCTTTTTCATAGCCGAGGATAGCATTTTGTTTATTTGGATGCGCTTGAATACTTAGCATTTTAGCCACATCCAACACCTTATATAAATAGGGTAATGCCCCAAAACTAGCCTGTGTTTTTTCACCCAATAAAATAGCCCCATGATCCGCCAACATTTGATCTAATAAAACCATCCCATTTTCTGTGGTAATTTCTGAAACCGCCGCAGGATGTGCGCCCATCCAATACTCCGCATAGGGTTCATTGGATATATTATTGATACCCATCAAAGCTGGGATAAATTGGGTACCTCCCCAATCATAATGCCGATGCTTTCCTTGTAATTTATACGCTTTTTGCATGTATTTTATTCCGTTAGGTTTACGCCTAATACTTGATTATTATGAATAACAAAGATACTGGGTTTTTGGGCGAAAACATAACCGCGGAATACCTAACACAAAACGGATTTGAAATTTTACACCGGAATTGGCGCTATAAACATCTTGAAATTGATATTATCGCAATTAAAGATGGTATACTTCATATCGTTGAAGTTAAAACCAGAACAGATAATCAATTTGGTTTTCCCGAGCAAGCCATCACTTCAAAGAAAATGCAGTTTTTAAAAAATGCAGCTGCACACTACCAATATGAATACCCCCAATGGAAGTATTTACAGTTTGATGTCGCTGCATTATTGTTAACCCCATTAAACGAGTGGGACTTACTTTTTATTACAGATATTTATTTTTGATGTTTATTGCAATAATGCTTGCATTTTCTCTACCATCTTATAAGTAGCTGGACATAATTCAACATTTTGTTTGTGTACATGCATATAATCCGGCAACTTCTTTTTAGTTAGATGAGGAAATCCAGCGCAATCCGCAGGACGCACATCGTATATATCACACTTATGCGTTTTCAAATTCAAAAATTGACAAGGATTTAATTTATTCAACCAATCATTATCTTTCTTATCATAATGAAGCCACTTTTCTTTAAATTCCTTTGGTGTTGTATTTAAATGCGCTGAAATTCTTTTTATATCTGTAGGCGTAAAAGTTGGCGTCATTGTTTTACAACAATTTGCACAGCTTAAACAATCAACCTCCTGCCAAACTTCTTTATTTAATTTTTCAGCACTCGCTTCCCATGCTTTTGAATTGTGTTTACTTACTTTAGTCAAGAAAGATTTTAATTGTTTACCATTGTGTCTTACTTTCTGCTTAAATGACCTTAAATTTACTTTCATATAATGTTTAATCTGAAGAGGAATCAGACGCGAAATAAAATCATTATAGCTTAACTATCAAATCTATTATATCAGTATCATGCATTGGACTGTCTATAAAAA
>Ga0209553_1001774_pt1 | contig 10663 bp, 9 predicted proteins | sample LauGreFBDMM110DN_2_FD_188217 | JGI IMG/M metagenome (GOLD analysis project Ga0209553, IMG submission 188217) | Freshwater lake microbial communities from Lake Michigan, USA - Fa13.BD.MM110.DN (SPAdes) (version 2) | ecosystem: Environmental > Aquatic > Freshwater > Lake | place: Lake Michigan, USA...
TTCTTTCATCATTGTGGCGCGGGCCTCCGCATCTCACGTGCTTTTGCCTTTGGACATTGCATGCGCTCGCATCATTGGCGCTAGCTGTGTGCTGCTGCCGTGGGCTTGGTGGCTCATGCGCGAAGCCAGGCAACGCGGCGAACAAGTGGGCTCTTTGTTTGGTTTGTCGCCCTTGCCCTTGCACATCACAGTCAAGGCCGGCATGCTGGGTGGCTTCTTGTATGCCATGTTGGCCTACTTTGGCTTTTTTTATGCGCCCGCAGGACACGCCTCTGTGCTCATGCCTGGCAGTTTGCCGCTTTGGACCAGTTTGTTGATGTGGCTGTTTTTACGCGAACACATCGGCCTGAATCGCGCCATTGGTTTGAGCATGATTGTGTGCGGCGATCTTTTGGTGGGCGGTATGAGTTTGCTCAAAGCTTTTGAAGGCGGCGATGTTTGGATTGGCGATCTTTTGTTCATAGCGGCGGCTTTTTGTTGGTCAGCCTACAGCGTCATCGTACGGCGCTATGGTCTGGATGCCGTACGCGCCACCATGGCCATCACAGCTTTTGCGCTTGTGAGCTTTGTGCCTGCGTATGCACTGCTGGTGAATCTCAATGTGCTGCCAAGCCAGATGGCACAAGCCGACTGGTCTGAAATTGTGTTTCAAGCGGGCTTTCAGGGCGTCGGCTCGGTGGTCATTTCAGGCATTACCTTCACGCAAATGATTCGCACTTTTGGCCCTATCAAGTCCACCATGATCACGGCCTTGGTGCCGGGCTTGTCTGCGCTAGGTGCTGTGGTATTTTTGGGTGAGCCTTTGTCTTGGAATTTGTGGGCAGGTTTGGCTTTGGTCACTGGCGGCATTTTGTTTGGTGTGCGGCAAGCCGTGGTCAAATCCTAATTTCTCAAACTTGAATGCGATGACCCAAGTCCTGAAATTTTTGGCCTTTGACACCAGCACCGACATGATGTCGGTGGCCTTGTCGCAGGGTGACCAAACTTGGCATCACCACGGTGTAGGCGGTGCCAATGCGTCGGCACAATTGATTCCCACTGTGCATGCGTTGCTTGCGCAAGCGCAATTGCAACTTTCTGATTTGACTGCCTTGGTGGTGGGCCAAGGCCCAGGCTCTTTCACAGGACTCAGAACGGCCTGTGCGGTGGCGCAAGGACTTGCGTTGGGTGCCAATTTGAAGGTCATTCCTGTCGACAGTTTGAAGGCTGTGGCAGAAGATGCACGGCACTCGCTTGCTCATGCGCAAGACGGGTACATTGCCTCAGTGATGGACGCTCGCATGGGCGAAGTTTATGTGGGTGTGTATGCGTGGCATGCTGCCACGTCACAATGGACCTCTGTGCAGCCCTTGCAAGTAGGCCCACCCGAAGCAATGGCGGCGCAGTTAAGCCGCATGAACCTGCCCAAACTGGTGTTGGCAGGCAACGGCATGCAAGTCTACAAAGACCGATTTCCTTTGCAAGAATTTGAAGTGGGCGGTGTTCCCGTGACTTGTGTTGCCGCAGTGCCCAACGCATTGGCTTTGCTGCGCCTGGCGCCTGGCTTGTGGGCCAAGCAAGAAGCTGTTGCACCCGAGTGGGTTCAACCACTCTACATTCGCGACAAGGTGGCGCAGACCACAGCAGAACGCGACGCCATTAAACTGGCCAAAGCAGATGCCCTTGCCACTTCATCGGCATCCACCACAAGCTCACCCCCAACATGAACCTGTGGCCGCCAGAACTCAAGCAAATGCTGACACCGGAGATCCAGGTGCAGTTGCTCACCATGACCGAGGCCGATTTAGAAGCGGTGGTGGCGGTTGAACAATCGGCGTACAGCCACGCTTGGACATTGGGCAATTTCAAAGATGCCTTGAAGGCCGGTTATGTGGCTCACCGTTTGGTGGCGGGTGAGCATTTGGTGGGCTACTTTGTCGCCATGCAGGTCATTGACGAAGTTCATTTGCTCAACATCACCGTAGCGCCGCCCTTTCAGCGACAAGGTTGGGCACGTTGTTTGATGCAATCCTTGAGCCTTTGGTCTCAAGCCAATGGCGCAAGCTACCTGTGGCTTGAAGTGCGTGAAAGCAATGCACCTGCCTTGAATTTGTACCAAAGTTTTGGCTTTCAACAAGTGGGTTTGAGAAAAGATTACTATCCTGCTGGTAGAACCACCCGAGAGTCTGCGGTGGTCATGAGCATGCCCCTTAAAGCCTAAGCAATGACTGAAGATACAACGGCCCCTTTGGATAAAAACGCCACGCGTTTTGAACTGGACGATCGCCAACGTGCCATGTTGGCGGAAATGGGTGTGCGTGTTTGGATGCCGCAAACGGTACGTGCCTTGCCTGTCAAGGCTGCCAAGCTTGCACAAGTAGCAGTACCTCATCAAGCAACTGCAGACGCAGCTGCATCTGTCGCTGTATCTGTAGCGGCCACTTTTGCCAGTACACCGCAAATGCTGTCGGTTCCCATTGTCGATATTTCGCAATTGCCAGAAGGCATAGCCAGCATGGACTGGGCGCAACTGCAATCAGCCGTTGCCGCTTGCACAGGCTGTGGCCTGAGCCAATCTCGCCAGCAAGCTATTTTGGGAGAAGGCTTGGCTTCTGCCGATTGGATGATTGTGGGCGATGCGCCAGGCGAGGAAGAAGACCAAGCTGCGAGAAGTTTTGCAGGGGCTGCAGGCCAATTGCTCGACAACATGTTGAAGGCCCTCAGCCTCACGCGGGAGCAAGTTTATTTGACGCACGCTTTGAAATGCCGCACCCCCGTTGGCCGCAATGCCAGCCAAGTGGAGGTGTCGCATTGCGCAACTTATTTGGCACGGCAAGTTGAGCAGGTTCAACCCAAAGTCATATTGGCCATGGGCAGAACGGCTGCGCTGGCTTTGTTGCAAAGTGCAGAGCCATTGGGCAAGTTGCGCTCTCAAGTGCAAAGTTTCAGGGGTGTGCCTGTGGTGGTGACTTATCCGCCCGCCTACTTGCTGCGCAATCAAGCCGACAAAGCCAAGGCCTGGGCCGATTTGTGTTCGGCTGCCAGTTTGGTGCAGTCAGCAAGCACGTAAGCTCACTCGGCTTAGCTGCATGCTTTGAGGCGCCTTCTGAGGCTTATGCGCCTTCAGCTTTTGCAGGCGCCGCAGGCTGCGATGGCCACAGCACACTGGCAATCGAAACGACCATCAGGCCCATCGCCGCCCAGTCTTGCCAATGGAGTATTTCATTCAAGGCCCAAGCACCGCTGAACACGCCCAGAATGGGAATCATCATGACGCTCAAGGTAGACGCTACGGGCGGCAAACCTCGTGCCAAATAAAACCAGGCGGAGTGTGCGAATCCGAACACCAAGAATGCGTTGTAGGCAATGGCCGCCCAATGTGTCGGGGTGGGTTCTTGCCACCTGTCTGATTCAAAAACAAAGGCCAGTATTGCAATGATCACGGTGGTCATGGCGGTCATCCAAAACGACAAGGTGAGTGTTGGCAAAGGGATGGTGGTTCTGCGCAGCATTTGAGTGCCCAAAGCCCAGGTGCTTGCAGCCACCAAGGCCAACAACACACCCACCGGTCTGCCAGAGAGGTTGGCCAACTCGTGCCAAAGCAAAAGGACAACCCCAAATGCAGCGGCAAACACCCCGCCCCAGGCGCGCTTTGAAAGTTGGTTTTGAAAAATAAATGCCCCAATCAGGGCTGAAAAGATGGGCATGGTGTAACCCAAAATGGCTGACCTGCCACTGGACAAATATTGCACGGCCAAAATGATCAAGGCGTGCCAAATAAACATGTTGAAGATGGCCAGTACCAATAACTCACGCCAGTACTGCCTTGGAATTCGAAAAGGAACCTTCATGGCCAATAAGCCCAATCCCAACACGGGCGTGCCAATGAGCAAGCAGAGCATCCTAAAAGTCAGGGGTGGAAAACCCGTGACGCCCAATTTCATGACAGGCCAGTTCAGGCCCCAAATGACAGTTAAAAGCGCCAAGACCACCCATTGGCGTGTTGTGAGTGAATGCATGGCTCTGATCTTAGTGGCAAATGGCTGAATTGCTTGTGAGTTTAGTTCTTGCTGATTGAGCCTTTAAAATCTGTCCATGACCTTCTTAGAACAACTTCAAGGCGCCGAGCGCCAAAACGGCTCACTGTTGTGCGTCGGCCTTGACCCTGAACCCAGCAAATTTCCTGCAAGCATGAAGGGCGATGCCAGCAAGATCTATGATTTTTGTGCGCAGATTGTCGATGCCACAGCCGATTTGGCCATTTCATTCAAGCCCCAAATTGCTTACTTCGCCGCGCATCGCGCAGAAGATCAATTGGAAAAACTCATGGCACACATGCGCCGCAACGCGCCGCATGTGCCAGTTATTTTGGATGCCAAGCGAGGCGACATTGGCGCTACCGCCGAGCAATATGCCATCGAAGCCTTTGAGCGCTATGGTGCCGACGCGGTCACGCTCTCGCCCTTCATGGGCTTTGACTCTGTGCAGCCGTATTTGAAACACCATGGCAAGGGCGCGTTTTTGTTGTGCCGCACGTCTAACCCTGGGGGCGATGATCTGCAGAACCAGCGCTTGGCTTCTGTGGACGGCCAGCCCTTGCTGTACGAACACATTGCCAAGCTAGCGCAAGGCCCTTGGAATGTAAATGGCCAGTTAGGTTTGGTGGTAGGCGCCACCTACCCTGCTGAGATTGAACGTGTGCGCAGTTTGGCGCCTACTTTGCCTTTGCTCATTCCCGGTGTGGGTGCGCAAGGCGGCGACGCCGTGGCCACCATCAAGGCCGGTTACCGCCAGCGCAACGGTGCTACAACCGGTGCGGTCATTGTGAGTTCATCGCGGGCTATTTTGTACGCGTCTTCGGGCCCTGATTTTACACAAGCCGCGCGCAATGAAGCCATGCGAACGCGTGATGTTTTGAGAGCTGCCGCGCAAAGCTGAAGCGCCTCAATGGCCTGATGCAAATGCATGCAGGACATTTTATTTTTCAAGCAAGCGCTTCAAGTAACGGCCAGTAAAGCTGGCTGGATTTTGCGCCAGTGTTTCGGGCGTACCCACTCCCACCACCGTACCGCCACCCGAGCCACCTTCAGGGCCCATGTCGATCAACCAATCGGCGGTTTTGATCACATCGAGGTTGTGCTCAATGACCACAATGGTGTTGCCCGCATCGCGCAGTTGGTGCAAAACCTTGAGCAACAAAGCAATGTCGGCAAAGTGCAAGCCCGTGGTAGGTTCGTCCAAAATGTAAAGCGTGCGACCTGTGTCGCGCTTGGACAATTCCAGTGCCAGCTTCACCCGCTGTGCTTCACCACCCGACAAGGTGGTGGCGGCTTGACCTAAGTGGATATAACTCAAACCGACATCGAGCAAAGTCTGTAGTTTTCGTGCAATGGTAGGCACCGCATTGAAAAACTCAAACGCCGCCTCAACGGTCATGTCCAGCATTTGGGCAATGTTTTTGCCCTTGTACAAAATTTCCAAAGTTTCGCGGTTGTAACGTTGGCCGTGGCAGACATCGCAAGGCACATAGACGTCGGGCAAGAAGTGCATTTCCACTTTCACCATGCCATCGCCTTGACAGGCTTCGCAGCGTCCGCCGCCGTTAGAAGCGCTGACGTTAAAGCTGAAGCGACCGGGGCCGTACCCGCGTTCGCGCGCTGCGGGCACCTCCGTCATGAGATCGCGAATGTGCGTGAACATGCCGGTGTAAGTGGCGGGGTTGCTGCGTGGTGTGCGGCCAATGGGCGACTGGTCGACGTTGATGACCTTGTCGAAATGGTAGAGCCCTAAAATGTCTTCGTGGGCAGCAGGCTCATCGTGTGCGCGGTGAATGCTGCGCGCGGCTGCGGTGTACAAAGTTTCGTTGACCAAGGTGGATTTGCCAGAGCCCGAAACACCTGTGACGCAGGTTAAAAGTCCGACAGGGAAAGCCGCCCGCACGCTTTTCAAATTGTGGCCTTGTGCGCCCACAATTTCAATAAAGTCTTTGCTTGGCGCATGGCGTTTGATCGGTACTTCAATGGCTTTGCGGCCCGACAAATATTGACCGGTCAATGAATCGGGCGCTAACAAAATATCGGCGCAAGTACCTTGCGCCATCACGCGTCCGCCATGCACGCCAGCACCTGGCCCCATGTCAATCACATGGTCGGCAATGCGAATCATGTCTTCATCGTGCTCGACCACCAGCACACTGTTGCCAATGTCGCGCAAATGTTTCAGAGTGCCAATGAGGCGATCGTTGTCGCGTTGGTGCAGACCAATGCTGGGCTCGTCCAACACGTACATCACACCAGTGAGGCCCGAGCCAATTTGGCTGGCCAAGCGAATGCGTTGTGATTCACCGCCGGAGAGTGTGTCGGCACTTCGATCAAGGCTTAAATAGTTCAGGCCCACATCGTTCAAGAACTTCAAGCGCGAGCCAATTTCGTGCACCACTTTATCGGCAATCTCGGCCTTTGCACCATGCAGTTTCAAGCTTTGAAAATAGGTTTGGGCTTCGCCTAAAGTGACATGGTTCACTTCATAAATGGCGCGCGCTTGCGTACCCTCGCCGATTCGCACATGGCGGGCTTCGCGGCGCAAACGCGTACCCTTGCAATCTGCACAAGCATGGTGACTGCGCATGCGCGCCAAGTCTTCTCGGACCACACTGGAATCGGTTTCTTTGTAGCGCCGAGTGAGGTTGGGAATGATGCCTTCGAAGGGGTGCTTTTTGGAAACCTTCTTGCCCTTGGAGGCGCCCGATTCCATGATGTAACTGAACTTGATGTCTTCTTCGCCTGAGCCCCACAAAATGCTTTGGCGCACTGCGTCTGGCAGAGATTCAAAAGGTGCTTCTACATCAAACGCGTAATGTTTGGCCAAGCTCTCGAGCATGCTGAAGTAAAAACCATTTCGCCGGTCCCAGCCCTTGATGGCGCCACTGGCCAAGCTCAAACTGGGGAAGGCCACCACGCGGTCAATGTCAAACACTTCGGTAGTGCCCAGGCCATCGCACGTGGTGCAAGCGCCCATGGGCGAGTTGAAGGAGAACAAGCGCGGTTCGAGTTCGGCAATAGAGTAATGACACACAGGGCAGGCAAACTTGGCATTGAACATGTGTTCTTTGCTCGTGTCCATTTCAACGGCAATAGCACGCTGTTCTGCCAGCCTTAAGGCGGCTTCAAAACTTTCGGCAATGCGCTGACGCAGTGCATCGCGCGCGGGCGCTTCTGCTTCGTGGCGAATTTTGAGGCGATCGACCACCACATCGATGTCATGCTTTTCAGTTTTCTTCAAAGTGGGCAAATCTTCCACTTCATAAGTTTGCCCATTGATGCGAAAGCGCACATAACCCAGCGCTTGCATTTGCTCAAAAACTTTTTCAAACTCGCCTTTGCGTTCGCGCGCAATGGGCGCGACGATCATGAGCCGCGTGTCTTCGGGCAACTCCAAAACAGCATCGACCATTTGACTCACGGTTTGCGCTTGAAGCGCCAAGTTGTGGTCAGGGCAATAAGGTGTGCCCGCGCGTGCAAACAGCAGGCGCAAATAGTCGTGAATTTCGGTCACGGTGCCCACGGTAGAGCGCGGGTTGTGGCTGGTGGCTTTTTGTTCGATGGAGATGGCGGGCGACAGGCCCTCAATCAAATCGACATCGGGCTTGTCCATCAGTTGCAAAAACTGACGCGCATAAGCCGACAAGCTTTCGACATAACGGCGTTGACCCTCGGCATACAAGGTGTCAAAGGCCAAGCTCGATTTGCCTGAACCGCTAAGACCGGTGATCACCACCAGTTGGTTGCGCGGAATATCGAGGTCGATGTTTTTAAGGTTGTGCGTGCGTGCGCCTCGAACGCTGATGTGCGTTTGGCGCAGGGCGCTGGCCAAATAGGCACCCTCTGCAGGGTTTTCGTCTGTCATGAGGCCCGCTTCGTGCCGCGCTGCTGCCAAAGCGGCTTCTAACAGGCGAACTTTTTCCCTGGCAGCTTCCAGTTCAGTGAGACTTGCGGGGGCGTTGGGTGCGTTCAAAATCGAGGTGTCAGACAAAACCCTCGATTATCGCTAAAGAAGCCAAGTCTGTCGTTGGCAGACTTAAAAAACTGCGTGATCGCCTCGTTCTAAGGACGTTTTGCCGCTCACCAAGGCTTGGTAGCAGTCCCAAAGGGTTTCTTGGCCTGTAGAGGGCGTGGCGTTGGCATCGTAGCGGCCTTGGGTTTCATCCCAGACCAACATCGATTCGGTAGCGTAGTAGCGTCCAATGCGGGCCAATTCGGCTTTGTTGGCCAACGGCGGAATGAGGTGGCCCAACAAGGACAAAGCGCCAATGATGATGTCCATCATTTTGACCGGCACACAGCTGTACTTGGGCGGTTTGCCAAACAATGAAAACAAGTACTCCCCTTGCTGCAAGGGTGTGATGGCAGGGCCTGGGCCGCCAATGGGCAAAATTCGATTGTGCAGCGCAGGGTCTGTCACACATTGCGCCAAGTAGTTGCCTAGATCTGAGTCGCTGATGGGTTTGCAAGCCGTCAGTTGGCCATCTCCAAACAATAAAAAGGGTTTGCCTTTGCGAACCCGTTCAATTTGGCCGCACAGCGATTTGAAAAATGCGGTGGGCCTGACGATGGCATAGCGCATGCCTGATTTCACCAAAGCGTCTTCGAAAGCCAGTTTGGCATGCTGAAAGGTGAGCAAAGGTTTTTGCACGCAAATGGCTGACAGCAACACAAAGTGTTTCACACCTGAGGCCTGCGCCACCTTCAAGGCCAACATGTGTGCTGCATGGTCAATGGCCCAAGCATCTTTGGGGTTGCCGGTACGAGAGGCCAAACAAGACATGAGGGTGTCAAAGTGCTCGCCTGCAAAACCATCTTGGGTCAGAGAATTTAAATCGGTCACATCGCCTGTGCGAAAAATGGCGCCGGGCAGTTTGGCCTCCCAATCTTGCAAGGTGAGTTTGCCATTCACGCCTGCCTTAGCGCGAATGAAGCACACCACCTCGTGGCCTTCGCGCAGCAAAGATTTGACGGCGGCTTGACCAATGGTGCCCGTGGCTCCCAACACCAAGACACGTTGTCTTGCCGGCGCATTCAATAGCGCGTCAGTAGTCATCTCTTTTGGCTTTGGCGCGTGCGCGCAAATCAGCCCCGTGGGCTAAGCCCGCCGTGATTAAAAACAAAGCCATGCCAGGCCAGAATCCAGGTGTAAGTGCACAGCGCAACGCCAGCATGAGTGACAAGCCCGAAAGGATGGTCAACAAAACATCTTGAACCACCAAGCCGCGCCCTGTGATTTGGTGAAAGGCCCACAAGGCGACAGTTTCTAAAACAATGAAGCCAATGGCAATGTCAACCACCCAAGGTGATTGATAAAGTTCTGCCAGGTTCACACTTTCGCTAAGCCCAACAAGTGCGCCATGTCTTTGAAGAAAATCTTCACGTGTGCCATTGGTTTTTTGCGGACCAATTTTTTATTCATGTACGACTCAAACGTGAGTTGCTGCACATCGCGGTCTTCGCAAATTTTGACAAAGCGTTCGCGCCGCTTTTCGCTGCTGTACCAAAACCATTGCATGATGCCCAGCACCGTAAACACCGTGCCATGCTCTTTCATGAATTGCTTGCGTGCCATTTGCAAATTCTTGGCATCGCCTGTGTGCAATACTTTTTCAACCGCATAGGCTGCCAATTCACCGCTGTACATGGCGTAGTAAATGCCCTCGCCTGATGCAGGTGCCACCACACCCGCTGCATCACCGGCCAACACCACATCGCGGTTGTTGTCCCATTTTTTCAAAGGCTTCATGGGCAAGGGTGCGCCCTCGCGCCTGAGCACTTCGCTGTCGCCCAGACCCGATGCATTGCGCAATTCGCCAACGGCATTGCGCAGTGAAAAACCTTTGTCGGCACTGCCTGTGCCAATGCTCAAGGTATCGCCGTGGGGAAACACCCAACCGTAAAAGTCAGGTGACAACTTGCCTTGGTAATACACATCGCAGCGTGTGTCGTCATACCCAGCAGGCTTGATGGCCGGGGCTTTCACAATCTCGTGGTACGCAAACACATATTGTGTTTCTGCAGCACCGGTCACGCCAGCATGTCTTGCCACTTGTGACTTCGCACCATCTGCACCAATGATGGTGCGCGCCTTCACCATGGCGGGTTTGCCGCCACCGCGTTGTTGGTGCTCACGGGCTTCAAAATGCAAAATGCTGACGCCGTCTACGTCGCGCGTTAATTTTTCAAAGGTGCCAATGCGCCTCACAGCGCCTGCACTTGCGGCGCGTACACGCAGCCACTCGTCAAATTCAGACCGATCAACCATGCCCACAAAACCGTTGTCAATCGGAATATCGACGCCATGGTTGCTGGGTGCAATCATTCGCGCAGACCTTGCTTTGGCCACCAACAAATGGTCTGGAATGTCATAGTCTTTGATGAGACGAGGCGGGATGGCACCGCCGCAAGGTTTGATGCGCCCAGCCCTGTCCAGCAACAAGACCGAATGGCCTCGTTTGGCCAAGGTGTGCGCTGCAGTAGCACCTGCAGGACCACCGCCTACCACCACCACATCAAATGTTTCTATAGAGCTCATGTCATCACCTTAAGAAATTAAACTGCGCAGGGCAAAGGCACTGACCATCATGCCTGCGACAAAAAACGGCACACCAAAACCGCTGTACCAAAGAGCGCGTTGAACC
>Ga0209553_1001780_pt1 | contig 10647 bp, 6 predicted proteins | sample LauGreFBDMM110DN_2_FD_188217 | JGI IMG/M metagenome (GOLD analysis project Ga0209553, IMG submission 188217) | Freshwater lake microbial communities from Lake Michigan, USA - Fa13.BD.MM110.DN (SPAdes) (version 2) | ecosystem: Environmental > Aquatic > Freshwater > Lake | place: Lake Michigan, USA...
ATCTTGCCGATAAACATCTCCGGCCCGATTGCAGAATGGCGGAGCTTTGAATGGGCGAGGTAGAGATAGTTCTGGCGCTCCGTGACATGGTCCGAATACTCGTTGCCCAGCGCGAAGCCGATCCGAACAGGCCTGCCCTTCTCGTCGATATAGTAGAGGCCCGCAAGTTCCGGCTCTTCGCCGCCGTCCAACGCGAAACTGGGCTTGGGCAGCGGCTGGCCGGGGCCTACCAGCCATGACCCGTCGCCCTTGTAGAACCACTCGGGCTGCACTCCGGCTTCGGACCTGCTTTTCGGCTTCCCGCCTTCCAACCCCATCTTGAACATCTTGAGGCTGTCGGTGAGGTCTTCCACTACGCGCGAAAGCTTCTTGTGCATGCCGTGGCGCGCGGCGGCCGAGCCCAGATGGGTAAGGCCCGTGCCGGTGATGATGCAATGGGCAGGATCCGGATGATCAACCGGCGTCAGCACCTGCTTCTGCTTGAGGGCGCGGGCATAGTCCTCGGTTTCACTACTGGCCAGCGATCTGGCGGCCACGCCGAGCCTCTGGCCGTTTTTCAGAGCCAAGCGCACGAGGTCGAGCGTAGTAGCCACCTTCTTGAGCAACATGATGGAGCCGCCATCGATGAGGCCGACACGCCGCTTGCCCTTTCGGTCCCGGATCTGCACAAGGTTCATCTCAGCCACTCCCATTCCAAAACTTGATAGCTTGGCGGGTTCCAGATTTGCCTAGCCAGCAAAAGCATGTTTTTCGAATCCGGTAACTGCAGGATCGAAGCAGAAAAGCCCGCCCTGCAGCGGATGACACAGCAGCTGCTCCTCTGGCACATTCAGCCGCGATGTAGTCACATAGAGCGTGTCGAGCCGCGCGCCACCGAAACAGACATTGGTGACAAGCGCCGCAGGCATAGGCACGACGCGGTCAATGCGGCCCTTCGCATCGATGCGAAGCACGCAAGAGCCTTCCCAGCGCGCGCTCCATAGGAATCCCTCGGCATCGACGGTCGCGCCATCGGGATAACCATAGTCCTTATTGTCATTGAACACGCGGCGGTTGGAGATGGTCCCTGCATCGACGTCGAAGTCATACGCCCAAATCACCTGGTTCCGCGAGTCAGTGAAATAGAAGATCCGGTTGTCAGGCGACCAGCAGGGGCCGTTGGAGATACCAATCTTGCGTTCCATAACCGTGGCCGTGCCGTCGCCATCGATGCGGTAGAGCACACCAGTATCGGCGCTGCTCGGAGGGTCGATGCCATCCCCGCCCGCATTGTTCAACATGCTGCCGAACCAGAAACGACCCATGGCATCGCAGGCCCCATCATTTCCGCGATTAGCGGGGAGATCCGCCCCGACACTCATCCTTGGTGTGAGTGCCCCAGTGGCGGGATCGAAGACGTTCACGCCGCGGTGCGAACCAACCAGAATCGTCCCGTCCTTCCGCTTGGCCATTGCAGTGACCATCTCGCGAAACTGCCAAATTCGGTGTGCCCCGCTGGATACATGCAGGCGGTGAATAGCGGATGGCACAATAAGGTCGAGCCACCACAGGCATTGCGTGCCAGCGTCCCAAAAGCATCCTTCGCCGAGTTTGTCCTTGCTGTCCACGAGGCAGGTGATGGGAATTTCAGAAATTGTCATGTGTCTGCATCCAGAGATTACGTGCCGGACATCCTGTAGCCATCAGGCCAGAAGGATGCATCGAGCATGAGAGCCGACTTCCACATAACCTGGGCACGACCAATGCAAGTCGCAAATTTGGATGCCCGATTGCCAGCACTCATGCGGTCGACAATTTTGCTGGTCAAGGGACTGTCAATTATAGGGAAGTCGATTTAGCAATCACGGACCTGAATGAGAACATTTGCCTGCAGCACAGCCAAAAGTACCATTCAGTCGCCACCATTGGTCGAGCAGTCCCTCTTGCCAATCATCGCCACACAGGCGTTCCAACGCTGACAGCTATCGCCCCAATGGAGCTCACCAAATCCGTGCAGGGAGCAACCGACACGAGTATAAAGCCTACTAGCACCTACACATAGTACGGACAAACACAATACTGTCAAGTAGTGATCCCCGTTGACCCGCCTCAAACAATTATCTGGGCGGTTTGAAGTTTGAAGTGCAATCAGTTTAGGATAATGCCAAAGCAACTTAATAGAAGCAGGCTGACGCAACAAACAAGAGCCGGGTCTACCGATCCCGTTCTAGGTAGTCGAGCGCTCCAATTGATCCTCCACCAGCATTCACCATAACCAGTTCGACTCTTCGCCAACTATCCGGCGGCTCGCAAAGTGCGTCCAGACGCATCACTTCCAGCGGACTACCGCAAGCTATAGTGTCTTCGGAAAGAATTATTCCTTGATCGTCAAGCCAGACTAGCCGCAGTATCCCGGGGTCGAACACGCCAAAGATCCCAGTTACGCGCAGGCCATCGGAGCCAGGCTGAGCATGAAGCCGCTGATGGCAGCAGCCAGCTGCGCTTACGGCGACCACTGGCCCAGGGCACCGGCAGGCGCACCATTCGATATCGAAGAACTGACTTTTGCCGGGCTGCATAACGCGGAGCGGCCCAAGCACCTCTGCTTCGACATGGTAAAGCCGGTCGCGCGCGTAATCCATCCCACCCACCGCTTCGCCCAGTCCGGTTGTCCAGCACGCCACCGTTGTACCGCCATCGGGGTATCTTTCCTCGGGAAAAACAATGAAGCGCTGGATGAAGGCAAAGTCGTTCACTCGGTTAACAAATGCGATCCAGCCTGCCTGCGAATCCACGCCGATCTTGCCAACCTGGTAAAGATACCTTGCGCCGATAACGCCCGGAGCAGCGTCAGGCTGCCACTCACTGTTATCACGCGCTCCAAATAACACCCTGTAGCCGTTTGGGAACACGCTCTCAGCGTTAGCAGGGATATAAACCCAGGCTTGATCGTTGTGAGTCGGATTGCCTTCGGATGAGACGGAAGTCGCATCAAGCTGGACCACATCCCACAGGCTCCAGCAGCGGGGTACGGTAGAAACGTTTTCCATTTCGAGGTGCAGCACAGCCCTCGCACCGTTGGGCGCCAAGCTAAACCGGCGAGTGATCCGCACCCCGGTACGTGGGTCGACAGGACTGTTGACGCGCACAAATGGTGCACCTTCCTGTATACCGTGACCACCCAGCCTGTAACGCCCCGAATCGAGGACCGGGTCCGGAGGACCATGCCACTGATCGTCTGTATCCCATCCCTGAGGGGCTGGCCAAGTCTTTGAACCGCCATAGTTTTTCCACGCAGCAAGGGAACCATCGCCCTGGTTTTCAGCTGCGGAATAGAGCTTTCCCTCAATGGCCGAATTCACCCACAGGTAAGAATATCCACCCAAGTCGAATGCCATAACCCGCCCGCCGATGTCTGGCACTACGACCGCCTCGACCAAACCGTTACTTAACTGCACAGCCGACCAACCGCGGAATTCGACCGGCTCCACCCGAACACCGTGGCCTACAAATGTATTAGACGTCTGATCTGTTGTTGGGTCAGAAGTTGGGCCTGTTGTAAGGTTGCTCATTTTTTCTAACTAATACTTTCGTCCTAAAACTCACCCAGCTTTCAAAGCATTACTCGCCAAGTTTGGAGAACCGTATGATGCAAAAATACATCGTATCGTCCAACGAATACATGGCGCTGGAATCCTGATGCCCCCCTTCTTATTTAGGGGGATATCAGCTATCATAACCGGCGATGAAGTTTAACACTCGACAATTTGCCCGTCATTCAACTGCAATATGCTGTCGACAAAGCCATCTACCATCGGGTCGTGCGAACTAATTAAGAGGGTCAGGTTCTCCTGTTCGACTACCTCGCGGAAGAGGGTCAATATCTCTCGCCCGGTCGTGCTGTCCAGTTCACCAGTGGGTTCGTCAGCTAGGAGCAGGCGCGGCTTATTTGCCAGCGCCCGCGCGATCGCCACCCGCTGCTGCTGCCCTCCGGAAAGTTCATACGGGCGGTGATGGATCCATTTTGTCAATCCCACCAATCCCAGAACCGTCGCCGTGCGCGCATTGCGCTCCCGGCCAGGCACGCCGGCGATGCGCATCATCAGCTCCACGTTCTCATACGCCGAAAGGGTCGGGATCAGGCCAAAAGATTGGAAAACAAACCCAACTTGCTTGCGCCGCCAATTAGTGAGCATCTTATCGTCCATTTTCATGATGTCTTGGCCCAAGCTCTCCACCCTCCCGGAGGTGGGTCGGTCCAACCCGCCCAGGCAATTCAGTAGAGTGGTTTTTCCACTCCCCGAACGCCCTTTCAAACCGATGAATTGCCCCGACTGAAGTCGCAAGTCCACACCACGCAGCGCATGGACTTCGAGGGAGCCGAGCTTGTAAATCCGGCCGAGGTCGAATGCCTCGATGATGGATGCTTCCTCGCTCACGACTGCTTCCGCACCCGTAAACGATTGAAAATGCCGCGCAGGCCGCGAGCCTGAACGACTACTGGCCATTCATTGCTGTTACCAAGCTGGCGCACTGCCGATTGTTCCCCCATCCGTGCTTTCGCCGGCCGGATCAGTATTCCATCTCCGACCACCTCAAGCTGCACCCTTCCCTTGATGTTGAACTTCTCAAGATATTCACGCGGGATCTGCAGCCGACCCGCAGAATCGAGCAACGTAACTTCTTCAAATACCTCCCCATGTTTCGCATCTACCGCTTGGCCGGCGCCAATCGCCGAAACCGAATGCCCGGCCACGGCGCCCTGTCCAATCGACATCTGCTGGCGCGTAGTCTCGCTGGAAGTCTTGCCATCGCGGATAGCCACCACGCGGCTAACGTGCCGTGCGATAGTCGCGTCGTGGCTAACAATGATCGTAGTCAATCCATAATTGCTGTTTAACTCCTGAAACAGCTTGAAGATGCGCAGCGCATTGTTGGTATCAACCTCACCAGTCGGCTCATCCGCCAACAGCAGAGTCGGTTTATTCGCCAGCGCCACCGCGATCGCCACACGCTGTTGCTCGCCGCCAGACATCTCCGCCAACTGGTGGTGCTTGCGATCCGACAGACCCACCGCTTCGAGAAGTTCCTCAGCCCGATTGTTAGAGCGGATTTGTGAGCCGTTACCCGCCAGGGTCACGGGCAGTCTCACGTTTTCCAGAGCTGAAAGGTAGGGGATAAGGTTGCGCGCGCCCTGCTGCCAGACAAATCCGACTTTTGTGCTGCGGTAGCGATTGAGCGCGGCGTCGCTAAGTTTGAGCATGTTCAGCCCATCTACCCAGACTACTCCAGCCGAAGGCCGGTCCAGTCCGCCCAGAATATTCATCAGCGTCGATTTGCCGCTGCCGCTGGCGCCGACAATACCCAAAAGCTCGCCGCGCTCCACTTGCAGGTCTAACCCTTGGATAGCAAATACTTCCAGGTTAGCCACTTTAAAAATCTTTACTAACCCCTCACACCGGATAAACAAATCGCTCTCCATATTACAGCGCCTCGCCGAGTTTGATCGCCTCGAAAATCTTCATGCGCATCAACAGGAAGGTCAAGATGACCATCGCAATGACAAAGAGCAGTCCAAACAGGATGTAGATCTGGAAGACGGAAGACCAGTCGATCTGCACTAGGTAGGGCGGGATACGGGCTGCCATATCGTTTCCGACCTGCAACTGCGGGATGAAGAATTCACTTACCCAAACGCCTAACGCTGTCCCGGTTGCTAAGCCAACAATAAACAGGAAAGCTAGCTCCGACCCAAGCAAGCTAATCATCTGAACCCTGGACAACCCGATCGCGCGCAGCATACCAAGTTCGATGAATCGCCTCCGAAAAGAGAAGAAGGCATACAGCAGGAACCCGAGTACGGTGAGCAGCGCCAACGCCATGAACCCCACTGAAAGCAGGCCAAAGAAGCCCTGACGCTCAGGCCGGGACTTAGCCGCGTACAGCTCCTCCGAGGAGATCTTGCTGTCCGTGATAAAACCATAAATATCGCTGACACCCTCGACCACCTTGCCAGGATCGGCACCGTCCCTCAGGCGCAGCCACACATCGTATGGAGACTCTCCACCAACCGACTCGAAGTAGAAATCCAGATTGCCAACAATCAGCGGCATCTCGCCGGGATACCAAGTTGGAAAATAATCAAATACACCTACCACCTTGTAATCGAAGGTCGTGTATTCCGAGCTATCGTAGCTGGTTGCGCGCAGGTTGTCACCAAGTTTTAAGCCGCGGCCGAGCAGATCCCGCGAGACCAATATTCCTTCGGACGTTCGCGCGAGATCGTTCATCAGCCCACCCAGGGACGGGTTGGCAAAGTCACGTCGCCAGAAAGCTGTGTCTCCAAAATCAACTCGGTCGACACCTATAAAATTCGCGTTGATGTTCCTACCGTCAATCATGACATCGACCGGAGTACGCTTGATTCTCGCAGCAGATTGCACCCCGGGCACCTTCAGGTGCTCGGATACGGGGAGGAAGTGCCATTTTGGCCCTGCTAGTTCCGTGGAGCTGCGGGTGCTTATATCGGTGGATGCCATATCGGTCATCGACCCGCCAGATCCCGCTAACGTGGTACTCTCGCCCATTTCAACTAGGCTGATATCCGCGCCGGCGCGGTAATAAGTTTGGTCACTGATGTGGCGGTCAAGTGTTTGCGCCAGCGAAGCGGTGAAAGTCGAGAGGCTCAGCGTCAGTGTCAGCAGGATCAAAGGAGCCGTGTACCCGCTCGAAGTGCGGGCAAGGTAGCGCGCTGCCATCAATATGCCCACGCTGTTCGACTTAGACGCCACCCAGGAAACGAAAGCCATGATCGTGGGTAGCATACGCAGGATCAGCAAAGTCATGGCAAAGATGCCCAGTGCCGGCACCAAGAGCAGAAGTGGATTTTGGAACGGGTCCATGGGAAGCCCTGTGGCGCCCTGCCTTAACATGTAAGCTCCGTAAGTGGCCAGAAGCAGAAGAAAAACGTCGAGGTACATGCGCTGCCACCATGGACCCCGTATCTGACGCGCCCGGTCCCGCTTGTATGTGATGACGGTATGCTGCGCCGAGCTAATCGTCGGAACGATCATAAAAACAAGCACGATGCCCACAGCCAACAAGCCAAAGCGCACGGCATTTGGAGTAATTTCGGCTCCGATCTCGTTATTAGAAGTGAAGCGCAAGAAACTGATCGCTCGGCTGAAGAAGCTTGCTATTGCTTGCGCTCCCGGAATTGCCAGCGCCATTCCGACCAAGCCCAGAACAATACTCTCCAGCGCCGCCATGCCGACAATCTGGATCACTGTCGCTCCACGACTGCGCAGCACCGCGATCTCATTACGCCGTTGGCTAGTCGCCATGTCCGCCACCAAACCAACAAAGGTCAGCGTCATGCCGATAATCGGGACGCTGTAAGCGTACAGAAACAACGTCAGCGCGTCTGCAGAACGTTGGAAGGTAGAAAGCACTTCTTCGGGCGATTTATCCAATCGCATGGTCGGCAAAAGGCTGACCGCACTAGCCCGGGCGTCTTTGATCCTACCCAACAGGCTGGGCACCTCGGAGGAGTGCACCTTACTGCCCTCCATAACGTAATACCACACACCCGTATACACCGTGCCGCCTTGAGCGGGCGCAATTCTGCCAAGGTAAGTAACTTCCGGGACGACGAGTGTCGCCCGCAGCTCATCCGACGAATAGAACCAGTAATTTTCCGTTGGGTCTACTGCTTTCCAAAACCCAGAGATCCGCACCGGAATTTGCGTCGTGATCGTAGTCTGTTCGGCCTTGTACTCGGCGAACGTCATGTAAACTTCACCAACCTGAAGTCCGGCCTGGTTCGCCAATTCCTCCGACACCAAAACTTCCACCGGAGTTTTATTGTCTCCGCTGAATTGCGCCGGCATCGTTCCCTCAATCAGCTCAACATGCTCCTCAAATTCATTCAGAACCCCAAAGCTCACCCACTCGAGCGGCGTGCCTAGGTTGGTATACGACCCAATACTGGAAGGATACAGGCGCACAGTGTCTGATTTAAGATAGCGCACGAACAATGTCGGCATCAATCCAAGGTCTCCAACAAACTGAGTCGTTAGGTATTGATCCACAGGCGCAAGCTCTGTTAGCGGGAGAGGCCCGGACCAGGATCCGATATGGCGGAACATGAAAGCAAAAGGCGGCTGGCCTAAATCACCTTTCTTCTTAACTTCGGTGTTTAGTATGCGCTGGTACACTCCGTCCGCATAGAGTGGAATACTCATCGTAATTGTCGTGGCAACAAAAACCCCTAACAGGCTCGCCATCGCCAACCCGCGTTGCGCCACCAAACGCTTCAGGCTAACAACAAAAATTGCCTGGAAACGTAGGATCGAATTCATATCTGTGCTCTACGGGGCGATAACGATCTGGCCGACTTCCAGGCCTTCCAAAATTTCAACCCGATCGTCACTAGTAATGCCAATTCTCACGTCAACCCGACGCTGTCCGTCGCTGTCCTGCACAACCACAAAACGCCGGCCTTCATACTTACGGATCGCCTGCGGCGGCAGCCAAAGAGCTGAGGCACGCCTTTCCAGCACAACCTGCACACGCACCAGATCGCCCAGCGACAGGTTGGATGACGCAAGATCCTCGTTCAGCGAGACGCGCGTCGAAGTATCTTGTAGCTGATTCTGGGCAATGGTGGAAGGGGTTTTGCCGTAAGGATAGGGGAGCTTGCGTATCTCGCCAGTGAGCTGCGTAGCGGGCATCGACGCGGCGGCGATCTTAACTGGCATACCTTCCTGCAGCTCCACAAGATTCGTAACGGTCAGATCTGCGCTCACTTCCACCTTGCTAAGGTCCGCCAGAACCATCACACGCTTAAACGCTTCTACCGAGCGATCCGGGCTGATGAGCACGGTAAGCAAGCTACCTTTAAATGGAGCTTTCACCTGCGCCGTGTCTACCTGCGCGTTGATCTCATCTAGCGCCAGCTGCGCGAGCTCTATATCATAATCACGCAGCCTCAGATAGACCTGTGCCTCAAGCAAGTTGGCTTCTGCAACCTGCATATTAAGCTGTTTGGGATCTTCTTGCGCTGCTTTCAAGTTGCGGGCCGCATCATCGCGCGCCTCCCGTGCTGCATCCAGTGCCATTGCGTTGGTCATACGGGACTGGCTGTACGCAATCTGCGCCTGACGCGTTCGTTCGCGAGCACCATTGTATGCCTCCAACGCTTCCTGCTCAGTCTGCGCAAATCCATCAACTGTCACTTCACGCGCCGGGTCGCACTTCGCAGCCGGATCACGCAAGGTATCGGGGGCACCGGAATCCGTCACCAAACTAAGCGAAAGATCGCTGTTAACGCTGTAGGTTCGGCCACCTACTGTCACGGTATTCAAAGGCTTGTAGGCGGAGTTGACGGTATAGCCGCATCCACCCAATCCCTTCTGCACCGCAATCAAGCGCTCTTGAGCCTTCCTTTCATTTTCGCCAGCCAAGTCCAATGCGTTCTTCGCACTGCCGCTTGTGGAGAGATCCACCGCCTCCGAATTCTGCTGCGCCTTAACTAGAGCAAAGTCCGCATCACGCAATGCTTTCTCGTAGTAAGACACATTTGGTTTTCCATCGGAGATTTCTTTGGTCTGCATGATGAAAAGTTCGCGGTTCAACTTGGCCACTTCCAAGTTGATCTCGGCCCGGCGCAGATCCACATTCGAGGTTCCCGTTTCCAAGCTTGCCAGCAGCTGACCGGCATCCACTTCATCGCCATCCCTGACCAGCACGCTCTGAACGCGCCCGCCGATTTTGAAGTAAAGATCCTGCTCGACTGCCGGCACCAGACGCGCCGTAAACTCCAGAATGCGGACCACCTCACCGCGTGCCGCCCTGTATGTGGGCTTTGTGGGGATCATCGGCGTTGGCACGGGGGTGGGCGTGGCCTCTTCCGCTTGTGAAACTGCGCTTGCGCAGCTAACAAGCAGCGTCAGCACGACTTGAATCGCAACCATACGACTTATTACAGCTCGGTTTCCGTGCATACCAGCTCCCATTTCAACACCACCATAATTCTTAGTATAACAACCTAAGTCTTATGCACAGAACTTAAGAAGAAAGTATTTAAGTTACGAGACAAATCAGGAACTCACCAATGCCAGTTCACGAATAATGACGCCTCGCTACTACGCAAGCCAATATAAATATCGACAGCATCAAATTTCCGGCCAACCCAAGTAAACTATTGACCAGATTGTTTTTGCCAGCATACCTCCGGCCTCTCTTACCACAGCGAGCACCGAGCACATCCTTTCTCCTCGGCCTTAAGCATTAAGGCCGAGGAAGGTCATCAAACCCGTTAGTTGGTTGTCAGGTATTTAACCCTGTGAAGAGCTTGAGCAGTTCGGGTTTACTCCCACGAATGTAAACAGGGATATGATCAATGGGCGCATCGGCTTGGACGGTTTCCCCCCCTGATAGTTTGTTACCCGTCCAAGCATCTGTCCACTCGGTTCTGGCGGGGAGATAGACTTCCCTGCTTCGCGCTTCGAACTTCACGATGGGCGCAACGAGCAAATCCTGCCCGAAAAGAAATTGGTCTTCGACCTCGTGCGTTCTGGGGTCCTTCTCAAAATCGAAGAACAGCGGGCGCATGGGCGGTACGCCCTTTGCGGATGCAAGTTTCATCTGCTCCATGATGTAAGGTCG
>Ga0209553_1001783_pt1 | contig 10631 bp, 9 predicted proteins | sample LauGreFBDMM110DN_2_FD_188217 | JGI IMG/M metagenome (GOLD analysis project Ga0209553, IMG submission 188217) | Freshwater lake microbial communities from Lake Michigan, USA - Fa13.BD.MM110.DN (SPAdes) (version 2) | ecosystem: Environmental > Aquatic > Freshwater > Lake | place: Lake Michigan, USA...
GTACTTGGCTAGGCTTGGCGCGCCGCCTCGAAGGGTTGCCTGAATATAGCATTGCGCACGGAACCGCCACCGGCCAAGATGCTACTGTTCTCCTCCCGCATCATATCGGACAGTACTGCTGGACCAAGTCCGGCACAGGGCCGTGTGACGCGGTCTGAAAGCAGATGTACTCGCTCGCGATCGCGATGTCGGCACTTAGTTGGGCCAGGGTGGTGATCATCGGTAGGTTTTCGTAAACCGTCATGAAACGTTATCTCTAGATGGATTCAGGCGCGCGGTATGGCCCGCGCCAGCATCCCTTCCACATCAAGGGGATCAACGCCGTTCTTCGCCTTGAGCGCCTCATGCACGCGACGCTCGGATTCCAGGTCGCCGGTTAACGGCAGCGCTATCTGCTCGCCCTTGCGCAGGATCGATTCGCGGCAGGCGACCTCCATCATCATCGCCATGAGCGCATCCTCGGCTGAGAATTCGGGCGTCGTCTCCTCGCCGCGCACGGCACGGGCGAAATCCAGGACCTGTTCGGCGACCGCGGCATGATAGAAGTTCAGGGCGCCGTTGGCGTGCTCCGTCGGCGCGTAGAAGGGGTTGATATATTCGATGTGTCCCACGGGCAGGTGGATCGACATCGACTTGATCAAGTCACTCTCGGACATCTGGACGATGGGAAAGACGGTGTCGGCCACGCCGTTGGTCTCCAGAGCGTAGTCCGAGCAATAACGGACTTCGCCCTCACCCTGGTGCAGCGGGCAGTTCCAGCGGCTGGCCGCCCGCCAGACGATCGCCCCGCGCTCGCCCTCGATCTGGGTGTAGCCCGGCCGCGGGTAGCGCCCCAGCAGCCCCTTGCCATTGCTGGTCATGTCGGCAACCAGCCGGTCGCCGGGGAAGGTGTAAAAGTGTGCGTGGAACGTCTCCTGGGTGTGGAAGCGGTGAGCCATCGAGTGGTGGGGCGCGACGGGCATGGTGTGTTCCACGGCCTGAGCAGTCAGAGGATGGGCGCCGTAGAAGACGACCCAACTCGAGTTGTTGTGATATCCGGTGTGATCGAACGTGCTGATGATGCGCCGGATGGGGCCTAGGAACCCGGTCTTGGCGACGCGTTGCGCCAGGCGTTCGAAGGGCAGCCGGAAAAACTGCTCTCCGACGCGCATCACGACGCGAGCCTTCTTCGCCACGCGCACCATGTCTTGAGCCTGTGCCAGCGTGTCGGCCATGCTCGTCTCGGTGACACTGTGGATGCCGTTCTCCGAGAGATAGCACGAGATGGCGTGATGCACCTCGACCGGCGCGGTGACGACCGCGGCCTCCATCGGGAGGGCGCGCACCAGCTCGCGGATGGAGTAGAACGCCGGCACGCCCAGGCTCTCGGCATAGGCATCGGCATGTTCGCGCACCGGGTCGCAGACTGCAACCAGGCGGACGCCTTCCCGGCGCAGCGCGGCGAAAATCGGGCGATAGACCACTTGAGAACGATGGCCTGTTCCGATCAAGGCGATATCTAGCGGCTTGCTCAGACCCATATGATGATCTCCTTTGTCAACGCGGGACGCAGGCTCCCACCATCCCTACAACTTCCATCGCATCGAAATCAAATTAATATTGTACCATTGAAGGGTTTGGTGCGCGGATTCCAGGTCGCCGCGCAAGGGTAGGTCGATGGTGCTCCCCTTGCGCAGGATCGACTCCCGACAGCCGACCTCCATCATCATTGCCATGACTTCGTCCTCACCGGTGAACTCTGAGGCCGCTTCGGTGCGCACGGCGCGAGCGAAGTCGAGGACGTGCTCAGCGACCGCGGCATGGTAGAAGTTGAGGGCGCCGTCGGCGTGCTCGGTGGGCGCATAGAAAGGATTGACGTATTCGATGTGCCCGACGGGGAGGTGGATCGACATCGACCGAATCAAGTCGCTTTCCGACACCTGGACGATAGGGTAGACCGTGTCGGCCACGCCGTTCGTCGCCAGCGCGTGATCTGAGCAGTAGCGCACTTCGCCCTCGCCCTGGTGCACCGGTCAGTTCCACCGGCTGGCCGCGCGCCAGGCGATCGCCCCGCGCTCGCCCTCGATCTGGGTGTAGCCCGGCCGCGGATAGCGCCCCAGCAGCCCCTTCACGTCGCTGAAGAAATCCGCCGCAAAAAGGTTGCCCGGAAACGTATAGAAGTGGGACCGAAAGCGTTCGATGTCTCGGAACCGGTAAGCCACTGAATCTTCAGGAATATTCTGGTCCATGGCCTGGAAGGCGATCGGATAAGCCCTGAAGAAGTGGATCCAGCAGGAGTTGTTGTGGGAGCCGGCGTGGTCGTAGGCGCAGATGACCCGGTTGATCGGCCCCAAGTACCCCGTCGCCGCGGCCCTCTGCGCAAGGCGCGGGAAGGGCAAGCGGAAGAACTGCTCGCCGACACGCATGACCACGTCGTTCTGGCGGGCCATGCGCGCCATCTCCTGTGCCTGCGCCAGGGTCACGGCCAGGGGCGTTTCCACAACATTGTGAATGCCGTGGCTGGACAGATAGTAGGAGACGGCGTAGTGGGCGGCTGCCGGCGCGACCACCAGCGCGGCTTCCATCGGGCGGGCGCGCACCAGCTCGCTGATGGAGTAGTATGCCGGCACGCCCAGACTGTCCGCATAAGCGTCGGCGTGCTCGCGCACCGGGTCACAGACGGCGACCAAGCGGACTCCTTCCCGGCGCAGTGCAGCAAAAATCGGACGATAGACCACTTGCGACCGATGCCCCGTTCCATTCAGGCGACATCGAGCGGCGACTTGATGATCATTCGCAGATCTCTTTCATGCAACTAGGTAAATGGCGCCTCGTAGCCGTCATGTGCCGAAAGGGAAACGCCCCTCGGCGGCCAGATTTGTCTTCAGCCCGGTCGTCTGAAGTAACTGCCGGACTTCCGCAGTGGAGCGCCGAACTGCCGGCCATGGCCAGGCCCAACTCAAGCGGAGGATGCCGCGGGCGGCGCGCAAAGCCTCGGCCTGCAAGTCCTCGGCGTTAAGCTTATCCAGTGTGTCGGCGGTCGTGTGATGGTAGGCGTCCTTGGGGTCGGGGCCGCTGCGGGTGGTTCCAGCTAGCGTGGCGGTCGGCACGCCGCGCAAATAGAACTGGAAGTGATCCATGTGCGTGCTGGGCGAGCTATCCGCGTAGCCCAGGTCGGCGATGTGCTCCGAGCTGCTCTTGAGCAGTTCGCGCAGCGTCGGCCAGTTGTGAACACAGAAATCCTTGGGACCAGGGCGACCGGCGCAGTCCAGATCGAGCAGCAGGTCGTACGCGTCAAGCTCCGCTTCGTGCGTCGCCGCGTAGGCTTCTGAGCCCAAGAGCGCCAATTCCTCGGCGCCAAACGCGATAAACCGCACCGTGCGCCCTACTCCGCCGGGGATACCGGCCAGCAGGCGGGCGATTTCGAGCGTAATTCCCAAGCCGCCGGCGTCATCCCGCGCCCCTGCGCACAGATCGTGGCTGTCATAGTGCGCGGCCACAAGTAAGTAGCGCTCGGGCCAGAGCCGACCGGGCAGATCGCCCACGACATTGTGGGTTGTTTCGGGCCGCGTGGCGTGTTTCATCTCCAGGCGCAGGCGCACGGCGCCATCTGCCCGCAGCCGCCGGCGCATCGCCTCGCCGGTCTCGCAGCTCACGCTGACGGCCGGCAGGATCGAGTCGCCGCTGAATCCCAACGAGCCGGCCAGCGTCAGTTGTCCCATCGCCGCGTTGGCGATGACAAGCCCCGCTGCACCGTGGCTTCTTGCCTGCAGAGCTTTCTCGCCCCGATACATCTTGCGTCGCAGTGCTGGCGGCGAGTCGCTGCGGACCAAGACCAGCCGGCCGTTCACGGCCTCGCCGGCTGCGGCGAACTCCTCTTCCGTCCCGTAACCCACATCGACCAGTTCGCCCTCGATGACACAGGACGGCGTATAGACGAGGGCCAATGCGTCCAGCCGGCGGCGCTGCGGGGCCAGCATGACCAGCTCGGTGCGGCCGCGCTGCCAGGCCGTGATGGGGAACGGCTCGGCCTGAATGTTGGCCAGACCGATCACTGCCATGGTACTTCGCGCGTATGTCGCGGCGGCGCGGTCGCCGGGGCTGCCAGCGAATCGATGCTCGGCGACTTCACACAATGACGCGGCGTAGGTGTAGGCGCGGCCGGCCAGCATCGAGTCGAGGATCAGCTCGCGGTCGGCAGCGGGCCAGTCTGTGGGTGACGCGATCATAGCGTTCACTTGTTGGTCGGTGGGTGGAGGGCGTCCTGAAGGCCATCGCCCGTCAAAGTGAAGAGGTTATCCGCGGTCTGCAAGGGGCGCCAGAAAAAGATACTGGAGCCGGCCAGGCATAGAATGCCGCCGGCGATCAGGATCGCCGCAAAACCGAAAAGTTCTGCAAGGAAGATGCCGACGAACGGCATAACGAAGGCGCCAAAATTCATAATGGTTTGGTAAGCCGCCAAATAGTTAGTCCGCTGCGCAGCCGGCGCGATCTTGAGCATCATATTGTTATGGGCCAGGACCCAGCCCGAGACAATCACACTATAGAGGGTTGTCCATACCAGTATCAGATTGAGATCAGGTGACAGTCCGACGAGCAGCGGATAGAGACCTACCACACCGACCGTCAATTTAAGTACCAAATTCTCGCCCCAGCGGGTAACGGCCCGCTGCGCAAGGATATAACCGATTATCGGTGACAGATTCGCCAGCAGTACATTCAAGGCGATCCAACTGTCGCTGGCGTTCAGGGTCCGCACGTAATACAGCACATACACCGGAGGGACCATCCACACGCCGATGGCGTGGGCGAACGTGTTGACCACGATGCGCACGAAGTCCGGCTGTTGGGTCGCGGCCTCCTTAACCTGCACCCACAATGCAGCCGGCGCAATGTTAAGACCGCCCCTAGGACGAGATGTCGCTGCCGGAGCTTTGACCCTGGCGATGATAAACGTACTGACCAAAGAGCTGCCGAAGGCAGCCAGATACATGACCTGGTAGTTGGTCGGGAACGCGCTCATCGACAGCAAACTCCCGACGAGGAAAAGTCCCCCGGTCAGAGCAACGGCAGTCAGGATATTTCGCACCGCAAAGACGCGCCCCCAGTTCCTTTCGGGAATGACATCCGCCAGCATAGGCAGCCAGCCTAAGGTGAAGCAATGGGCGGGCACCGAGAAGATCACGATTAGCAACACCATGGCAGCTCCGGGTCTGTCGATGGACAGGAATGGAATGAACGCGGCTAGGAGCAGGCTGAGCCGGTGGATAAACACGGTCACACCTAACCAGAGCCCGCGGTTGGTCTGTTGACTGAACCAGTAACCTGCCGGCATGCCGATCAACAGCGCTATCAATGATGGCAGCGAGGTGAGCAGCCCGATCTCGGCATTGGTCGCGCCCAGGTGCAGGGCATAAGGCGCATGAAACTGCACCGCCGCGCCATGGCCTTGAGCCCAGACGACCTCGTGATAGAGTTTCAGCTCGTTCCGTTTGCCAAGGCTCATATCGGCGGGCCCCAGAAGTCCGCGCAGTGCGGCGTAGGTCCACCGGCTCCAGCCCGGCTGGCTACCGGTCGGTAGTCTCATACGGCTTGTCCTGCGAATCTCGAGGCGATTCACAGCGGTCTCTATATGTGGCGATTCCCACTGTACGTTACGACATGTTCACGCGGCGAACTGCAGAGCGCACAGGTGTACGCAACGCATGCGCCGCCGCATCCGCAACTCCTGAGCCGGCCAGCGCTGAGACGTCGCACCGACCATTTCGTTTTAGATCACGACCTATCGAACTCGGCACCCGCTGCTGGCTGAACGCAATTACCCGCAGCGTACAGACCTGCTCAAGGCACAAGTGGATCATCGTGGGTTCTTCACGGCTTAAGTGTTTGTGGTTACCTGCTACTGAAACACACTATCTGCAGCCGAGTTTTGTGCTTCACATTTGATACCGCCGGAACTCATCCTGAAACGTCGAGTACTAAACAATCTGCGACTCCCGAGAGCGGTCGCACCAGATGAGTGGCAGTTCATGCGCCACCATTCAAATGTCGTCGGTGAGCTACCAATTAATGGCCTGCCGCCCAGCGCCAGGCTCCCACTGAGATCGTGGGCGGCTTTGACCAGCTCCCAGTCTATAGAGAAATACTCATCCACGGCTAAAATATAGGGTCCGCTCGTCTTTCGTCCTCAATCTGGGGCGGCCCCGTACCCGATCTCAACCACGCGGCACAGCGATGTCCATCATTGCCTCAGGGTCCAGCGCATCGACGCCGTACTTCTGGCGCAGAGCCGCCAGCGTGAGTTCCTCCGATTCTAATCGGCCTTCCAGCGGCAGCTTCACCCGCGCGCCCTCGCGCAGAATCGATTCACGACTCGCCACATCCATCATCATGGCCATGATGGAGTCTTCATCGGTGTACTCCGAGGTCGCTTCCCCGCGGATCACGGCGGCGAACTCCAGCACGTGCTCTGCCACGGCAGCATGGTAATAGTCGAGCATATCCTCTGGTTCGCGTACCGGCCCGTAGAAGGGATTGATGAACTCGAGCTTACCTATAGGTAGGTTCACGTGCAACGACTTCATGTACTCGTTTTCTTGCGCGAACACGAGCGGATAAACCGTGTCGGCGATACTGCTGTTCTCCAGCGCATCGTCCGAGCAATAGAGCACTTCGCCCTCGCCCCGGTGCAGCGGACCATTCCAGCGGCCGGCTGCGCGCCAGGTGTATGTCCCCCGCTGTCCTTCGAACTGCGTATAACCCGGGCGCGGTTGCCGGCCCAGCATCCCCTTCACGTTTCCGGTCATGTCAATCACCATCCTCCCGCCCGGGAACTGGAAGAAATTCGCGTGGAACATCTCGGATGTGATGTGACGGCTGTTCCGGAAGCGGTGCGGGACCGTCGGCATCGTGTGCTCCATCGATTGCCCCCATTCCGGATACGAGCGGAAGAACATGATCCAGCACGAGTTGTTGTGAAAGCCGGTGTGATCGAAAGTGCTGATTACGCGGTTCATGGGGCCCAGAAAGCCGCTGCGCTCGATCTGTTGGCCGATGCGCTGGAAAGGCAGCCGGAAGAACTGGTCACCGATGCGCATGACTACGTGGTTGGCACGCGCGACTCTGGCCATATCCTGCGCCTGCGTCAGGCAACTGGCCATGCTCGTCTCGACCAGACTGTGGATCTTGTTCACGGACAGGTAGCACGAGATGGCATGGTGTAAGTCCACCGGCGCGCAGACGATGGCGGCCTCCATGAGCCGGTCACGTACCAGTTCCTTAAGCGAATAATATGCCGGCACGCCCACGCTCTTGGCGTAGGCATCGGCATTCTCACGTACCGGGTCGCACACTGCGACAAGGCGGACGCCCCGCGCTCGTAGCGGGGCGAAGAGCGAGCGGTAGACGGTCTGAGAACGAAAGCCGGTCCCGATTAGGGCGATGTCTATCGGATTTTTGAGTTTCATGCTTTAGCCTCCATACGCCAGTATTGTTCGGGAAGTTCTACTTCGTAAATCTGCGATTCAACCACTAACTTCTCTCTGTCGCTGGTGTAAACTACGAACCGGCCATCGGGAGAGAATGACGGATGCGGGTGCGTATGAGCCGGCGCGTAGATCGGTATCGGCCCGTGTTTGTACGGGAAGGCTCCCTTCCAATGCTCCCCTAGGCACGACGCAGCAGGGTAGCACAGAGTGGTCGGCTTACCCACTCCGTCCCGCGGATCGAACAGTTGCAGGCCGATGTCCGGATAGGCCGTGTCACTAACCATGAGCGTGCCGGTGCGGTTGCTGCTGGCATGCCAAGCGTTAAAGGATGTCAGTTGGCGCACGGCCAGAGTGTCAACATGGACGGCGCGCAGCCCGTACGGCCAGACGGCAAAAACTACTTCGCGGCTGCAATTTAACCACGACTCATGGGTGACCCACTCGTCCGGCTGCCGATGATACAGCCTGCGGTTTTGTGTCCCATCCCGGTTCACGGCCCAGATGCGATCCTGCAAAGACTTACCGTACCAGATCACTGTTGGGTCGTCATGGCAAAACTGGCAGTGGCCTATGGGTCCCTGCAGGACTACTTCCCACTCGCGGCTGACCGTGTCCAAAACGATGATTGCAGCGTCCGTCCCGGCGCCGAAAGCCAGCGCCAGCCAGCGATCGTCACCGCTCAACCCCGTGGCCCCGCCCGACATGGCCATGGTCGCATGCAAGCGGCTTGCCACATCGTCGACGCCCACGAGTCGCTCTTCTTCATAAGTCTCCGTGTTGATACGCCAGCCCGCACCATTCGCCGAGAAGTATATGAAGCGCCCGTCGCGAGATGGCAGAAGCGAGCCACTCTGCAGATCATCGCGCGCCGTGAGCTGAATCAGTTCGCCGGTGCACTGATCTTCGACGAAGATCTGGGGTGCACCGGTGCGACTGGAAGTGAACGCCAGTCGGCGCATAGCGCCATCATAGGCTGAGGTGTAGTAGTAGGGGTGCTGGTGAATCACCGGCGCGCTTGTGACCTGTCGCACGCGCGCTCCAGTCTTCTCATCATAGGTGATACGGCTTTCCGATGGATAGCGTTTTCCTTTGTGCATGTCCAATTTTTTGCCTAATGCTGTTCTCAGGCTGCCACCGCGACCTGAATTTGCTCGTGTATCTTACATTCCATGCCCTTGGTTGTAGGTACCTTCCACGGCCCTGGCGCGGATTTCAGCACGATCAATCGTGCGGAAATCCGCGGTGATCGTGCCGCCGCCTTCTCCGTCGTCTGAAGAAGAAGGTGAACGAATAGCAAACTCAATCCCCCGAGCACAGATAGACTTTACAGGTTAACTACGAAAATGTCAATTAGTACCCTGTGCTTCCACCGCCAAACCATTGTCTTGGGTTCCGGAACTACTGTTGCTCAATTTAGGAATGTTTTGACCGCAAAAACAATCGGGAATTAACAAACTTTCAAACGCCGGGGTTGGCAGCTCACAACTCTCGCCGCACCGTAACAGCGCCTGCACCATACCCACCCACGCTCCGCCACATGTGCCACTTGCACATCGCACTTCTACAACTCCAACGTCTGATCAAACTCCAGTTCCGCAACCGGCTCTGAATCCGCACCCGCGAGGTGCGCCCACTGTTCCTAGCCCGCTTCTAGCGCCACGTTCGCCGTCTGACCTTCAGATCGTTGAGCGGCAGTTAGACGCGAATCTTTACCGCAAAGCCCGAAGCCGGGATCGTGCCGGCATTGTGCCACGTGTGGTTCGCATTGCGCTGCACCAACACATCGCCCGCCCTCAAGATCGCCTGATCGGTTTCGCTCAGCCAGGTCACTTCGCCGGCGACAAAATAGATGTAGACGATCGATTCATCGCGGTGCCAGCCTTTGATGGTCGCGCGATCGAGCGGTCCTGTCGAAGGACCGATCGAGAAGAAGTAAGCCCGGGTAGCGCCGTCCGGCAGATTTTTGGAAACGATCGGCGGCTGTGGCTTGGCAGTGTCGGTCCCGGTCACGGGCCCGAAGATCTCGCCGTCCTTGGTCGACCAAATATGATCTCGCTTTATCATCTCATCCTTGGAGACATAGGACTTGCCTTGGGCATTGTTGGACGAGACCACGCGGCGCACCATGTCGGGCAGCGGTGCCGCCGTGGACTGAGCATCGAGCGCTCCACCGGCATGCGTCCGCCCCGACAGTGCTCCACTGGCCAGTACCGATTTCTTAAGAAGCGCGCGACGGTCGGTATCGATTTGATTGTTCACTGGAAGTTTCTCTCTGTTTATTTTAGAAACGTTTATTTGAGGACGATCTTGCGTGCATCCGGATTGTGCGCATCCGTGATGCGCGTGCGACCACCTGTAGCGCGCTTATTGTGAGCGACACAAGCCCCTCGCTGCCTCACCCACAGTGCTGGCAGCGCTGGACATTTCAAATGCCACCCCAAGAGCGCACAAGTCTAGCTTTCATCGTACCGCGAAGCAATTCGCTTCCCGTAACAAAAGCAGCCACAACACCCTATAAAACGCTGCGCAGACTAGTGTGTGCTGCTTCAAACCTGCTCCAGGGGACCCATCCTTTTCCTAAATGGTTCCAAGGATAGAAAATCCAGACACAACGCCTAGGAAATTCACGCTCGCTGCCACCTCCCCATAATACACCTTAGCCCCCACTTGTAAAGCTTATCAGGCACCAATTTCCTCTAATCCCCCCCCAACCATTGTCTTGGAGACAGAAACTACATTTGCTCAATGTTTGATAGGATTGACAGGATTTACCTGCCCAACAAGCGGAAATTGCACAAATTCTATGCGCCGGCATTTGCAGTCCACTACTCTCGGCGCACCCCAGCAGCCTCTTAACCACACCTAAGCTCCGCCGCTGGTGCCATTTACGCAGCTCAGATTTACAACCCCACAGTCCGCTGTGGCCGCCGGCGTTGATATACCGCGGCGCGCTGCACTCCGCAACTACGGACGGCGATCGCGCCCGGCATTGACAAGCCTCGCCTTGCTGTCGCAGGATTGAACCCTCACGCTGGTGAGCACGGCCTCTTTGGTGACGAGGAAGAGGCATTTATCAGTCCCGCCATCAAGCATTCCCGCGTCCTCGGCATTGATGTATAAGGCCCCTTCGCTGGCGACACGATTTTCTACCGCACCATGCAAGGC
>Ga0209553_1001796_pt1 | contig 10586 bp, 7 predicted proteins | sample LauGreFBDMM110DN_2_FD_188217 | JGI IMG/M metagenome (GOLD analysis project Ga0209553, IMG submission 188217) | Freshwater lake microbial communities from Lake Michigan, USA - Fa13.BD.MM110.DN (SPAdes) (version 2) | ecosystem: Environmental > Aquatic > Freshwater > Lake | place: Lake Michigan, USA...
TTTTCTTGAACTATAGCAATTCCCCAAATTTGTTTAACAAATCAAACCGTATCGGCCCTCGTGGATATTTCCACTTTAAGGCGCTCAATCAGTGCCTGCAAAGACATCTGGCCAAGATCTAAACCTGACCGAGTTCGCACGGCCACCATTTCTGCCGCCACTTCCTTATCGCCCACTATGATCTGATAGGGAAGCTTCTGTAAACTATGTTCCCGGATTTTATAGGTTATTTTCTCATTTCTCAAGTCTGACTGCGCACGAATGTCATTGTTCTTGAGTTTACTAGTCACTTCACGAGCATAATCAGACTGACCTTCGGAGATATTCAATACCACCACCTGCACCGGCGACAGCCATAAGGGGAGGGCCCCGGCATGATTCTCGATGAGGATTCCTATAAACCGTTCTAACGATCCTAAAATCGCGCGGTGCAGCATCACCGGTATCTGTCGGGTATTATCCTCGGCTACATATTCCGCACCTAATCTCTCTGGCATCGAAAAATCTAATTGCAATGTCCCGCACTGCCAGACACGGCCGATGCTGTCTTTAAGGGAGAATTCTATCTTCGGTCCGTAGAATGCGCCCTCTCCAGGCTGCAACTCCCAGACCAGCTTCTTGTAATTCAGAGCAGACTCCAGTGCAGATTCTGCCTTATCCCACTGATCTTCTGATCCGACTCGCTTCTGTGGTCGAGTGGAGAGCTTCACAAGAATCTCTTTGAAACCAAAGTCGGTATAAACCTTCTGCAACAGGTCGATGAATTGCATCACCTCGCCCTGTATCTGAGCCTCGGTACAAAAAATATGTGCATCGTCCTGGGTGAATGCACGCACCCTCATGATTCCGTGCAACGCACCGGATGGCTCATTTCGATGACAAGATCCAAACTCCGCCAACCGGAGCGGCAATTCACGATAGCTCTTTAATCCCTGGTTAAATACCTGAACATGGCCAGGACAGTTCATCGGCTTAACCGCAAAATCACGCTGCTCTGAGTTCGTTGTGAACATGTTCTCTCGGAAATTCTCCCAATGTCCAGAACGCTCCCACAACCCCTTATCAAGAACTTGTGGCGTACGAATCTCTTGGTAGCCATTAACGCGAAATACTTCACGCATGTATTGCTCTACCTGTTGCCAGATGACCCATCCCTTGGGGTGCCAGAAGACCATTCCAGGGGCCTCTTCCTGAATGTGGTACAGGTCGAGTTGCTTGCCAAGCCTGCGATGATCTCGCTTCTCAGCCTCTTCAAGCCTGTGCAGATAAGCGTCCTGATCTTCTTTCCTGACCCAGGCCGTGCCATATATCCGCTGCAGCATTTCATTGCGCGAGTCACCTCGCCAGTAGGCGCCTGCCACCTTCATCAGCTTGAACACCTTAAGCTTGGATGTTGCCGGTACATGTGGGCCCCTGCACAAGTCGGTAAAGTTCCCTTGAGAATACAGCGACACGTCCTCATCTCCAGGAATGGACTCAATGAGTTGTGCCTTGTAGTGCTCTCCTTGGCCCTTAAAAAAGTTAATCGCTTCCGATCGCTCCCACACCCTACGCTCAACCTTCAAGTCCCGTTTACTGATCTCTGCCATCCGCTTTTCAATCGTCGCAAGATCTTCTGTCGTGAATGGTCGTTTGTAAGAGAAATCGTAATAAAAGCCATCCTCAATTACCGGTCCAATGGTGACCTGCGCTTCGGGAAACAGTTCCTTGACCGCATGTGCCAGTAAGTGCGCGCTGGAATGTCGAATGACCTCCAATCCTTCCGCATCCTTTTCGGTAATGATCGCCAGATCACAGTCCGCGTCGATGCGGTGAGACATATCCATGAGCTTGCCATTAACCTTGCCGGCTAGCGCTGCACGCACCAACCCCGCGCCGATGGATGCTGCAACCTCCATCACCGTTACCGACTGCTCAAATTTACGCTCAGAACCATCCGGCAAACGAACGATTGTCACAGCTCTTTCCTTTAAAATTGGGGCTGACTACAGGGGGTGTATATGGCTTAAAATGAATTTTGGCACGAGGTGCATTCTCCCATAGCGACCTTTGAGGGGCAACCCGCCGAACTGTAGAGAAAGTGGAAGGCATTCCACCCGAGCACAGCACCCTATCAGCTCTTTACAACCAGAGTCACTGCTGACAACTGCTTACCCTGCTGCTGCACTCCGCACGGCCTCGGCTATCCGATCCGCCCATCGAGTGACCTTCCGTTCAGACTCACCTTCCACCATCACCCGCACCAACGGCTCGGTGCCTGATACACGTAACAGTGTTCGCCCCTTATCACCAAGATCTTGCTCGGCGGCGGACTGAACAGTCTTGACCTGCTCGCTCGCATGAGGGTTGAATCTCTTTACTACCTTTATATTAACCAGCTTCTGTGGATAGAGCGTAAGCCCGCGTGTAAGTCCAGCCAAGGTCTTGCCGCAATCTCGCACTGCATGTAGCACCTGCAACGCAGAAATTATGCCGTCACCTGTTGTATGCTTGTCATTACAGATGATATGGCCGGAACCCTCCCCACCCAATTGCCAGTCTTTCTTTTTAAGTAGTTCCATTACATACCGGTCCCCGACATTGGCACGGGCAAACGGAATATTCAGCTTTCTGAAACTATTTTCTACCGCAAGATTGGTCATGAGTGTGCCCACCACCCCTCCCTTGAGAAGCCCCCTCTGTTGACGGTGCTTTGCAATGATGTAGACCAATTGATCCCCATCATAGACTGTGCCCTTGCTATCCACCATGACGACACGGTCGCCGTCCCCATCCAACGCGATGCCAAGATCAGCGTGATGCTGCCTAACCGCTATTTGCAATGTTGAACTGTGAGTCGCACCGCACTCGTGGTTGATGTTAAGCCCGTTCGGCTGCACTCCAATGGCAACCACGTCCGCACCCAACTCATGCAGCACATGGCCCGCGATATGATAGGCCGCACCATGGGCACAATCGACCACGATCCTCAGTCCGCGTAGATCAAGATGGTAGGGGAAAGTGCTTTTACAAAACTCGATGTAACGCCCCGGGGCATCGCTGATGCGCCGCACTTTACCGAGCTGCGCCGAATCCATGGATTTAATGGGGGAACCCAGCCTTTCCTCTATCGCGCGCTCGGCCTCATCAGATAGCTTGCTTCCCGATGCCGAGAAGAATTTAATACCATTATCTTCAAATGTATTGTGCGAAGCTGAAATTACAACCCCCGCCTGTAATCTAAGTGCTCGCGTCAGATATGCCACAGCCGGAGTCGGCATTGGCCCAGATAGAAGCACATCAACTCCAGCAGCCGACAACCCCGCCTCCAATGCCGACTCCAACATGTATCCGGATATCCGCGTATCTTTACCAATCAGCACCGCTGGGCGCTCGCCCTTGGGTAGGTTCCAGTCAGACGCGGTCAGCGCCTTCCCGGCAGCATAGCCGAGGTGCATGATGAAGTCTGGCGTAATGGGAGAGACTCCCACGCGTCCACGGATTCCATCAGTACCGAAGTATTTCTTACTCAATTAAGAATCCATGAAGAGTTAAGAGTCAGCAGAATAATAAACAGCGATGGGTAGCCGTCTCTCACTATTTACAAATCACTGTTAACAGCATTATAAACCGCCATCGCATCCCTGGTCGCCTTTACGTCATGAACCCGCAGAATTTTGGCACCCCTATCTGCCGCTAGCAATGCCGCCGCAACACTGGCATGAACCCGATCGCCCACATCGTTTCCTGTGATCTTTCCGAGCATGGATTTTCGCGATAGCCCCGCCAGTATTGGCACGCCCATATCTATAAAACGGTCAAGATGACGCAGCAGCTCAAGATTGTGCTCCAGCGTTTTTCCAAAACCAAAACCCGGATCGATTACCAATCTCTCCAACGAAATTCCTGCCGCTTGCGCCGCGCTCAATCGTAGCTGCAGAAAATCCTTCACATCAGTCACCACATCATCACGATAACGAGGGTTAGCCTGCATGTTGCGCGGCTCGCCTTGCATATGCATGAGGCATGCCGCCACATTTCCTGCCGCAACCACTTCCAGTGCACCTGTTGCTCGCAGTGCATTGACATCATTAATCATAACTGCACCGGCCTGTATCGCTGCAAACATTACTTCCGGCTTTGAGGTGTCTACTGAAATGGGGATATCTCTACTGGCCAGAGCCTGCACCACCGGGATAACACGACGTAATTCTTCAGCCGCACTTACCGAATCGCTGCCAGGGCGGGTCGACTCACCGCCGATATCCAGCATACCGGCCCCCTCTTCAATTAAACGTGCGGCATGGCAGATTGCGCTCTCTGTCAATGCATACAGGCCACCATCTGAAAAAGAATCGGGCGTGACATTAACGACCCCCATGATGATGGGTTGACGTAGAGAAAGGCTAAATTTACCGCACTGAAGAGACAAGAGTTTGTGAACCGAAGGACAAGAAGTTATGACTTAAATAAACAATGCGAGCATTAAAGCTCGCATTGTTTTCTGCTCCCTACTGACGACCTGTAGCCGATTCTTACACTTCCTGTGCTGGTGTCGTAGTTGCTGTCGGTGTTGCTGGTGCTGCAGGGGGGGCGTCATCCTTAGATGTCGGCACCGCTTTAGAAGGCTTGGGCGGACGTGGGGCACGCCCCTCCATAATGTCACCGATCTGGTCTGAATCTATGGTCTCCCACTCCAGCAATGCCTGGGTCATCGCCTCAATCTTTTCGCGATTCTCCTCAATCAACTTACGCGCCAACGTATACTGCTGGTCAATAATACGGCGGATCTCTACATCCACCTGCTGCATGGTGGCTTCGCTCACATTTTTATGAGTCGTGACAGACCGACCAAGGAAAACTTCCCCCTCATTCTCACCATAAACCATTGGCCCTAAAGAATCTGACATGCCCCACTGGGTGACCATGCTCCGAGCCATCTTCGTTGCACGTTCAAAGTCATTAGACGCACCAGTCGTCATCTGCCCCATGAATACCTCTTCAGCAATACGCCCCCCAAACAGGACCGCAATCGTCTGCAAGAGCTCTTCTCGGTCCATGCTGTAGCGGTCCTCGGTCGGGAGCTGCATTGTCACGCCTAGTGCCCGTCCACGTGGAATGATCGTAACTTTATGTACACGGTCAACTTTCGGAAGAAGCTGAGCCACAACTGCGTGACCAGACTCATGGTAGGCCGTATTGCGGCGCTCGCGCTCTGGCATCACCATCGACCGTCTCTCGGCGCCCATGAAAATCTTATCCTTAGCGCGTTCAAAGTCTTCCATATCTACCAATCGCTTACTACCCCGCGCCGCAAAGAGCGCCGCCTCATTTACTAGGTTAGCGAGATCCGCACCTGACATTCCCGGCGTACCACGCGCAAGAATTTCTGAACGTACATCAGGTGCAATTGGAACTTTGCGCATATGTACATTGAGTATCTGCTCGCGCCCACGTATATCGGGTAGCGGAACTGTCACCTGCCGGTCAAAGCGTCCAGGCCGTAATAATGCCGGGTCAAGCACATCTGGACGGTTGGTGGCGGCGATTACAATCACGCCAACAGCTGCCTCAAACCCATCCATCTCAACCAATAACTGGTTCAGCGTCTGTTCCCGTTCGTCATTCCCCCCGCCCATCCCCGCACCACGTTGACGACCAACCGCATCAATTTCATCGATGAAGATGATGCAGGGTGACTGCTTCTTAGCTTGTTCGAACATGTCGCGTACACGAGCAGCACCCACACCAACGAACATCTCTACAAAATCGGATCCGGAAATACTGAAGAACGGAACCTTAGCCTCTCCTGCAATTGCGCGAGCTAAAAGAGTTTTACCTGTACCAGGATTACCCACCATCAGTACTCCGCGAGGAATGCGTCCGCCTAGCTTTTGAAATTTCGTTGGCTCACGCAGGAAGTCGACCAGTTCAGATACTTCCTCTTTGGCCTCCTCGCAACCGGCAACGTCGGCGAAGGTCACGGTATTGGTGTTCTCATCCAGCATCCGGGCCTTACTCTTTCCAAATGAGAATGCGCCGCCACTCCGTCCACCACCTTGCATCTGGCGCATGAAGAAGATCCACACACCAATCAGTAACAACATTGGGAACCAAGAGACGAATATGTTCATCAGCAGCGACGGCTCTTCCTCGGGCTTGGCATCAACAACGACACCAGCCTTAAGCAAGTCGCTTACCATCCAAGGATCAGAAGGAGTGTAGGTGGTAAAGCGCCTTCCATCGGCCTTTGTGCCCTTTAGGGTACGCCCCTCAATGGTCACCTTATCGATCCTTCCCTGCTTCACTTCATCGATGAATTGAGAATACTCCATCGTCGACTGAGTTGTCGTTTGGCGCGTGCTGAACTGGTTGAACACAGTCATCAGCACCAGCGCAATCACTAGCCAGATGGCCATGTTTTTAATAAGATTGTTCAAGGTAACTCCTTGGCTTGCGCCGTCAAAATCTTACAAGAATTTCAATTCTAATCCCATTTTAGAATTTATAACAGGATGAATTGCGCGTTATTCCGGCCTTATTTCAATTGCTGTATGACCCCTTCTACCCGTTATACGTCTAAAACTAGTGGCTTCTTTTCTCGTTTTCCCAGCCCCAGCAAATATATTTCGCTACTCCGACCCCGAGAGGCCTCTGGCTTACGCGTTAACACTTGCTTGAATGTGGCGCGCATGGAAAGCAAGAACTGCTCAAAACCTGAGCCCTGAAATACTTTGACGAGAAAGTTGCCGCCAGAGTTCAATCGACCCACAGAGAATTCCAACGCCAGCTCAGCCAAGTAGATGCTACGCGCTTGGTCGCTCATGTTTATGCCACTTATATTGGGGGACATATCGGAGATTACAAGGTCAACCGGGCAGTTTCCTAGGCAATTTTCCAGTTCAGTCAGTATTTCCGCCTCCCTGAAATCCCCCTGGATAAAAAACACACCTGGCAGAGCCGCCATCTCTAGCAGATCAAGAGCGATTACCCGGCCCTTCTTGCCTACCTTGTCAGATGCCACCTGCGACCAACCCCCTGGTGCCGCACCCAAATCCACCACCACCATGCCCGGTCTGAGCAAGTGATCTCGCTCGGCAATCTCCATTAGCTTGTAGGCAGACCGTGAGCGATAACCCTCTTTTCTCGCCTGCTTGACGAAAAAATCGTTCACGTGCTCTCTCATCCAAGCCTTACTGGTTTTGGCGCGTTTCATCGCGTAGAATGATTAATTCTGGAAAATTTCATGCTAGCCCTTACTCTCACTCATCGTCACGCCCTACGAGCGCTTGCCCATTCCTTAAGCCCAATTGTCATGATAGGCGAGGCTGGTTTATCTGAAAATGTTATCAACGAACTGGATCGGGGGCTCAGAAGTCACGAGCTCATTAAGGTCAAAGTGCTCGACGGTGACCGGCAGGCACGAGGAGTGCTGATTGAGGAGATCTGTCAACGCCTTGAGGCCGCCCCGGTTCAACACATTGGCAAGATACTGGTGATTTACCGCCCCAAACCGGAAGAGGTCGCAAAAACCACCCCCGCCAAGTTCCGAAAAAAACGTGAGCCACGTCGACTCAAGCGCAGCTTCCAGGGTTGAAGCTAAGACCGTTTTTTTGCAAGTTAAATATACTTCACATCAAGAATCTCGTACTCTCTCACCCCGCTCGGGGCCAGCACTTCCGCCACATCACCGGAATACTTACCGATTAAGGCACGAGAGATTGGAGAGCCAATGGAAATTTTGCCCTGCTTTATGTCGGCCTCGTCGTCGCCAACAATCTGGTAAGTCACCACTGTCCCATTAGCCATATCTTCCAAGTCAATAGTTGCACCAAACACACAGGCACCATCGGCGTCGAGAAGTGCCGGGTTAATGACTTGGGCATTAGAAATCTTACCCTCTAATTCGGCGATACGGCCCTCGACAAAACTTTGTTGCTCCTTGGCTGCATCGTACTCCGCATTCTCTGAGAGATCACCGTGGGAACGGGCCTCAGCGATAGCGGCAATTACAGCAGGGCGCTGCACGGTCTTCATTTCGTGCAACTCGGCACGCAGCCTTTCTGCACCGATCACTGTCAATGGAACTGTACCCATGTCCTACCCTCTCATATTCAATTTTATCTCGCGATTTCTCGCAAGGAAAAACAAAGCCCGCTCTTAGAAATTAAGGTTGGGAAATTCACAGCTTTATGAAATCCCACTAAGCAACAAGCCCCTCCATTACCCCTTGCACCCGTCTGCATCCAACTGTGCATGCAGACCCTGTAAGCTATATGCCTGCAGCTCCTTCATATTTGCCATGCCGATACAAGCAGCACGAGCACCTGCCAGAGTGGTGTAATAAGTTACCCTTGCCTGTAGCACCGCATTGCGGATCGAGTATGAATCCTGAATCGCGCTACGCTTGTCTTCCACAGTATTGATGATTAGGCTCATCTCGCCATTCTTGATCATGTCTACAATGTGCGGACGCCCCTCTGTTACCTTGTTAACCGGGGTCACTGCCAGCCCCGCTGCTGCCAATACCGTTGCGGTGCCACGAGTAGCATAAAGTGCGAACCCCAAATTCGCAAGATCACGGGCAATTTCAACCACACGCGCCTTGTCAGACTGGCGTACGCTAATGAATACCTTGCCTGCTACAGGCAACTTTACTCCCGCGGCCAGCTGCGATTTGACGAATGCCTCAGCAAACGTTTTTCCCATGCCCATGACCTCGCCGGTAGACTTCATTTCAGGTCCAAGTATGGTGTCTACGCCAGGGAACTTGATGAAAGGAAATACAGCCTCCTTCACTGAATAATAGGGCGGAATCACCTCCTTGGTGATGCCTTGACGGGCCAGGGTCACGCCAGCCATGCAGCGGGCGGAAATTTTTGCTAGTTGCAGCCCGGTGGCCTTGGATACGAAGGGTACAGTGCGAGATGCTCTGGGATTTACCTCTAGTACGTACACAGTATCTCCCTGGATCGCGAACTGCACATTCATCAGCCCCACCACCCTAAGCGCACGGGCCATGGCTTCAGTTTGCCGCCGCAGTTCATCCTGCATGGCGGGCGATAAACTGAAAGGGGGTAACGAACAAGCTGAATCGCCCGAATGAACGCCGGCCTGTTCGATATGTTCCATGATGCCGCCAATCAAGACAGTCTCACCATCGCAGATTGCGTCTACATCTACCTCAATAGCGTCGTTGAGAAAACGGTCCAGCAGTACCGGCGAGTCATTTGATACCTTTACAGCTTCTCTCATGTAACGTTCCAGATCGCGTTGTTCATGCACGACCTCCATCGCCCGCCCGCCCAGTACATAGCTAGGACGCACTACCAGCGGGTAGCCAATCTCGTTGGCGGCGGCAAGAGCGGCCTCTGGATTGCGCGCGGTGCGGTTGGATGGTTGCTTCAGTCCAAGCTGCTGCAACATTTTCTGAAAGCGCTCTCGATCCTCAGCACAATCTATCATGTCCGGACTGGTCCCGATGATGGGCACCCCGTTTGCAGCAAGGTCTCTCGCGAGCTTCAGTGGTGTCTGACCGCCATACTGTACGATCACGCCAAAAGGTTTCTCTATCGCGACGATCTCGAGTACATCCTCCAGCGTCAACGGTTCAAAATATAGCCTGTCCGAAGTATCGTAATCGGTTGAGACGGTCTCCGGATTACAGTTGACCATGATGGTCTCATAGCCATCTTCTCGCAAAACCAACGCGGCATGGACACAGCAATAGTCAAACTCAATACCCTGTCCGATGCGGTTGGGCCCCCCACCTAGCACCATGATTTTTTTTCTATCGGTAGGCAACGACTCACACTCATCTTCATAAGTCGAATACATATAAGCAGTGCGAGTGGCAAATTCGGCAGCACAGGTGTCAACACGCTTGTATACCGGATGCAGTTTGAGCTGATGGCGCTTGTTACGTACCGCTGTTTGACTTGTGTTTAACAGTTTTGCTAGGCGCAGGTCAGAGAAGCCACTGCGCTTCAATTTTCGCAGTGCATCGCGATCAATCGTGTCCAGAATCTCTCCTGCAAGCGCCTGCTCTTGCCTTACCAGATCTTCAATTTGCGACAAAAACCAGGGGTCGATATGTGTCAAGTTATGAATCTCAGCGAATGTCATTCCACAACGAAATGCGTCCGCCACATACCAAATGCGCTCAGGACCGGGGTCCCCCAGCTCGGTTTCAATAGTGTCGACATCGGTGGTCTTCTCGTCCAGACCATCGACCCCAGTTTCTAGTCCACGCAAGGCTTTTTGTAATGATTCCTGAAAAGTGCGGCCGATGGCCATGACTTCGCCCACCGATTTCATCTGAGTAGTCAGACGGTCATCGGCCTGGGGGAATTTCTCGAAAGTAAAACGCGGCACCTTGATAACCACATAGTCGATGGTCGGCTCAAATGAAGCCGGTGTCGTGCCCCCGGTAATGTCGTTTCTGAGCTCATCCAGCGTATATCCCACCGCGAGCTTGGTTGCGATCTTTGCAATAGGGAATCCTGTCGCTTTCGATGCCAGTGCAGAGGAACGAGATACCCGCGGATTCATTTCAATTACCAGCATGCGGCCATCTTGTGGATTGATGGCAAATTGTACGTTGGAGC
>Ga0209553_1001797_pt1 | contig 10584 bp, 10 predicted proteins | sample LauGreFBDMM110DN_2_FD_188217 | JGI IMG/M metagenome (GOLD analysis project Ga0209553, IMG submission 188217) | Freshwater lake microbial communities from Lake Michigan, USA - Fa13.BD.MM110.DN (SPAdes) (version 2) | ecosystem: Environmental > Aquatic > Freshwater > Lake | place: Lake Michigan...
ATACCTATAGTCGTTCCACCAGCACTCATTTGTTTCTTGGCTAATTCGTGATCTGGATGTGATGGCAAGCCTGGGTACCTGACACTCTTAATCTTTGGGTGTCCTTCAAGAAATTCTGCAATGGCCTGCGCACTTTCTGACATGCGCATCACGCGAAGTTCCATAGTTTCAAGTGATTTAACAAGTACCCAGGCATTAAATGCACTCAGTGTTGGTCCAGTATGGCGAACAAAAGGAATCAATTTTTCAAAGATATACGAAAAGGATCCGAGAATTGCGCCGGCAAGGATTCGGCCTTGACCATCTATATGTTTTGTTGCTGAATACATGACTACATCTGCGCCCAACTCAAGCGGTTTTTGTAAGACAGGTGATGCCATTACGTTATCAACAATGACTGTTGCGCCAACTTTGTGAGCCAAATCTGATACAAATCTGATGTCAACAATTTCAAGGAGTGGGTTACTTGGAGTTTCAAGAAATACCGCCTTCACTTTCTTAGAAAGTGCCTTCTCCCAGCCAGCTTTGTCATTTGCCTTAACTAACTCATAAGTCACTCCCCACTTGGGCAAGATCTCGGTAATCACCACATGACATGAACTAAACATTGCAGCTGAGGCAACGACGTGGTCACCAGCTTCGAGAATGCAAGCTAGGGATGCAAACATTGCTGCCATTCCAGATGCGGTTGCCACGCAATGCTCGGCTCCTTCAATAGCTGCCAAGCGCTTTTCAAACATGGCAACAGTTGGATTGTGAAAGCGGCTATAGAGAAAATGATCTGTTTGATCAGTAAATGCATCAGCTGCCTCTTGTGAATCCGTGTAGGTAAATCCGCTGTTCAGGTAGAGCGCTTCAGATGTCTCACCGAATCCAGAACGAGCAAGGCCCTCGCGAACTGCTGAGGTTTGAGAGTGAACTACCCAGTTGGGCTCGCGACGTTTTGTAGGTTCGTGATAACCCCAGACCTCTTTACTCATAAGAGCATTCTAAGGTTTGGATGGTAAATTGCACATATGACTACTATCGCGATATCCGTGAAGGATCTCACCAAAAAATATGATTCTGGCTTTGCGGTCTCGCATGCAAATTTTGAAGTTCCCCTAGGCACCATCTGCGGGTTCGTTGGTCCTAATGGAGCGGGTAAGACAACAACCATTCGCATGCTGCTCGGCTTGATCTCACCCACGGGTGGAACTGCTGAAATTCTTGGGCAATCCATCAATCACCCAGAAAAATACCTTTCACAGGTGGGCGCAATGATTGAGGGTCCGGCCTTTTACCCAGCGCTGTCAGGTGCGGAAAATCTTAAAGTCCTGGCAACCCTTGGTGGCTTTCCAGTAGCGCGAGTAGAAGAACTCATTCGTATGGTTGGGCTAGAAGGTCGGGGTCAGTCGAAATATAAAACTTACTCACTTGGCATGAAGCAGCGATTGGGCATTGCCGCAGCCCTGTTGCCGAATCCAAAGATTTTGATTTTAGATGAACCAACTAATGGATTAGATCCAGAAGGTATACAAGAAGTTCGTGACTTACTCAAAAAACTAGCATCACAGGGCACCACGGTTTTTGTGTCTTCACACTTACTTTCAGAGCTAGAACTCATCAGTGAATACATCGTTATGTTACGAAAAGGCGAAGTTGTATTTGCAGGTCCCCTTCAAGAACTCATGCAAGCGCAACAACCACTGATTTTGGTGAAGACACAAAACTCCGCAGACCTGCAGAAAATTATTGAGATTGCGGAGCAAGATGGACATAAGGCCACTATCCGCTCTGAAGTTGCACATATTGAAGGTCCAGAAGAGTGGGCGGGAACTCTTAATAAAAAAGCTTTTGAAGCAGGCATTGTCCTTACTCAACTTGCTCCGCAACTTCCTAACCTGGAAGAGACATTCTTTGAAATGACTGGAGATCGTTCATGATTCGCGTGATTATGGCCGAATGGCGCAAGTTGCGCAGGCCAACTCTCTTTCTTGGCACTATAGGTGCTGCACTTTTCTTCACAGGTCTTACGAGTATTTTTCTCTATCTCATGATTGACTCTGAGAGAGGAAATTCAGATCGTGGGCGCCAAGTAAGTCGAGAAGTTCTGGAATTAGCTGGGGGCTCTGTATTTGGATTTGCGTCAGTGGGTGGATTACTCGGCGTTATTGCACTATGTGTATTTGCGGCACAGACTGCGCAGGAGTACACCTACGGAACTTTAAGAAATCTGCTTGTGCGCCAACCTGGGCGACTTCGAATTTTAGCTGGCAAATTAATTGCTATGAAACTCTTTGCGCTCGTATTAGTAATTATCTCGGCCATCGTGAGTATTGGGATTTCCGTTGCTCTCTCTGGCCGCGCCAAAGTTACGACAGATTTATGGTTCACCGCATCGGGCTTCCATGCCATCGGCCAAACTCTGCTCAATGTCAGCATTTCAGTAATCTACTTTGGCATTGTTGGAATGGTGTTAGGACTGCTCTTTCGCTCACCAATTTCAGCAATTTCAATCGGAGTTTTATGGCTTCTCATCATTGAAAACCTCATCGGCGCCGTTAAGCCGGTAACACTGGATTGGATGCCTGGAAATCAACTATCAGTAATCGCCCAAGGTGGTAGCCCAGATGTTTCATATTCGCATGCGTTAATTCTGGGAACTCTTTATGTATTGGTTGGATCGATAGTTGCTGCAACGCTTTTCTCTCGAAGAGATGTGGCTAACTAACGACACAGGGCCGATAGCCCTAATTAATATGTGCATCTGACTTCTACTTAAATGAGCGGTAGCCACCGCTTAGTCAGACTTACGCTTACCGCAGGGCTCTGAAGGTCCAAACCCATTTCACTGTGCTGGACTTGATTATGTCGCAGATAGACCTGCCGGGTCTAACCTAGACCCATGGCGCAGGCATCAGTTGCAATTCGTAACGCAGTAAGAGAGCAACTCCAGAGATGTGAAGCTGGCGATTGCATTCTTGTTGCAGTCTCTGGCGGAGCAGATTCGTTAGCACTTGCCTATGCAACTCTTGTCGAATCAGCCCCGTTAGCAATTAGGGCCGTTGCAGTCACTATTGATCATCAACTGCAAGAGAAATCAGCCGATCAGGCAGCGAAAGTCGAAAAACAATTGAGAGCAATGGGCTATCAGGATGTGGTGGTTGCCAAGGTAAAGGTCTCACTTGAATCCGGACTCGAAGCTGGTGCACGAAGTGCTCGATACGAAGCACTACAAAGAATTGCAGTCGAAAAAAGTGCTGTGAAAGTTTTACTTGGCCACACCCGAGATGATCAGGCAGAGAGCGTCCTACTCGGATTAGCTCGCGGATCTGGAACTCGTTCACTTTCCGGGATGGCAAGTGAAAATGGAATTTATCTGCGGCCACTTCTTTCACTCACTCGCGCGCAGACCGAAGCAGCCTGCACTGAATTTGGAATTGAATATTGGAATGATCCTCACAACGAGAATCTTGATTTCTCTAGAGTGAGGATTCGCCTGGAAGTTCTCCCGCTAATGGAAGAGCAGATTGGCCCTGGCATCGCAGCAGCACTGGCTCGCAGCGCCGCACTTCTTCGAGATGATGCCGATGCCCTTGATGCAATTGCTAGCACTGAAATTTCCCGGCATAACCTCAAAGACTTGGATTGCTCAGCGCTTGAGCATTTGCCTCGAGCGATCAGAACTCGCATCCTGCGCAGCGCCATCTACGCAGCAGGTGCACCTTCAGGCTCGATTTCAGCTGACCATATTGGGGCAGTTGAGGCGCTAATCACCTCTTGGCACGGTCAGGGGCTGGTGAGCCTGCCGGGTGGTGTGAAGGTTGAGCGAATTTCGGGCAGACTTTCGCTCTCAAACCAGTAGGTTCGATTCTTAGACTTAAGGAGCACACTCGGTGGATCTCGCAGCAGTCGGCACAGATGTTGAAAAAGTAATTGCAACGGAAGCAGAATTATCTGCCAAGATTCTAGAACTTGCAGCGCGCATTGATGCCGATTACAAAGATAAACAAGTTCTACTTGTTGGTGTTCTTAAAGGTGCAATCATGGCGATGGCAGATCTCACTCGCGCGATGCAAACACATATTGAAATGGATTGGATGGCCGTTTCTTCCTACGGCTCTGGCACAAAATCAAGTGGTGTGGTTCGTATCTTGAAAGATCTTGATCGCGATATCACTAATCGCCATGTACTTATCGTTGAAGACATTGTTGACTCAGGCCTCACACTGTCATGGCTACGATCAAATTTACTGTCGCGAGGAGCCGCATCTGTTGAAATCCTTGCGATACTCCGTAAGCCTGATGCTGCCAAAGTCGACGTTAACGTTAAATACGTGGGCTTTGATATTCCAACTGAGTTTGTTGTTGGATATGGACTCGACTTCGATGAGAAGTATCGCAACCTTTCATTTATCGGTGTGCTTGCCAAGCACATGTACTCATAAGGAGCTCCATGTCTTCCCAAACACCACTACGCAAATCTCCTCTGGATAAATTTAAAAAGTCCAAGGAAAAAAACCCTGCGAAGAAGAATGTGAAGGCGACTCCGCAAACGCGTGCTCAGAAACTTCTCCGAGGACCACTCTTCTGGATTATCGTCGCCATCGTAGGCGTGACGATTTTTGGACAGATCTCCAGCGCTTCAAATAGATATACCGAGATTAAAACTTCCCAGGCAATTGCTGCAATCTCACAATCTGAAGTTGAGTCAGCTGTTCTTATTGATAAGAGTCAGAAGATTCGCCTGATATTAAGTAACGGAAAGACAATTAAAGGTGCGACAAAAGTTGAAGCTTCTTATATCGCGCGCCAAGAACCCACCCTTATCGATGAACTCACGGCTAATCCGCCAGCAAAAGGATGGACAGTAGATGTTCCGAGGACATCAGTACTAACAACGATTCTCTTTAGTTTCGGTCCAATACTCATTATTGGTCTTCTCTTCTTCTTCTTGATGAGCCAAGCACAAGGTGGAAATCGAGTATTTTCATTTGGTAAGTCACGTGCAAAGCTGCAAGATAATGATGTTCCGCAGAATACATTTGATGATGTTGCAGGTGCCGATGAAGCTATTGCTGAGCTAGAGGAAATTAAAGATTTCTTGGCAGACCCGGCTAAGTACGCGCTACTTGGTGCCAAGATTCCAAAGGGAGTACTTCTCTACGGTCCTCCAGGAACCGGAAAGACACTTCTTGCGCGCGCCGTTGCTGGTGAAGCGAAAGTTCCTTTCTACTCAATTTCTGGCTCTGACTTTGTAGAAATGTTTGTTGGAGTTGGCGCTGCCCGAGTTCGTGATTTGTTTAACCAAGCAAAGGCAAATGCACCCGCAATTGTTTTCGTAGATGAAATTGATGCAGTAGGACGCCAACGCGGCGCAGGTATGGGTGGCGGTCATGATGAACGCGAACAAACTCTGAATCAGCTGCTGGTAGAGATGGATGGCTTTGAAGCTAACGGCCAAGTAATACTTATCGCTGCGACAAACCGTCCTGATGTTCTTGACCCAGCACTTCTTCGTCCAGGGCGTTTTGATCGTCAGATTCCAGTCGAGCGCCCAGATCTCAAGGGCCGTGAAGATATTCTGAAAGTGCATGCAAAGAACAAGCCAATTTCAAAGGAAGTTGAACTTGTTGCATACGCACGTAGAACACCAGGATTCACGGGTGCAGATCTAGCAAATGTCCTCAATGAAGCAGCGCTGCTATCTGCGCGTGAAGGTCAGAAAGCGATTGGAAATACTCAGATAGATGAAGCTATTGATCGCGTCATGGCTGGTCCACAGCGCAAGTCACGTTTGATGTCTGAAGAAGAACGTCGCGTTACTGCCTATCATGAAGCAGGCCACGCACTTGTTGCGCACGCTCTTCCACATACAGATCCAGTTCATAAAATAACTATCATGCCTCGCGGGCGTGCACTTGGTTACACAATGGTTCTTCCTGATGAAGATAGATACTCAACTACCCGTAATCAACTCCTTGATCAGTTGGCGTATTCACTCGGTGGTCGCGCCGCCGAAGAACTCATCTTCCATGACCCTTCAACTGGTGCATCAAATGACATTGAAAAGGCAACGGCACTTGCTCGCGCAATGGTGACGCAATACGGAATGACTGAAGCAATTGGCGCAATCAAATTAGGAACTGATGCTGCAGAACCATTTATGGGCCGTGACTATGGACATCAGCGAGATTATTCAGAGAACGTTGCTGCAGTAGTTGATGCTGAAATTCGTAAGTTAATTGAAACTGCGCATCAAGAGGCTTATGACATTCTCGAAGCCAATAGAACAATTCTTGATGAGATGGTAATTAAACTTCTTGAGATAGAAACGCTTAATAAAGAAGAGATTGCACAGATCTTTACCAAGGTGAGGTCATGGCCTAACCGTCCGGCGTGGACAGGATCAGAGACACGCACTCCTTCTTCTACGCCGCCGGTAGATATTCCAGAACGCATCATTGCTGCTTCACCTGATGCATCAAAGAAGGCTCGACGCGTGAAGAAGGTAACTCCCGAGTGAGTGATATTTCTTCAGTATCAATGGGGCCACACGATGGAGGGGCATCACATCCATATGATCATGAGCGTGCGGAAAAGGCTGTCCGCGAACTCTTATTAGCCCTTGGTGAAGATCCTGATCGTGAAGGTTTAAAAGAAACGCCAGCTCGCGTTGCTCGTGCTTTTGCCGAAAACTTTGAGGGACTGTGGCAGAAGCCAGAAGATGTTCTGACTACAACTTTTGATATTGGACATGAAGAGTTAGTAATTATTCGCGATATCGAAGTATTTTCACATTGTGAACACCACCTGACTCCATTTCACGGAGTCGCTCACGTTGGATATATCCCGAGTGGAAAAATTACTGGGCTCTCCAAAGTTGCACGGTTAGTCGATCTCTTCGCACATAGACCACAAGTGCAAGAGCGTCTGACAACTCAGATTGCGGACGCACTTGTTGAGATCCTTAAGCCAATGGGCGTCATAGTCATTATTGATTGCGAGCACTTGTGCATGTCAATGCGTGGTGTGCGAAAATCCCAGGCACGAACAACAACTTCCGCAGTACGCGGAGTTCTACGCGATCCAACAACTCGCGCCGAAGCAATTAGTCTTATTACGAATCGATAAACCACCATGCTTGTGATGGGAATTCTCAATGTCACACCAGATTCATTTGCCGATGGTGGAATAAATTTTGAGACACACATTGCAATCACTCGTGGCTTGGAAATGATTGATGAGGGTGTTGACATCATCGATATTGGTGGCGAATCAACTCGGCCCGGTGCCGAACGAGTATCGGCGCTGGAAGAACAAGCGCGCGTGATTCCCGTGATTGAAGGTCTTGCTGGTAATGGCGTCATATTAAGTGTTGACACTATGCGGGCAGAGACAGCGAGATTAGCTGTGCGCGCGGGTGCCAGCATCGTTAATGATGTTAGTGGTGGGGCGGCGGATGCAGATATGTTTGCAACTGTCGCCGAATTGGGCTGTAAGTACACCCTGATGCATTGGCGGGGTCACTCGGCAGATATGAATTCAAAGGCTAGCTATACCGATGTGGTCAGTGAGGTAATCGAGGAAGTAATGCTGCAACTAGATAAGGCGCTAAGTGCCGGCATTAAGCGGGAGAACATCATTCTGGATCCAGGTATTGGTTTTGCAAAAGATGCCGAACACAACTGGGAGATATTAAAGCGCATCGATGAATTCATAGCCCTGGGTTACCCAGTTCTCATGGGGCATTCTCGTAAGCGCTTCCTGGGTGGTGACACTCCAGACTTACGCGAAGCAGCCACCGTTGCGGTTACTCAATCACTTGTGGGTAAAGGTATTTGGGGAGTTAGAGTTCATGGTGTGAAGGTGAATAAGGATGCAATCAACGCATGAGTGACGTAATTTCAATTAAGGGAATTCACGGTTTTGGCTATCACGGAGTCTTTGACCATGAAGCAAAAAATGGACAAGATTTCTATGTCGATCTCGAGCTTGCCTTAGATTTATCAAAGGCGAGCACAACAGATAATTTAGAGGACACCATCGATTACGGCGCTCTCGCCGATCTGGTGTTGGAAGAAATTACTGGCGCTCGAGTGCAATTGATTGAAAAACTTGCTGGCAGAATTGCAGATCGAATTAAGGCATCTCATCAGAAGATTGAGCGTGTGACGGTAACAGTGCATAAACCTAAAGCACCTGTGTCGGCAGCGGTTGCAGATATCGCAGTAACTATTTCGCGATGAAGGCAGTCGTTGCACTCGGTGCCAATATTGGTAATCCCCGCGAGCAGATTGAGCTAGCGCTGACTATGTTGCGAGCTGCAACTGAGGTCATTGCAGTCTCTTCCTTGCACGCCACCAAACCTGTGGGAGGCCCGGAGCAACCTGACTACATCAATGCTGTTTGCATCCTAGAAAGTGAATTACCTGCAGCAGATCTGCTCTCACTTTTACATGGCATTGAAAAAACTCTTGGTCGACAGCGCCAGGAGCGATGGGGCCCCCGAACTATTGACCTAGATCTCATTCAATATGGCGGACTGCTCAGCAGCGCGGAAGAGTTAGAACTTCCACATCCAAGGGCGCATGAAAGACGCTTTGTATTGCAACCCTGGAGTGAGATTGAGCCCGATGCAATTTTGCTCACCCACGGCAAAATTTCTCACCTTTTGGAGCAATTGCCATAACGCTTTAGACTTAGCGCACTGCCTGCCCGGTACCTGAAAGGACTGGAGCCATGAAAGTAGTAACAGATGTTCGCCAGTTACCTTCAGGCTGTGCATTTGTTCCCACGATGGGCGCACTCCATGCTGGTCACGCTTCACTGATGTCGATTGCGAAAGAGCACAGCGAGAACGTGGTGGTCAGTATTTTTGTGAACCCACTTCAATTTGAGAGCGCCGAAGATTTAGCAAAATATCCAAGAACTCCAGAAGCTGATATTGAATTAGCGGCAGCAAACGGTGTGACACACCTGTGGTTACCGCCTCACGCAGATGTATATCCGAAAGATCACCCCGTGCTTACCGCCGGTCTGATTTCACATCTATACGAAGGAAAATCTAGACCTGGTCATTTCGATGGCGTGGTTACCGTGGTACGTAGGTTTTTTGATTTACTCAAACCGAGTGCAGCAATCTTTGGAGAGAAAGATTTTCAGCAACTCAAACTCGTTGAGGAAATCGCCGGTGATGTGAAGATTATTCGAGCCCCCATTATTCGTGAGACTGATGGTTTGGCGATGTCATCTCGAAATATTCGATTGACTCCCGAAGGCAGAGCAGCAGCGACCGTGATCTCACAAGCTCTATTTACATCTGAGAATGAGAGCGAATTACGGGCAGCACTGGCATCGCAGCCACTGTTTACATGTGATTATGCAGACATCATCGACGAAGACAGCTTCCTGGCGGTGACAAGGGATACAACTCATGCTCGCGCAATTGTTGCCGGGTGGATAAATGGGCTCCGTTTGATTGACAATATGCAGATGGTGCAGCGCTCATGAGATTACTAGCCCCAGCACCTGGCTGGACTGCGCAAGCCGACGTCATCGTTGTTGGCTCTGGAATAGCTGGGCTTACTACTGCACTGCAATGTCGAACATTTGGTTTATCTGTTCTGCTTGTTACAAAAGCAAGTGTTGATGAAGGTTCGACTAAATGGGCACAAGGTGGAATCGCAGCTGCACTTGGCGATGGAGATTCACCAGAGGCGCATGAAAAAGATACTTTGGTTGCAGGTGCTGGACTGTGCGACGTCGATGCTGTTCGCGTATTAGTTACTGAAGGACCGGAGGCGGTACGTAAACTTATTGAACGTGGCGCAATATTTGATAAAGAGGCAAGTGGTGAGATCGCACTTACTCGCGAAGGTGGACACCTACGTAATCGAATTATTCATGCAGGTGGCGATGCAACGGGCGCCGAAGTGTCACGCGCCCTGCTGGCAGCTGTTCACAATGATCCTGAAATTGAAGTTGTAGAGAACGCACTTGTATTAGATGCGCTCAAGAACGATATTGGTGATATTTGTGGCGTCACCCTGCACGTGATTGGAGCTGGTAGTCGCGATGGTGTGGGCCGAGCAATTGCTAAAGCTGTTGTATTAGCAACCGGCGGGTTGGGGCAAGTCTTTGCTCAAACTACCAACCCTTCTGTTTCAACCGGAGATGGAGTAGCGCTAGCACTTCGTGCAGGTGCCAAAGTTGCCGATGTTGAATTCATTCAATTCCACCCCACCGTTTTATGGTTAGGGAATAACTCCGAAGGCCAGCAACCTCTGATTAGCGAAGCAGTACGAGGTGAAGGCGCATATCTCCTTGATGATCAAGGCAATAGATTTATGAAAGAGATTCATCCACTTGCAGAGTTAGCTCCTCGAGATGTTGTGGCAATTTCCATTATGCGTGTAATGAATAGGAATCATGCACAGCATGTGTGGCTTGATGTGCGCCACCTGGAAGGATTTGAAAAGAGATTTCCCACCATTTATGCATCCTGCATTGCACATGGAATTAATCCACTGACGGAGCTAATTCCGGTAGCACCTGCGTCTCACTATGCATCCGGTGGTGTCCGGGTAGATCTCAATGGCA
>Ga0209553_1001799_pt1 | contig 10581 bp, 7 predicted proteins | sample LauGreFBDMM110DN_2_FD_188217 | JGI IMG/M metagenome (GOLD analysis project Ga0209553, IMG submission 188217) | Freshwater lake microbial communities from Lake Michigan, USA - Fa13.BD.MM110.DN (SPAdes) (version 2) | ecosystem: Environmental > Aquatic > Freshwater > Lake | place: Lake Michigan, USA...
AAATAATGAACCCTGCACCCACCCACCACATCATTTCTAGAAAGGCAGTCTTAGGAGTATTGGGAACTTTTGTTCTTTTTGCCCTAACCATTGGATACAGTGAATACAAGGGGTACGCTCTTGTTCAGGAAATGGCTTCTACTACTCGAAGCATGAGCTTCAGAATCACAGATGCAGAAAATAAAAATACCGAACTGATGTCGAGACTTTCGCAAGTTGAGAATTTATACATAAACCAGCAAAGTAAGAGCGCCCAACTAGATGAACAAATTGGCAAGGTGAATAATACTGTATCTACACTTGACCGCCTCAGCAAAACCGACCCGCAGCTTCTTGTAAAGTATTCAAAAGTCTACTTTTTAAACGAAAACTATATCCCTTCAAAACTTTCGTATATAAATACCGAGTATTTATATAATTCTAGCCGTCCATTACAAATTCATTCTGACGTTTTACCATTCCTACAGAGGATGATTGAGGTGGCAAAATATGACCAGATGAATTTAAGAGTACTATCTGCATACAGATCTTTTAAGCAACAAGAGCAGTTAAAAACTACATACAAAGTGACTTATGGATCGACGGCTGCTAACACTTTTTCAGCAGACCAAGGTTATTCTGAACACCAACTTGGTACAACAGTAGATTTTTCAACATCAGCAAATGGAGACAACTTGAATAAATTTGAATTAAGTCCAGAATTTACGTGGCTAAAAAATAACGCATATCGATACGGATTTATTTTGTCATACCCACCAAATAATAAGTACTACGTTTCTGAACCGTGGCATTGGAGATTTGTCGGAGTAGACCTTGCAGCGAAACTTCACAATGAAGGAAAATATTTTTACGACCTTGATCAGCGTGATATCAGCAATTACCTAGTGAACATGTTCCAATAAGATGCGAAAAATTTTCCTAGACATCGAAACACGAAATACTTTTCAAGAAGTAGGCAAAGCCGAGCCAGAAATGCTCGATATTTCAGTTGTATGCATTTTTGACAGTGAAACTGGGGAATATACTAGCTATCTTCAGGAAGATTTGCCGAAATTGTGGCCTGTTATTGAAAAGGCGGAAATGCTCGTAACGTTCAACGGAGATCACTTCGATATTCCTCTTTTAAACAAATACTACAACGGAGATTTAACCAAGATTAAAAGTTTGGATATCCTAAAGGAGATCAGAAATTCATTAGGACATCGAGTAGGCCTTGGACTAGTTGCGCAAGCCACATTAGGCACGGCAAAGAGCGGACATGGTCTTGAGGCAATCGAATGGTGGAAAAAGGGAGAGATCGATAAGATTATAAAATACTGTATTGATGACGTTAAAATTACAAAAGACATTTACGAATACGCTTTAAAGTATAAAAAACTTAGATTCAAAGACGGACTTGAAATCAAAGATATTCCTCTAAACACAACGGATTGGGAAAAGAAGAGTGATGTAAAAATGACTTTCAGTTTGCCTTTTTAGACTTGAAAATCAGGGAATATTGAATTGATAAGTTTTTTTCCAGTTCCTACAAGACCCTCTGAAGATGTAGCTCTTACAAATTCTTGAAGCAACACGTAAAAGTTAGGATCTTCTTCTTTTATAGTTGGGTAAGCATAATAATGCGAAGGTTCATACTGGTCTTTTTTAAAAGCAAACCAAGATGGAATAATTCTAGAATAAAAATCTAGTTTTTTATCGAACAAAATCAACTCGTTATCGGAATAGTCTAAAATTCCATCTAAAGCTGAGCACAAAAACGCGATTCTCGCCACCTCATCGGTTTTGTCTAATTTTCTTCCCTGACATATCTTAGCGTCATTTTTTTTAAGCAATTCAGGAACAACATTTTCAGGATCATATAAAATATTTGTATTCTCTGTTCTAAAAGAAAAACCAAAATTGTGGTCCTTGGGTATCGGATATATAACCTGTTTCAATTCAATATTTGCACCAAAGACTATTTCTCTTGAAACTTTTCTAACCTCTTGTTTAACAAAAATTAAAACATCCCAATCCGAATGCTCCCGAGCCATTCCATTAGCTCTCGAACCATGGAGAATAATTGACAATGGGTGATACTTTTCTTTTATATATTTAATAATTTTGTTTTTCAATTCCTCGTCTTTCATATTGGTAAATTCTAACATAAAAATGACTTTCAGTTTGCCTTTTTAGAAACTGTGATAAAATGACCAGTATGAAAAAATTTCAACAATACATATTACCTCTCGCAATTGTAATTGCCGGAGTCTTGGTTTCGGGAACAATTTACATGAGTCAGAATAAGAGTGGCGCTTCTGAAAAAGGAAAAAGCGTTGCCGACATCGCACAAGACGCATTAAGGCCAAAAATTGATGTTGCCGCTGTTACAAGCGCAGACCACATCATGGGTTCAATAAACGCAAAGGTAAAACTTATTGTCTACACAGACCCTGAATGTCCTTTCTGTAAAATTTTCCACAACACAACAAAAGCATTATACGAACAACAAAAAGCAAAAGGAGACTTAGCCATTGTTTACAGAATGTTCCCTCTTGAGTCACTTCATCCAAAGGCACCAAAAATATCAGAGGCCTTTGAATGTGCAGCTGAAATCGGAGGAAATGATTCCTTCTGGAAGTACGCAGACCAGGTATTTGATTACAAACCTTCAGGTAATGATTTTGATCTGAATAAATTGTATGAATTTGCAGGTGTAATTAATGTTGATTCTGCAAAATTCAAAACATGTTTGGATAGTGGAAAATATGCGGCGAAAATTTCTGAGGGCATTGTAGCCGGATCTAAAGCTGGTGGACAAGGAACTCCTTACAGTGTGGTTTCGGTTAAGGGACAGTTCATTCCATTGGTAGATGCAACTGGTAACGGCTACGGAGCACTTCCACTTCCTGCAATTTCACAAATCATTGCAGAACTTTCAAAGATCTAGTTAAGTAAAGCTAAAAAAACCACCCTTCGGGTGGTTTTTTTGTTGCATAAAACTTTGGATGAGGTAAAATTGAGGAAGGCAAGTACAAATGAATTAGATATTCTGCCAAAACCGATTCCAGCGGCGCGCTCGATGTGCCCTTGGGTGAGTTGCTACCATTAGCACTACTCGGTTCTGGCAGAACCGTATTTGAGTTTAACTCAAACAACATAGTGGCTAGTGCATAAGCACTCGTCTACAATCACCCGCCAAAACTGGAACCGACAAGAGACCGGTCATTGGCGGGTTTTTTGTTGGCCTACCCCAACAAAAAATTCTCAAACTCAACCACCCCTTTCAAATCCGTACTAAATTCACTAATATCCGGAAATTCAAGATTTTCAATTTTTTTATACACAACTACCGCCAGTTTTTTCACCCTCTCCTCCAATTCCACAATCTCCGGATCATTCATATTCAAAGTCAGCGAAATCAACCTTCCATTTTTCGGTTCAACAAAATCAATCACCCCCTGTGTCATTTTAAGGTGTCGATAATTTCTAGAATTCTCAATCAAGATTTTGTAAAAAACCAATTGCTTTTTATAATCATAAATTTTTGACTTGCCATCTTTATCATCCCAAGATTGAACTGGCTTTCCAGTTTTGTAATCGTGAACAATAGCCTTATTTCCATCGATAACAATGCGATCAATTTTTCCTGTAAGGTGTGCTCCATCGATAATGACGTTTTGATCTCTGAAATCTACTTCGGTCATGTCTTTGGGAGAAAATTCCCTGTCTTTCAAGAACTCGATTAAACAAACTTCCCCCTTCTCTGAAAGCTCGTTGAAGTCCTTGCGAGCCAATCTCTCTCTTTTGAGGGCTTTAGTGAAGCATTCAAGTGCAAAATCCTCACTTGGTTTATCCCCTGTTTTTAGCTTTAAAACATACTGTTCTAATGCATGGTGAATGGCAGTTCCAAAAGCACTCGATGTGGTTTTCGCTTGTGGGAAGCGGAGTAAGTTCTGTTCAATAAATAATTGAGGTCCACCTCTTTCAATGTTTGTGAAATTTCGAAGGTGTGTAACGGACAGTTTGTAGTCCTCTAAGAGAGATTTTAGTAGTGCCTTTTCTTCATTCAAAAAAGGTGCTGTTAGATAATTTGTCCACGATGCAGTTAAAACTTCGTGATGACTTGGAGAATTTGCATCGGCATATTCGTTTGGTTTTGGATGAGTTGGCTTTAAATTTTCATTATCAACAAGGTAACTTAAAATATTTGAATCCTTTCCGGTATCTGTTTGAAGGTATGAGGTTAAATATAGATTTCTCTTTGCTCTTGTTAATGCTACATAGAAAAGACGTAGTTTATCATCCTCATTATCGCCCGCAGGATAGATTGGCAGGTTAGCCGGCATTGGCAAGATGTGTCCGCGACCACGACCTGCCCAGACTTCGTTTTGACACGACATGACAAAAACCGTATCGAACTCTAAACCTTTTGCTTTGTGAGAAGTGAGAAGTCTTACTGCCTCCAGTGCATTACTGAATGGACTTGAGTCATTTAGAGACATATTATTTTTTTCGTGAACATCTACAAATTCGATCAAATCCTTTATTTTAATGACATCAGCGAGTCTAAAATCTCTAAGAGCTCTGATAAAAATTCTTAGTCCTGAAAGGAATGTCAAGTATTCTGCCGTTTTATGAGTGCGCTTTTTGTCATTGAAATAATATTGTTTGAATGGGCTTGTAAAGTCTGCATTTCTAACTTCGACTTCTATTTCTTCATCTTCATTATCTGGCACCAACGGCACATGCGCCCCAATCATCAAGTCTAGAATTCTTTCTGCTGGTTCGTTTTGCGCCAATTGTGAAAGTTCCACCAAGAAATTTCCTACAGCTTTTATCTTTGCATTTGAAGAATCTAAAACCAAGTTTAAATACTTAAAATCATCTTCGTATCGCTTCATTCTTGCCTCTGAAGCTAACTTGAAAATTTCAATGCGTGGAATTTCCCAAAAACCGAAGGATAGAATCTGCGGTAATAATGATTCATCGACAGCACTGTCATTATTAACCAAAGAATACACATATCGAGACATTGTAATTAGCTCTTTAACATGAGGTTCCTGTAGAACATTCTGCTCTCGATCGTATTTCACAGGAACCTTCGCACCCTTCATAAATGGCACCAGATTCTCCAAAAACTCGTGTTTACGGGCAATTACGGCTATGTCGCCAGGTTTCGTACCATTGTCGATTAAACGCTTAATTTCCCGCGATATATAGTGACATTCGTGTGAGGACGATGGAAGCTGTATATGGTGAATATTCCCCTTTTTAAGCTCTTTATTTTGGGCTATAAGCTCTTTGTCAGCTAGCCTTATATTCGCCTTTTTTATAATATGTGAAGCCACGTCGAGAATTCCCTGCGTCGATCGATAGTTTTCAGTCATTTCAACTATCTCTACATCCTTAAACATTTTTTTAAAATTGATAATGTTTGAAACCTCAGCCCCTTGAAAACGATATACGGCTTGATCATCGTCACCTACCACCATTACGTTCGGTCGTCCCTCATTTACAGGGGCACTTGCGATCATGTTCACAATGGTCATTTGCGCATTGTTGGTGTCTTGAAATTCATCAACCAAAATATATTGAAATTGTTCTTGAAGTTCTGTTAAAAGACCTTTGTGTTTTTTTAAAGCTTCAATCACGTCCAGAATCATGTCGTCAAAATCATACAGTGCATTATCATGCATTGTTTTTCGATACGCTTCATAAACGTCCGCAAGGGCAAACATTTTTTCTTGATAGGCAGATTCCTTGAGAAGCAAGTTTCCATCTTCATCCGCCTTTAAATAATTATTTTTCCATTCGGTTAGGGGTTTGGTACTGTCTTCGGATTGAGCCTCATCAATTGCTCTTTCAAGGGATGCGAAAATAATGCCTTCAAGGGAATTATCCTCTGTCTTCTTAATTTTAAGTTGCAATGCCAATTCAAGGGTCTTTTTTGAAACCCTGCCATCAGAGAATATTTTGCTTATTACTTTATTAATTTTCTCTATATCGGTTTTGTTACTTTCAAGTATTTTCTTAAAATCCTGTGGACTTTTTCCATCTTTTTTTAGCGATTGAATCGCCATGTTAATTGCAGACAAGTACACATAAGTCCCGTCTGGTTTTACACTGCGAAACGGATTGTCTTTTTCTAACCCTTCAACGATTGATTGTAAAATTTCCGATTGTGTAACCGGATCAACAGCATTGAATGGAATTCCCTTGTAGAAATATTCTGGGTAGCGATTAATGATGCTAACGCAGAAATTGTGGAAAGTATGAATTGAAACTCGGTATGCTTCGTCACTAATAATTTTTGAAAGTCTGTCACGCATGTTCAGTGAGGCAGAATCGGTAAAAGTAAGACAGAGAATTTGCGATGGCAAGACTTGGGTTTCATTAAGTATTTGAGCCACTCGGAGGGATAGAATTTCGGTTTTTCCAGATCCGGGGCCTGCGATTACCAAAACTGGTCCGTCGATGGTAGTGACGGCTTTTGTTTGGGCAGTATTAAGGTTTTTTAGGCGAGCTTCAAAAGTCATTTTTGTATTATAGCTCATGATTTTATATTTGACTAAGTTATATTTTTATTTTACAGTACTAAATAGATCTTTAAATTATGGCTGCATCTTTTAGAGCATTTAAGTGCTCTAAAAGATGCAGCCAATAACTGGCTTGCACAAAAAAACCCAACCACCAAAAAAAATGTCAGCAGCAACAACCATTATTGAAAAGGCCAACCCTCAAGTCATTTACCAACGAGCCAGCTGGCCATACGTGCTCGACTGGGTCAGGGAAAAGTGCATTGATATCGGAACATTCAGAGGAGAGCGCCCTCGAATTCGCTGTCACCGCGGCCCGATCAAGGAAGTTTTCCTGGATAATGACGTCGTCATCTTCCGTCGTCGGTGGGTTGCCCACCGCGACCTGGCTGACGAGGGCGATCTTTGGACCATTGACGAACTAGAGGCTGATATCAAGATAGGCCTCAATCAGTTTGCCTACATTTCAGAGGACGGTAGAGTAAGGATTGATGATATCACCCAAAAAATCGTCATTTTTCCGGAGGAGTTCATGCTTGATCCTGACTTGGTTCAAGAACTGCCGTTGCACCTCCACTAACCGCCTTCACATCAAGAAAACCGCCCCGGCGCTTCTCTTGGTCGGGGCGGTTTTTTTATTGACAACATTCCGTCCAAAAATTATAGTATCGAAAGATTTAGCTTAAAATATAACCAAGAAAGGAGTACCCTCTCGTGAAAAAAACAAACCCCCGAGCATCTCAGAAAACTATACCGTCAAATTGGGAAGAACTTCTCTCGATTGCGATCGGTGCGGAAATAAATGTCAGAATAAGCATGCACCAACTGGTGATACTTGCAAAGGGAGAAGTTCTTGGCTTTGAAATGACAAAAGCTCATGTAATTTTTCATCGCAAGTGGATCGCAATAAGGTCAATACTCCCTCGGACAATTCACCACCAGTGGAAGATGTCTGACGAAACCCCTCCTCTTATCGTTAGCAAGGATATTCAAATCGTAAAATTTCATGGTGAAATACATACCCACTTTGGACTTGAAATTTCAAAGACGAGTAATGCAAGTCTGGTGCCAGTCGGCAAACAGAGAATTTACGATTGGAACCGGATCCTAGGCTACCGAGAATATCTGGAGAAAAATCACAAGACCGCCTGAGTGAAGCTCGGCGGTCTTTGTTTTTGTTCGAGTCGCCCATTGTTAATTAATTAACAATGGGCGACTCCAGACCTACTTTCAAAATCCCTCTTTAATAATTCTTCAATCGATTCACCTTGTCATGCTGCCTTATTTTTTCATGTGCTTTCGCTTCAATTTGTCGAATACGCTCTCGAGTTACTCCAAACATCTTTCCTACTTCTTCCAATGTGTGCTGAATTCCATCTGTCAGTCCATGTCGAAGGGCAAGAATTTCTCTCTCCTTTTCAGAAAGATCGCTCAAAATTTCCTTGACTTGATCAGCAAGAATTCGGCGTGAAGAATCTTGATCTGGTGAAAGAATCTTGTCGTCTGGAATAAAATCTCCGTATGATGAAGCCATATCGTCGTCCTTGTCTCCTACTGGCGCATCAAGTGACACTGTAGCCTGATCGATTTTTTCAATCATATAAACCTTGTCTACTTCGATTCCCATTTCAGTTGCGATTTCTTCAGGTAATGGTTCTCGTCCTAAATCTTGGAACAATCGGCGTACCACCTGCTTGTATTTCGCAATTGTTTCAACCATGTGCACCGGCACTCGAATAGTTCGTGACTGGTCGGCAAGCGCTCTGGTAATAGACTGTCGAATCCACCACGTTGCATATGTTGAGAATTTGAATCCCTTTGTCGGGTCGAACTTATCAACGGCTTTAAACAATCCCAAATTTCCCTCTTGAATCAAGTCCAAAAGCGTCAAATCAGGACTTCGGTTTGCGTATTTTTTAGCAATTGAAACCACAAGACGAAGGTTTGCCTTCGCTAATAAGTTTTTCGCTTCCTGATCTCCCAATTGAATACGTCGTGCCAATTCTTTTTCCTCGTGTGCACCGATCAATGGATACTGACCGATTTCCTTCAAGTACATCTGAATTGAATCGTATGAAGAATCACTTCGGTGTGATGTAGCATACTTCTTCAAAAACTCTTCTGTATTTTCATTCACGTCCAAAATTCCTCCACTTTCCAAAATGTCGACACCTGATCCGTGCAACTTTGTGTACAAAGATTCCAAGAATTCAACATCTTCTTCAATAAACGGAAATTCCTTCAAAATTTCATCATATGTGACGAAACCTCGATCCTTTCCTTTCAAAATCAAATCCTCCGCTTTCTTTTCCCAAGTTGAAGTCTTTTTGTTGTTAATTGTAGGCTTTACAGACATAGACAAAACCGGACGCTCTGCCATTGGCATAAATCCAATGGTTGTTTTTCCTGCGGCCTTGGCCTTCATGGCTTTGGCACTGTATTGAATTGGGGATTTTACAGATTTTTTAACAGCTGTTTTTGATCGAATCGCTTTTATCTTTTTTAACTTATCTACTTTTTTCGAGACTTTGGCTAAGGATTTTATTGTTTTTTTATTTTTCATGTATTAATTTAAATTCATTCTCTTATGTTGTATCGCACTAATTTGGTGACTCAATTCCTGACATTTTTTTAAAAGCTCTAAGGCCTTAGGTTTTTCACCAGAATTTTCAGCTACCTGCATTTCTCGCATATAATTGCTGAAAGTGGTTTTTAAAATGGTTTCTTCAAGGGTCAGTAATAGATACTGGATCTCTTTTTCAATTGTTGTACTTCCTTTGTATAGAAGTTCTGTCTCAAATATTAATTTGTTGGGGGCTTCGGAAATTAACCTTTCGAATTCTTTGGAAACATGTGGTGCATTTTGGAGTATCCTCTGCACTTCTTGTATGACGCTTGACGCGCTTGTTTGTGACAGATTTGGAGTCTCTGTCGGAGTATTTAGTTGTTCGCGAGCCATGAGGGCAATCCCTGCCAGCCGCTTGACCGTCTCGAAGAGTACTTTATCTTCTTGTGACATTTCCGTCAAGGGCTGTTTTTCAACAATTGGAGCATCTTGTTGGAGCTCTAGGGGTTTTGTTTTAGTTAAGTCTTCTTGGATATTCTCCTCAGAAATAAAGGTCTTATTGCTTATCAATTTGACAAAGTGGGCTCGGTCGATAGAACTTTCAATACTTGCAACCAGTGGTAAAACTTCGGCGTTAACCGCCTTCCCAAGTTCCCTATCTTTTAATCCTTTTGAAAGAATTTGTTCAAGTGCGAATTCCACTACATGTTTTGAATTTTTGAGGGCAGTTTTAAAAATCTCTGGGTCTTTGAGAATCATTGAAGCTGGGTCTTCACCTTTTGGAAGGATAGAAATTTTTACATCCAATCCAACAGACAATGAAAGTGTCCACGCTCGAACCGACGCGCGTACCCCTGCACTGTCTGCATCGTAGACGATCATTAATTTGTCCGTGTATCTTTTAATTTTTGTTAGGTGATCTTTGGTGAGAGATGTTCCCGACGTAGCAATTGTATTAGAGAAGCCGGCTTGGTGGCACATCAATAAATCCATTTGACCTTCTACAACAATTGCATACCCCCACTTGCGAATTCCCTCTTTTGCCTTGTGAATGCCGTACATAACCTCAGATTTGTTGAATAGAGGAGTTTCAGGGCTATTGAGGTACTTTGGACTGCCTTCTTGTTCAGGGCCCATGATACGGCCGGAGAAGCCTACGATGTAACCTTGGGAATCCGTGATTGGGAACATGATTCGGTTGCGGAAGCGGTCGTAGGAATCGGTTGAGTTTTCTTTCTTTTTTGATAATCCTGCATCGAGAAGTTCTTGGATAGAAAATTTTTTATTTAATAGGTTATCTTGCGCGAATCTCCATTCGTCTGGTGCGAATCCAATTTGCCAGTCGTGGATTGTTTCTTTAGTGAGACCACGTTTGAGGAGATAATTTAGAGGGTCTCCACTTAATTTTGTTTGATAAAGTTTTGTTGCTTCCTTTAAAACATCCCTTAAACGATTTTCCTTTCCTTTGTCTTTTCCGTTTTGGAAGTCATCTAGTGT
>Ga0209553_1001801_pt1 | contig 10576 bp, 7 predicted proteins | sample LauGreFBDMM110DN_2_FD_188217 | JGI IMG/M metagenome (GOLD analysis project Ga0209553, IMG submission 188217) | Freshwater lake microbial communities from Lake Michigan, USA - Fa13.BD.MM110.DN (SPAdes) (version 2) | ecosystem: Environmental > Aquatic > Freshwater > Lake | place: Lake Michigan, USA...
GGTCGCTGGGGTTGACGAAGTATTGGTATTTACAATTCCACCATCCTCAATTTTGCCCCTCGTGAAAGTCAAATCTTTGATCGTGATGGTTATTGCATTGGTGGTGTTTGTGATCGCGCGGTAAAGACTGTTTCCATCAACGATGGTCGTGTCTCTACCAGTTCCGTGAATCTCGACGCTTTGAGTGATCGCTGGCAGATTTGACGTAAGGGTGATGGTGCCCGTGGTCGCCGACGAAATGATTATCGAGTTGATCGATGTAGAACTGTTGGCCTGACCCAGCGCATATCGCAAAGTGCCAGATGTATTTGTGTCCGCCAGGCTCGTGACCGATTCGCAACCACCCGGCGCAAGAGAAATAGTCACAGAACTGTAGGTAGAGCTACCTGCTGTGTAACCGTTGTCAGGCGCATTTGTGCCGAACTCGACAACCGACTGGCGACCCGCACTACAACCAGTCGCTGGACAGTCATTCCATAATCCAACCCCACCGCCCCAGTTTGTTAACGCGTGGTCTTCACTACCTGAGCTATCATTAGGCTCACCGTTCGCCCAGCAAGCGTAATTAAGTCCGTCACCAAGAAATGCATTGCCAAGGGTGCAAGTTCCTGAACTTGTTCCCGTCCAAAATTGTTTGCCCGCTTCGGGTGAGCCACCACTGGTATCCCACTTCCATGCGCCTTCAACTAGATTGTCAGTTGCACCGATCCAAATATTTGAAGCAGAGGCAATATTGGTGCTGATAAACGTATTCTCTGCCGTCGAAGTGATCGTCGTGACGTAACCCGTCTGGCCCTGGTAGCTCATTGCTTTTGCGGCATCGCGGGCGCCGGTGGTTGCAGTGTCGTAAAAAAGTAGGCTTGTGTTCAGAAAGTAGAAATGTCCGTTCGTTGCGTTAAGCACGTAACTTGCATTCTCTAGTGACGCAGTGACTTTAATTGTTGTTGAACTTGCCGCGGCCGTCGAGCCGACATAGCGCAAAGTTGCGAGCACCGCATTTACATCGGCGAGCAGACCAGTAAATACGGTCGAGGTGAAGTTTGTGTTGATCGCAACGCTGTATCCATATTTTGCTGTGACTCCCGTGTTGCTGGTTATTTGTAGATTTGCTCCCGATGGTCCATTGAGTAACGCAACCGAAACCAAATATGTGCTGCCAGATGCGAGTCCACCGACCGAGATGCCAGTGATCTCTGTAGTCGCGCTCGTGTTAACGCAAACTGCCACCGGTGCGATGGTGGCAGCGGCAGTGACTGTGACTGCGAAACTTGCAGAAGTTACAGAAGTCAGACCCGTGCTGGCAAAAGTGAGTGTGTAGGTTCCTGCGGATGCTGTGAGTGTCAAGTTTGTGAACTCTGCGTAGCCATCTGTTGTTGTCATTGAAGTTGTGCCGGTTAAGGTTCCGCCTGATGCCGTGACGGTGATCGTTGTGCCAGTAGTCGTGACTAAATCACCCGAAGAGTTAACAAGTTTTATTTTCGGATCTGTGCTAAAAGTGGTTGGAGAATCACCGGCCACAGGTTGAGTCTCCATCGCCAGCGCAGTGGCCACGCTTGAAATCGTCACGCTAGATGCGTCGCTTGCCGAGCTTGGGCCAGTTAAGCCGAGGTTGTCGATGACGCTGCTTGCTGCGAGTCGCACAACGACTGTGCCGTCTGAGCCACACACGACTGTCAGTGTGAATGTGATGCCGTAAGAGTTTGGTATAGAAAATGTGCACGAGGTTGCTGTGCCTGCGTTTGAGAAATCACTTGAAGTGAGCCCAGAGATGCGCTCGCTAAATGTGACCGTGTATGAAAGTGTTCGCGACACTGTTGGTGTGGCGGGTGGGGTGAAAGTAACTGTTGGCGCTGTGTTGGCAGCAGTTGTTGTTGTGGCGATACCCGAGATGCCAGGCGTCATTGGCGAAATCGTCGTCACCGCCAAACGAATCCATCGTCCACGAACTTGAGACAGTGCGAACGGCGGCTGAGATGTTGCAAGTCTCGGGTCATATGTGAACGATTTGCTGTAGCCAGCAGTAGTGGCACCAGTGGTCGCAGTAATTGTGCCCAATGCGCCAAGTTCTCTTGCCACGATCGCACCGTATAGATAGAGCGGATAAGTAGTAGTCGCGCTTGACAAATTCGCAGCAGTCGTCTGAACAATGCCTTGACCTGCAGTCAATGATGGGGCAAGCAACAAGGCTTCAATTGTTCTAGATGCTGCACTAAAACCGATGTTGATGTTTCCCGCGGTTGAAACGATGCTCAGCATGTCATCAACTTGCGAAGTAAGTTGCAAACTTGAAGTGATTGCAATGTCACCCGACGCCGCGATCGTCAACTTGCCTGTCAAACTTGTGGTTTGACTAATTGTTGCTGGGCCGCTTACATACAACACACCACTGCTCGGTATTGCAGTAGATGATCCACCGTTGAGTGTGTAGTTGCTGCCAGTGAGCACGATTGCCGCCGGAGACGTAACTGCGGTGCTGATTGTTGAATTCGCAATTGATGCATAGTCGGTCGCGCTAACAACTGGCAGAGCCAACGCATCAGAACTGACAGTTGTTGATGCGCTGACAATTTGGCTACCAGTAGATGTACAACTGCCCGCAACTGCAACTGCGGTGCTCGCCAATGTTTCAATCCGATACGACACATTGGGGGAGACAGAAGTGTCTTTAGCAATAGTTGGTGTGCCGCAATAAGTGAACGATTCGTTAGTTGTGCCGAGGTGAATTGAACCTGCGATTGAGTCGCTTGTCGCAAATTTTGTATTAGCCATCGTGTTCACCCAAACCACATGATCAGAAAACAGTCGAGACCGAATCGTCGTTTGGCGACGTGCATAAACACATGATGCTTTTGAGTCAGGCGAACTTGCAGAACGCGCAACCACCTGCGCAGATGTGATCGACTCACGACATTGACGGGCAGTAACTTGAATCACGCCACTAGTCGCCAAATCAATATCGGCAGTTGCAACACCTGCAGTCGTGAAGCCATGCGCCGCAAGACGAACAGTGAAACACGCTTTGCTGGCATCCGTGCACGTCACAACTTGGCCATCTGTGCCGAAGCGCACCCACACGCTTGATGCAGTACCCACATCTGTGCCCGACGAATAGCCGGGGTGCGAAGTAATTGCGTTCAAACTCGTGACCGATTTCGCCAGACGACCAAAGACTTCTTCTGACGCAGACTCAGCCAACCGCTCAACAACAGCCTGGCGTTGCAAACTTCCTTCGGTTGTCAAACTGCGAATAACTGCAGTAATCGCAACCAATCCAATCGCTGAAGTCACGGCAAGCGCAACAACCGTGAACATCATCGCCTGGCCCGATTGGCGATCGCCTTTAATTTGTCTGCCAGTTCGCACTATTTGCCGTCCCATTTTTGTTCTGAGACGAAGCGACCTGCACCAACCGCAAACTCGTATGAAACCTTTTCAGAGGCGCGTTCATTTTTCGCCGTGAGAGTTGTTGTGAACTTTATTCGGCGCACAAGTTTTACTTGATCACTTGTAAGCGCAGTTGAAATTGTTAGCGCTGTGCCGTCGGCGTCATAATAACTAAAAGCCGAGTCGTCGGCGAGAGCGGTAATAAATTCACTTTGTGTTACATTGCCCGTCCAAGTCGCCGATGCATACTCTGTTGATCCAGCAGTTCGACGCGTCTTCTTGAGAATTCCGTCGCTATCTAATTCGACACAAATTTCGTCTTGTGCCGCTAATACAACTGGTGTGCTGGGCGAGCCAGTAACGGTGTCGAGGCCTTTGAGCAGTCTTGACAATACACAAACTTTTTTAGAAGTGCCCGAAACAATCATGGCGTTGTTCGTGTTTTCGCCAAGATGTCGGCAGTTGCTCACAGTTACTGCAGCAGCAGGGTTAATTCGGTCGATGCAAATACCTTGACGCGAAGCTCCCGACAATGCAGCGCGAAGCCGATCGCCGATCCTTGTGTTTTGTTCCATAAAGTCAGCGCGGTCAGTAATCATTGATGTCGTTGAATACGCCGACGAGATCACGCCCATCAGCACAACCGTGAGTATCCCAGTGATCATCATCGCTACAGCAATGTCTACTAATCCGACTGCACCGCGCTCGCTACGAACAAGATCAGACAATTTAAAAGATTGCATCACGGCAGTGCGCTATAGGCGATTTGAGTTGTCGCGCCATTGGTGATCGTAATATTTGATGACCCACCAAATGCTGACGCAGTTGATTTCGCTGCTTTATAAGATCCGGCTGGCAAGTATGCGAACCAAGCACAGCCTGCGGTGCCAGCAGTGTCGCCACTAAAAATTGTCGCATAGCGCCGCAACTTATACGAAGTGTTGTTGATTGCCTGCAAATCAACTGCTTGCGCCGCGGTCATACCAGTGACAATTAATCTGCCAAAACTTGTTGAATACGCTGCGGCGTCGGGTGGTACCGACTCGTATTTGGTCAAAGAATATGATTTGTCGGTGGTGCTGCCACTAGCAATGCCAAATTTCCAGGTCACGGTAGTGACTCGTTTGATTGCGTTTGGCGTCATCGTGGCAAATGTTGCGGGTGATGTTGGTGTTTGCAGATCCGTGCATGTAACGGCAGTCAAACCATCGGCACCTGGCCCCGGCAACCATGTATTTCGAATCTCCACCGTATACGCAACATTCTTGCGAGTCACAGATGCTGCGACATCACCAAGAATCACGGCAGAACCGAGCCCGAGTGCCGTGTTGCACCGAGTTTTTGCTGCGACAATCACAGTTGAAACTTCGGCGCCAGTCTGAAGACCACACCCATAAACCGACGCATTTTCTGCAATTTGTTCGGTGGCTAATCGTGCATTGATTGCGTCTTTAGAAAGTCTGGCTTGCGATGACATTGCAAAAGTAACAGTCAGCAGTGCAATTGATGCAAGACCCACAATGCCCATCGCGATTACCGCTTCAATCATTGCGAATCCGTGCTCAGAGCGGGGTTGGCGACGCATCATGCATCTCAATTCACGCTCCAGCTTTCCAACTGAAGTCAGCAATGATTGTGATTATCGCACCGAGTGCGAGCGCTGGCCCAAGTGGAATCGAAACTTTGCGAATTCGGCGCTGCAAGATTCCAAATACGACAGACCACAACACTGCGACAACTGCGGCTATTAAATATGCACCAAAGGCGGCACCCCAACCCAACCAACCAAGTGGAAACCAAACAATCGGCGCAAATTTGACATCGCCTTCACCAAGTCCGCCCCGTGAAGCAAAGTAAAAAATTAGTGCAACACCTGTTGCGAGAATTGCGACAATAACTCCGCGCTTAAAGTCTTGCCACGAGTCGTTTGCGAGCGCTGCGGCAAAAAATCCAATTAATTCAAAGACTGCGATTGTGATTATTGCTCGATTCGGAAGCCGTTGAGTTAGGGCGTCAATAGTTGCCGTGATCCCAAGACCAATGCATGACAAGGCAAGTACCACCGAGGCGATAGATGCTCCGTGCTGGTTAATTACGCTCACAGCGATTATGCACGATGTCAGTTCAATTAGCGGATACTTAATTGAAATTCGTGCTTTGCAATGTCGGCAGCGACCGCGTAAAAACAGCCAAGTAAAAACCGGAATCAGATCAATCGGCGCGAGCAGCTCTTTGCAAGATGGGCACTGCGAACGGCCTTTGACGAATTTTTCATTGCGCGGCAAGCGATGAATTAAAACAGTCGCGAAACTTCCGAGCATCAGCCCGACTACAGCCATAATCACGGCTAAAACTCGACGGTCGTAGCCCGCGACGGCTCCTTCAGCAATTTTGAACAACAACGGACACCTGCTTTCAAACCCGATTTTAGACTGTCTGGCTGGCCCGAACTGCTCACCCATAAATACACAAAACTCGTTTAAGATTTAAAGGCTCATGAAAAGCGACCCCAATTCTGAGGATTTTGTGTCATTAGTGTTGGCACCGCTCTTAGTTCGGTTTAAAAGTGGTGAAGACGAGCAGGCACTGAAAAACGAGTTATTGACCTTGGTCTTGCCGTGGGTGCGCCAGCAAGTTGTTTTAAATATTCAGCGCATACCAGTTAACGCCGATCCGGCAAATGTTTCAAGCCATATGCACGAAGCGGCGTTCAAGGCGGTCGCGAAAATTGATTGGTTGCAGATCGAGAAGTGGCCGATGTATCTTGGCGCTCTAGTTCGACATTCTGCTCAAGAGGCTGCACGAGATGACGACTATTTGTCGCGTCAGCAACGAGTTCTGCGAAAGCAGTTTCGAAATGCGTGTATTGCCGAAGAAACTCGGCAACAGAGCCCAATTACCAATCAAGACCGTGAACGAATCGCGCTAGTAATTGCAGAAGGTCAAGCAGAACTTGCAAACGAATTGCTTGTCAGTTGGCATCCACGAGAAGTTTCGACAGTACCAGACTCAATGAGCGAACAAATTTCGGTTGAAGACGAAGTTGAGCAACAGATGGTCAAACAGAAAATTAAGAACTGGCTCGAAAACGAACTTCCCGAGGATATTCGCAATTTGGTCATTGACTGGATGCAACTGCCTCGCGCCAATATTTTGCCAGCCCGACTTGAAAAACAACTTCAACCGTATATTTTGAGTTTGATTAATGCCGTTGATGATTTCGAGACATCGGAAATTTTCGCTGGACTTTATTCTGAAAATACATCAATCGAAGTCTGAAATGAATTCACGCCCGCAACGGCTAGTGACACCAAAACTAGTCGAGAGAAAGTGTGAAAAGTGCTCATGTTTTTTGGCAATCCACAATCTTGAAAAACTTTGTTCGCCCTGTGCTAACCAAGAAAAGCGAAAGAGTTGGCTGTCGAAAAGTTTGAATCCATCGTTTGTTACGAGCGCAGAAGAACTCGCCAAGATTGGAATTATTGAACTAATCGCAATCAATAAGCTGACAGCCGAAGTTGCGATTCCGTTACTTTTAAAATCTGGGGTTTTGCCTGGCAGGCTACGCCGCTATCAATCTTTGTTAATTCAACTTGTTGCGATGCAAGGTGTCTCAAATTCAGCGGCTGCACGAAAACTGAATGTCACCCGCTGGACAGTCGCAGCATGGCGCGAAAGACTTGGTATTCGGCTCACTAAAATAAAGCCATGAGTTTAAATCGCCTACTCGGAGTCCCTGGTCCAGAACCAGAGCGGGGCAAGGCGTCGGCGAGAAATTCGAACTTTGCCGACAATCGACTGATCGTGCTTGGCAATAATTCTGTGCTGATGGACGAGCTCAAGAAACTTCGGCCACATCGTTCGGAAGATTCAGTATTGATTGACTGGACTCCACAATCTAGTTCGACCAAGAATCTGGTTCAAAAAATCACGGCGATGGAGCCGGTTGAAATAGTTGACTTAGTCATCGTGAATTCTTGTGTGCCAGACCATGTCACATCAGAGCGCGAGATGCGCAAGATATTTTCAGAAATACGATTGCCGATGAAGGCGATTTCGTCGAGTGGCATTGCTGAAAAAACTTTCCGATGGTGGATGTGTGTAGAACTTGAAGATAGTTCACCTGCGACATTAAATATCTGGCAAGCATCTGGTCGTCTGGTGTTTCGACATGCTGCCGAATCACCGAAACTCGTCGGTACTCTTGTGCTCGTGGGCGATGCGGCGCAAGGTGCAAGCGATCTTCGAACGATGCTTGACAGCGAACATGTCTCGTCGGCGCGAGTTCTTGGCTTCGGTCTTTCAGAAAATGGATCATTCAACCTCGACAAGGGCAATAATTCGATGACTCCGATCTCCAAAGCCCACGAAGGCGGAAATTTGTCGGCAGTTGATTTGCCGAACGAGAAGAACTATCTCATCGCCGAAATCGAAATGGCCAAAGACTCACTCACGGATCTGGCTGGTGAACTTCGTCAAACTCAGCAAAACCTGAACGCTACGAACGCTTCGCTAGTTTCAAAACGAGATGATGCCGAGAAGATTGGCCTTGAGATGGCAGTTCAGTCTCACGAGTTATTCGCAGTCGAAACCGATCTGACCACTCAGCGCGGAATCGTCGCGGTCATGGCCGACCAAGCCGACTCACTTCGTCGCGAAATTGAATATTTGATGAAGCATCACGCCTCGTTGACTGAGACGCTCGTTAATGAGCGAGCGGCACTGCAAGTTGTCAGAGACGAAATGACTCTTCAAGTGGCCCGGGCCGAACAGATTCAGTCGGCCTTGACAAGGGCCGAAATTGACGCTTCACATCAGCGCACTTTGTCAGATGAAGCGATTCGCCTCGCCGAGGCTGCTCATGCGCGGTTAAACGAAATCATCGCCGAAACAACCAATTCTCAACAGATTTTGACCGAAGTGAAAGATGAAGTCACAAACCGCAAACAAGAATTGATTCGACTTGATATTCAGCGCGCCGAGAAGGCCAAAGAAACTGCAGAATACGAAGAGACTCTGACAACGCGTTCGTCGGTGCTTCAACGCGAACTAGAGACGATGCAACAAATGCAGCGCGAAGTGGTTGCAACTCTCGAAAGCGCGCGTGCCGAGCGAACGGTAATCCATGCAGAATTGGCGAAACTTGCCGATTCAGGAAATGACCCGCAAGTTGAGATTCTTCGTATCTCCCGTGACTTTTTGACAGTTGAACTCGCACAGATTGAGGGCGCAAAGGCCAGAACTGTCAAAGAAACCGACTTGATTCGCTCAACAATCGAAGAGTCAAGAGAATTGGCGGCAGAATTTGAACAGCGTCGCGCAGCCGCACAACAACAATTTGATCAGATCAGGGCGAAGGTAATCGAGATTCAAGAAAAAGAAATCGATGCTCAACTGGCTCTTAATACCCTCGAAGACAAAATCTCAGTGTTTCAAAAAGAGCGTGACGAACTTGATAGATATAAGCACGAGCTTGCACAACGGGCCAAAGAGATTGACGAGGCTCAAAACAACTTTGAAAGTGAAGTCGCAAAGCGAATTTCGGCGCATCTTGACGAACTTTCGGCGATGAGTTCGCGGGCTCGCAAAAAAGCAATAAAGCAAGCAGTAGATAATGTTCCTTCAGTGAGCGAAGTCGAAAAACAACTATGACTGGCTACAACCAACCCGACGATCGAAAAAATGGTGATAGTTCGAAGACAAGATCAAAGTTTATAGATGTCAACCCCGTTGAAGTCACCGGTGAAATTCCTCGTCCAGCCAATGCTGACCCCGTTTCTGGGCAGATTTCGCAACCAACAAATGCCGATGTCGTTTCGGGAAAAATACCGCGGCCGCTGTTCGTTGCATCCACTGCAGATGTCAACAAGTCGTCATTGCGAAGCATCATTAATGCAGTTGACTTTCCGGGGGCAACAGGCATCGGCGATACAACTGATGGCGCGGGAGCAACGGTGCGACTTCGATCTGAGTACACACTGATACAAGATGCTGTAAGCGCCCCGATGTCTCGCGAAAAACGGCGATCTAAATTTAGATTTTTTCGGTGATCGATAAACCGCTACCTTTTCGTCAAGCTCAGTCAAGGCCGCCACGAGTAAGGCGGTCGCTCCGAATGATCGGAATGGCGCTGACTTGGGCCAGTTTTGTGGGTATCTTATTTGTGTTGTTTCAGCTCTTTGGTACGGGACTCGTTGCATATCAAGCACAAAGTAGATTGGGCGGCAAATTTGAAGCCGTGTCGCCATCGTTCGAGTTGGTAGCGACACCGATTTTTTTGCCAACTACAACAATTGAAACGACAACGTCGACTACTAGTACGACAACTTCGATACCGGCGCCAGTTACGACAGTCATGTCTACCGAAACAACTGTTGCGGGCGAGAATATTGCGCCAGTCGAGGTAGCGCCGACAACGTTGCCTGCCGAAATAGTCCCGACGACTTTGCCAATTGAGATTGCCCCGACAACTTTGCCAGCAGTAATTGACCCGACGATGGTCGAACAATCAACCGCGGCGATAAGTCGCGTCACCAGAGCATCTGAAGGTGACGTAATTGGGCGAATAATGGCACCATCAATTGGACTCGACAAATTCATTGTCGAGGGCGCCGCCGCCACTGAGCTGCGAGCAGCAATTGGTCGCTACCGCGGAACTGCATTTTTGGGCGATAAAGGCAATGTCGCACTTGCCGGTCACAGAACTACTTACGGTGCACCATTCGGTCGCATCGGCGAGTTGCTTCCTGGTGACAAAATAAATGTGTTGACGCCGGTCGGTACGGCAATTTATGAAGTAATGGATCCAGTAGTTGCATCAAAATTGTGGGCCGGAACGGTTCGTGAAATCAGCGGTGGCCACGCAATCGTTGGTCCAAGTGACGAGTTTGTCTTGGCTGATGTCGGCGATAATCGACTTACGCTCACAGCGTGCCATCCGAAGTTCAGTGCCGAAGAGCGAATCATCGTTGTAGCCCAATTGGTTGGTGAACCATTCGCAATGCTCGACCCTGTGTTTGGTCAAGCAATTGCAGAAATCACAACACCATCAACCCTCGCAAATGGAGAGGTGGCACCCGAGACACCAGTTGACCCATCACTCAACTCTGCGACACCGGTCGTTGACCCTTCACTAAACGCCGTTGAGACTCTGGAAATTAGACAAACTCTTCAAATCACGCTCGATGGTCTG
>Ga0209553_1001802_pt1 | contig 10575 bp, 10 predicted proteins | sample LauGreFBDMM110DN_2_FD_188217 | JGI IMG/M metagenome (GOLD analysis project Ga0209553, IMG submission 188217) | Freshwater lake microbial communities from Lake Michigan, USA - Fa13.BD.MM110.DN (SPAdes) (version 2) | ecosystem: Environmental > Aquatic > Freshwater > Lake | place: Lake Michigan...
CCGCTTCATACCTCAACAAGTACCGCCGGAAGCTTCGTTCACACATCCCCAATATCCGAGCTGCCTCAAATTGCGTAAGCCGACCTGCGTTCCAACCCTCATAAGTTTCTTCGAATCTCATCCTTCGGTTCTCCTGTAGCACTTCCGTTCGTCTCATTTGGCACCCCTTCGGGGCACTATGACGACCGGACAGATGTCGCGCTACAGAACCGGACAGATCATGAACTCTCAACAATTAGATATAACCACTTGACTTCGTGGCGAGATTTGCGTATAATCGACCTTGGCGTTTGGCTTCAAGTGATTCTGCATCACCGGTTACAGCCGTTTGCGATCTTGAGACTCAAATAGTATTCGGGTTTCCGGCCCGGTTTTTATATATAGGAAGTAAAAATGGCAACAGGTACAGTGAAATGGTTTAACGATTCAAAGGGTTTTGGTTTTATTACCCCAGATGATGGTAGCGAAGATTTGTTTGCGCACTTTTCCGCGATCAATATGTCAGGATTCAAAACCCTCAAAGAAGGTCAGAAGGTGAGCTTTGAAGTCACTCAGGGTCCGAAAGGCAAACAAGCATCAAATATTCAGGCCGCCTAACGATTCTCTGCTGACGCAGCTCAGCGCTGCAATCAGTATAATCATTGGATGCAGCAAGCCCTTGCCGGGAAACTGGCAAGGGTTTTTTTACGTCATGCGGTCTTCCAGAGCCTGCCCGAATGCCGAGCACGATACTTTATGAGAGCCGGCCATCTGACGAGCAAAGTCATAGGTCACAATTTTGTCCTGAATAGTTCTTTCAACTGATCGAATTATTAGGTCGGCAGCCTCAGTCCAGCCCATGTGTCGAAGCATCATTTCTGCTGATAAGATAATAGAACCAGGATTGACTTGATCCTTGCCGGCATACTTGGGTGCGGTTCCGTGGGTCGCCTCAAATATTGCAATCGTGTCGCTGAGGTTCGCGCCAGGCGCGATACCGATACCGCCTACCTGAGCAGCTAGAGCATCGGAAATATAGTCACCATTCAGGTTAAGTGTGGCGATCACATCATACTCTTCTGGCCGCAGTAAGATCTGCTGTAGAAATGCGTCCGCGATCACATCCTTAATGACGATCCGGCCCTTGTCGGCTGGTAACTTCATCCACGGGCCGCCATCAAGTAATTCAGCGCCAAATTCCCTTGCCGCCAGCGCATACCCCCAACTCTTGAATGCCCCCTCTGTAAATTTCATGATGTTGCCTTTGTGCACCAGCGTCACTGATTTGCGCTGATTGTCGATTGCGTACTGGATCGCCCTGCGAACTAGACGCTCGGTACCCTCGCTGGATACCGGTTTGATGCCAATACCGGACGTTTGTGGAAAGCGTATCTTGGTGACCCCCATATCTTTCATCAAGAAATCGATCAGCTTCTTTGCGTTATCCGTACCCGCCTCCCATTCAATGCCTGCATAAATATCCTCTGAGTTCTCGCGAAAAATAACCATGTCGGTCTTTTCGGGTTGCTTGACTGGACTCGGTACCCCCTTGAAATAGCGCACCGGCCTCAAGCACACATACAGATCCAATTCCTGGCGCAATGCCACATTAATCGAACGGATGCCGCCGCCCACTGGCGTAGTCAGTGGCCCTTTAATGGATACCACGTACTCCTTTGCGGCCTGCAGAGTTTCCTTAGGTAACCATACATTCTCACCGTAGACGCGGGTAGACTTTTCACCTGCATAGATTTCCATCCAAGAAATGGCGCGCCTGCCAGAGTAAGCCTTGGCTATCGCAGTATCGACCACCTTCTGCATCACTGGCGTAATATCTACGCCGATGCCATCACCCTCGATATATGGAATGATCGGGTGATCAGGTACATCGAGGGAAAAATCCGCGTTGACATGGATCTTTTCACCCTCGATCGGCGGTTTGATGTGCTGATACATAGTGTCTCCGTAGTGGTTGGCAATTAGGTAGAGGATGAAGCCAGTGATGGGCATGGCAAGAGAATATTTATATTTTACCCTAAGCACTGGTGCACCGTGGTGCTGTACCGCGTCGTTGTTGGCGTTGTCAGCTTGTATGTTTGTTCCTTTCTCCTGACCAAGACGCTAGAATGCTGGCTGACGTCGGTTTGGCGTGCGCTAACGGAATAACAGTATGATTTGGAAACCTAATGTTACGGTTGCGGCGGTCGTTGAGCAGGATGGGAAATACTTATTAGTGGAAGAGGAAGTGGATGGTAACCAGTCATTCAATCAGCCAGCAGGGCACTGGGAGCCAGATGAATCCATCATCGAGGGCGTAGTCCGGGAGACTCTAGAAGAAGCTGGCTATACTTTTGTTCCGCAGAGTTTGTTAGGCATCTATCGCTGGCACTCACGCACTAACGATGTCATCTACCTGCGCTTTGCTCTTGCCGGTTTGGTTGCGGGCCACGATCCCACTCGTACGCTGGATGACGGTATATTGCGAGCTGGGTGGTTTGGCGTGGATGAAATTCGTAGACTGATCCCGCGTCACCGCAGCCCTCTGGTGATGCAGTGTATTGAGGACCATTTGGCGGGGAAGCATTATCCTTTGGACATTCTTAGCCACTGCGATTGAAACGATGACAAACAATAAACGCGTGGTAGTTGGGATGTCGGGCGGGGTCGATTCGTCTGTTGCGGCGTTACTACTGAAGCAGCAAGGTTACGACGTGGTTGGCTTGTTCATGAAGAATTGGGAGGATGACGATACCGATCAATACTGCTCATCACGCCAAGACCTGATCGATGCAGCATCCGTGGCTGATATTATCGGAATCCCGCTGGAGGCGGTGAATTTTTCTACCGAATACAAGGAACGGGTGTTTAGTCAGTTCCTAGCCGAATACAAGGCCGGACGTACAGCTAATCCAGATGTATTATGCAACGCAGAAATTAAGTTCAAAGCCTTTCTTGATCATGCTATCAGCCTCGGTGCTCAAAATATTGCCACCGGTCATTACGCCCAGGTGCGGGAGGCGAATGGTTTATTTCAGCTGCTGAAGGCTGAGGATGGGACTAAAGATCAAAGCTATTTTCTCTATCGATTGAACCAGGCTCAGTTAGCGAACACACTATTCCCGATTGGCCATCTCTACAAGCGCGATGTGCGCAAAATTGCCAGAGATCATGGCCTGCCAAACTCTGCTAAGAAAGACAGTACTGGGATCTGCTTTATCGGTGAGCGTCCATTCCGTGAATTTCTGAATCGCTATCTCCCGCACGAGCCGGGAGAAATACAAACACCGAATGGCGCGGTGGTGGGGCAGCATATTGGCCTGATGTACTACACCATCGGCCAGCGACAGGGATTGGGTATTGGCGGAACTAGGGACGGGGATGGCGAACCATGGTTCGTGGCCGACAAGAATATGATGAGAAACACTTTGATCGTGGTACAGGGTCACGACCACCCTTTATTATTTAACCCTAGACTCAGTGCTGCTGATCTGACATGGGTCAGTGAACAGGAGCCCCACTGTAATTGGGTCTACGCTGCCAAGATCAGGTACCGTCAGTCAGATGCCCCTTGCCTCATCACGCACCTTGGGGGCGACAGATGCGATATTGAGTTTGCTCAGCCGCAATGGGCAGTTACGCCAGGGCAGTCAGTGGTGGTTTACGAGAGCAAGGTATGCCTAGGAGGGGGGGTAATTCTAGGATAGGGAAGTGCTGCTACAGTTTCTTCTGCACGGGCAAGAATCACCCCTTGGGCAACGTCGCTAAAAATGAGGCCCTCTTTTCTAGAGAGTTGGAAAGATCTGCAAGATTAGGAAGGGATGTGCGCCATGTGACTTCCGGAAAACGAAGGGACAGATAACCAAGCGCACAGACTAATGCGATATCAGCCAGCGTGTAGGAGTTGCCGTTACACCATTTCTTAGTGCCCAGTTCCTGGGCAGCGGCCTCTAGGCCACATGTAATTTTTTGTTGCTGACGAAGAATCCATTCAGGGCTCTGTTGGAGAGTGGGCCGCTTGCGTTCGAGGAAGATTGTAGCAGCTGCATCGTTGATTCCATCCGACAAGGCTTCCCAACGCTTGACCGTGGCGCGGTCTCGACTAGAGCTTGGGATTAAGCGCGATACCGGGCTGATACTGTCAAGATATTCGACGATCACATGAGAGTCGTATAATGGACTGCCTTCTTCCAAGATCAGCACCGGCACTTTGCCTAACGGGTTGTAGTTTGCTACCTTACTATCCGCATCCCACGGAGCGGCAACTTCGAAGGTGAAGTTGATACGTTTTTCCGCAAGAACGATGCGGACTTTTCGTACATAGGGGCTGGTGAGTGACCCAATGAGTTTCATAATACGACTCTGCTAGTAGCCCAATCGAGCGGTGGATTATACTGATCTTTACTGATGTATGGCATAAGTAGGAAGCCTGGTTAGCTGTGTTAAAATGTTTCATCAACAGAATCAAGAATATGAATCTATCTCCTCTCACTGCCTTGTCCCCCCTTGACGGCCGTTACCACGGCAAAGTTTCTGCTCTGCGGCCTTACTTCAGTGAGTATGCCCTGATTCGTTATCGTGTTCAGATTGAAATTGAATGGTTCAAGGCGTTGAGTCAGGAGCCGGAGATTAGCGAAGTGTCGGTTTTTTCTGCCAAAGTTGTCGAGTATCTTGATGACTTGGTAACAAATTTCTCCGAAGCTGATGCAGAAGCAGTCAAGGCTATTGAGGGCCGTACTAATCACGACGTTAAGGCTATCGAATACTGGTTGAAGCAGCGTCTGATGCAGAATGCTGAGATCATCGCACCATTAGAATTTATTCATTTTGCCTGCACCTCAGAGGACATTAATAACCTTTCCCACGGGCTGATGCTGCTGCATAGCCGTGACCGAGTGATGTTACCTGCCCTGGAAAATATCATCACCAGGCTTTGCGACATGGCTCATCAGTTAGCGACAACGCCAATGCTCGCACGCACGCATGGCCAATCCGCTACCCCCACCACTCTAGGAAAGGAGCTCGCCAACTTTATTCACCGCCTGAAGCGTGCATCTAAAAGGCTGTCTGGTATCGTTATGCTCGGTAAAATCAATGGTGCGGTTGGAAATTACAATGCTCATCTCGCTGCATATCCTAATCTTGACTGGGAAAGACTTTCTCGAGATTTTGTCGAACGACTTGGCCTAGAGTTCAATCCCTATACGACTCAGATCGAGCCGCATGACGCCATTGCAGAGTTACTAGATGCATATTCACGCGTCAATACTGTGTTGTTGGATCTGGACCGTGATCTATGGGGATATATTTCATTGGGTTATTTCAAACAGAGCACCAGAGTAGGCGAGATCGGCTCGTCGACCATGCCGCACAAGGTTAATCCGATTGACTTCGAAAATTCGGAAGGTAATCTCGGTATCGCTAATGCATTGCTGAGGCACCTGAGTGAGAAGCTACCGGTATCACGCTGGCAGCGTGATCTGACAGATTCCACTGTGTTGCGTAACCTAGGAGTGGCGCTAGGGCATACGCTGTTAGCATACGACTCTTGTAGCAAAGGACTCAATAAGTTAGAGGTCAGTCCAGAGCGATTAGTACAGGACCTGGAGAATGCATGGGAGGTCCTGGCAGAGCCAATCCAGACGGTGATGCGCCGCTACGGCTTGCCTAATCCCTACGAGCAACTAAAGGAACTGACTCGTGGCAAGGGAGGTATTACCAAACAAATACTGCACCAGTTCATTGGTGGTCTCGCTCTGCCGGAAGTCGAGAAAGCGCGTTTGCTCAAAATGACGCCACAAAGCTATACTGGGAAAGCTTCAGAACTGGCGAGCAATATCGATCAGTAACGCATTGTAATCCCCTGCTATTTTCCCTTCTGTCTTGATACTACGGATCAATATCGTCGCGCCTTGCACTAAATTCTTTTGCCCGTACTTGAAATCATAAAAATTATCCCAATATTCTAAAAATAGAAAACGAACGAGTAAGGAGAGGGAGATGCAAGAGCCACAGGATCCACAGATATCACTAGAAACAACTGGAAAAACTAATGAATCCAGTCTAAAGCAAGATGCTGAAAATAAATCAGCAGGATTGGTAGTCGAAATTATGCCCAGTCTGGAGCAGTTGCTGAAGAAGGCCGAACTTGATGCGGTTGAACATCATGATGCTTGGCTACGTGCAAAGGCTGATGCCGAGAACATACGAAAGCGAGCTCAGGTTGATATTGCCAGCGCACATAAATACGCTATCGAGAATTTTTCTACGGAATTGCTGGCGGTGATGGATAGTTTGGAAGCCGCGCTAGCAGTAGAAAGTGCCACAGTAGAAAACTTTAAGAGCGGTATGGAGTTGACGCTTAAACAGCTCACGGCGGCTTTCAATAAATTCAACATCAAGGCGATTGAGCCAGTTGGAGAAAAATTTGACCCGCATCAGCATCAGGCAATATGCGCGATTGATTCTGACTCTGCCCCCAATACAGTAGTGCAGGTGATGCAAAAGGGCTACCTGTTGAACGACCGGGTAATCCGGCCGGCTCTGGTTGGAGTTTCAAAGGCCAAAGAGACTTGAAATCTCAGCTAGAACCCCTATCTAAAATAACAACATAAACTTTTACAAGGAGTAAATCATGGGAAAAATTATCGGTATTGACTTGGGCACCACTAATTCGTGTGTGGCTGTGATGGAAAACGGTAAGCCCAAAGTGATAGAGAGCTCTGAGGGCGCACGGACCACCCCATCCATCGTTGCCTATACGGAAGATGGAGAGATATTGATGGGTGCCTCTGCAAAGAGGCAGGCGGTCACTAACCCAAAGAATACCCTGTTCGCCGTGAAACGACTGATCGGTCGCCGTTTTAATGAAGATGTGGTGCAGAAGGATATTAATATGGTGCCGTACAGCATCATCAAGGCCGATAACAATGATGCTTGGGTGGAGGTGCGCGGCAAGAAAATTGCGCCACCGGAAATATCTGCGCAAGTGCTCATAAAAATGAAGAAAACCGCTGAAGATTATTTGGGAGAGGCTGTTACTGAAGCAGTCATCACTGTGCCCGCCTACTTTAATGATTCTCAGCGCCAAGCGACTAAGGATGCGGGGCGTATCGCCGGGCTGGAGGTTAAACGTATCATCAACGAGCCGACCGCAGCAGCACTCGCTTTTGGTATGGACAAGAAAGAGGGCGATCGCAAGGTGGCTGTATATGACCTGGGTGGTGGAACTTTCGATATTTCTATTATTGAGATTGCAGAAGTTGAAGGAGAGCACCAATTTGAAGTTTTAGCCACCAATGGGGATACCTTCCTCGGTGGCGAGGATTTTGACTCACGCGTGATTGAATATCTAACGGATGAATTTAAGAAGGAAAGCGGCATAGACTTAAAGAAGGACGTACTCGCACTGCAACGCCTTAAAGATGCAGCAGAAAAAGCCAAGATCGAGCTCTCATCTAGCCAGCAGACCGAGGTCAACTTGCCATATATTACGGCAGACGCCTCTGGACCCAAACATCTAGCGATTAAAATCACCCGTGCCAAGTTGGAGAGCCTGGTGGAAGAGTTGATCGAGCGTACTGTGGGTCCGTGCCGCACTGCCATCAAGGATGCTGGTGTGAACGTTGCTGATATCGAGGATATTATCTTGGTGGGGGGGCAATCTCGTATGCCCAAGGTGCAAGATAAGGTCAGGGAAATATTTGGCAAGGAACCACGCAAGGATGTAAATCCGGATGAGGCAGTGGCAATAGGTGCAGCCATTCAGGGTGGCGTGTTGCAAGGCGAGGTAAAGGACGTGCTGCTGCTGGATGTCACCCCGCTATCGCTGGGTATTGAAACAATGGGTGGGGTGATGACCAAGTTGATCCAGAAAAATACAACTATTCCGACTAAGGCGCAGCAAGTGTTTTCCACCGCCGAAGATAAACAGACAGCGGTGACCATCCATGTCCTGCAGGGCGAGCGTGATCTGGCATCCGGCAATAAGAGCCTAGGTCAGTTTAACCTGAGCGACATTCCTCCCTCGCAGCGTGGCATGCCTCAGATCGAGGTGATGTTCGATATCGATGCCAACGGGATACTGCATGTGTCCGCTAAGGATAAAGCGACCGGTAAAGAAAATAAGATCAAGATCCAAGCAAATTCCGGTCTTTCAGATGAGGAAGTGCAGCGCATGGTGAAAGATGCTGAGGCCCATGCTGAGGAGGATCACAAGGTACTTGAGTTGGTAACAGCCCGTAATCAATGCGACGCGATGATACATTCTGTCAGCAAATTGTTGAAGGAGCATGGAGACAAGCTGGAAGACAGCGAGAAACTCTCTATCGAAAACGCATTGAAAGATGCAGAGGAGGCTCTCAAGTCGGACAGTAAGGACAATATTGAGGCGAAGACCCAAGCCTTATCGGAAGCCTCACATAAGCTGTCAGAGAAAATGTATAGTCAGGAGCAGGCTCAGTCTGGCGGGGGGGCGGAAGCACCTCATGCAAGTGGAGGTGAGAAGACCGTAGAAGGTGATGTGGTCGATGCTGAATTTGAGGAAGTGAAAGACAAGAAGTAAATGGGTGTTTGATTTTACAAGGCGCAGAGGGGCGGAGAAGTGATTAGACAGTTCTCCGTTTTTCTCTGCGTTTCTGGCATTTAACGAAAGACAAATAAATCAGAGCGTGAGGTAATTTCCAGTGACACTCCTGTTCAGTAGAGAACGAAAGAGAGCAGAACGGACAAGGCGGCCGCCTGAATTTTGGGGGGTAATATGAGCAAGCGCGATTATTATGAAGTGCTTGGGATTAACCGCGACGCCAGCGAAGACGAAATCAAGAAAGCCTATCGCAAGTTGGCGATGAAGCATCACCCAGACCGTAATCCAGATAACCCCAAATCGGAGGAGCATTTCAAGGAAGCCAAAGAGGCTTACGAAATTTTGTCGGATGCGAGTAAGCGGACCGCATATGACCAGTATGGTCATGCCGGAGTGGATTCGGGTAGCGCCGGAGGCAATGCGCAGGGATTTGCTAATTCATTCAGTGATATTTTTGGCGACATTTTTGGCGGGCATGGTGGTGGTGGGCAGTCCAATGTTTATCGTGGTGCGGATCTGCGCTATAACCTAGAGATCACGTTGGAGCAGGCTGCACGTGGTACAGAAACAAAGATCCGAATCCCTACAATGGAAACCTGTGAAACTTGTCATGGTAGCGGCGCTAAACCCGGTACTAAGCCTATCACATGCCCTAGTTGCAATGGCCATGGACAGGTGAGGATGCAGCAGGGATTTTTTTCAATTCAGCAGACCTGCCCAAAATGTCATGGCAGTGGTAAATATATTACCAGTCCCTGTGGCACATGCAATGGTGCTGAGCGTGTCAAGAAACATAAAACACTATCGGTTAAAATACCGGCTGGTGTGGATGAAGGGGATCGTATTCGCTTATCCGGTGAAGGTGAGGCCGGAGTCAATGGGGGGCCGTCGGGAGACCTGTATGTGGTCATGCATTTGCTACCCCACTCAGTATTTAAGCGCGATCACAACGAGCTCCACTGTGAGATGCCAATCAGTTTCACCACCGCTGCGCTGGGTGGAGAAATTGAAATTCCAACACTCGATGGCCACGCTAAAATTAAAATACCAGCCGAGACCCAGAGCGGAAAGATTTTCCGTCTCCGCGGAAAAGGTATCAAGGGTGTCCGCAGCCATGCACATGGTGATTTGCTGTGCCACATGATGGTGGAGACCCCCGTCAAACTTACTGCCCGTCAGAGAGAGTTATTGCGGGAGTTGGAATCCCTTAACCAGGAAGATAGCTCCCGTCATAGTCCCCGAGCGAAATCCTGGATGGACAAGGTGCGTGAGTTCTTTACCGAATAATACCTACCAACTACCGTTTAATACTTTCTCCGTCCAGAATAGGCCAGAGACAGTTTTATTATCGGTGATTCTTCCCTCCTTAACCCATCTCAGGGCGTCCGCCAGACTCAACGTGAACACTTCTAGGCGCTCACCCTCATCGGGACTTGCACCCTGGAGAACGAGTCCCTGCGCCATATAGTACACAAGCTTCTCATCGGAATAGCCGATGCAGGGGTGTAGGGTGGCGAGATAACGCCAGCTCGCTGCGATATAGCCAGTTTCTTCCAAAAGCTCTCGTTGCGCACATGCCAGGGGATCCTCGCCAGAACCTATTTTCCCGGCAGGTAATTCGAAAAAATCTCGGTGAAGTGGATAACGGTGCTGCCGTTCCAGCACCAGTTCGCCATTATCTAACAGTGGAATGATGACAGCTGCGCCGGGGTGGGTGATATATTCGCGCGGCATCTGTTTGCCATCTGGTAACCTGACCTGGTCTGAATGAACCTGCAGAAGGTGGCCATCAAATACACGTACACTGCTGACTTGAGTTTCGGTGAGATCCAGAGGAGGTTTGGACATGCGGATAAGATTAGGCGATTGTTATAACCATTTTAGGACTGGCGGATTCAAGTTCGAAGTGCAACAGCTAATGGTGGCTTGGTGTAGCACATCTCCACTCCGAATAATACTTCATGCGGTGATTTCCCCCCAAGCACTTTGCGTGGCCGGTGGTTAAGTCGCTCTAC
>Ga0209553_1001806_pt1 | contig 10566 bp, 4 predicted proteins | sample LauGreFBDMM110DN_2_FD_188217 | JGI IMG/M metagenome (GOLD analysis project Ga0209553, IMG submission 188217) | Freshwater lake microbial communities from Lake Michigan, USA - Fa13.BD.MM110.DN (SPAdes) (version 2) | ecosystem: Environmental > Aquatic > Freshwater > Lake | place: Lake Michigan, USA...
GCATTGCGCAGCATCAGCCTGACATTGGACGTGCCACAGGTGTCTCAATCAGAGCAGGCCTTTGCCCGCATGTGCGAAGCCGCACAGTCTTTGGCCGATGCCATGGACGGTATGGTCACTGACGATAACGGTCAATCTTTATCCGAGCAGGCAATTCACATGATTGACCAGGATTTGCGCAAACTCTACGATGAGCTTGCCGCTCGCGATCTGACCGCAGGCTCGCTGCAAGCGCGTCGTCTTTTCAGCTGATCAAAGACATGCGCGATAGGCTGGCCCGTCTGAGGCAACAACTGCAATCGGCAGGCCACCATTACTACGTGCTTGATGATCCGCTGATGCCGGATGCCGAGTACGACCGGCTGTTTCGCGAATTGCAGGCATTGGAAGCTGAGCACCCCGAATTCATCACACCGGATTCACCTACGCAACGGGTAGGCGGCGCACCCGTGGCTTCATTCATGCAGGTATCGCACAAGGTACCGATGCTCAGCATTCACACCGAGACCGACATCAGCAAAGAGGGTGCGTTTCAGTTTGATGCACGGGTTCGCAAACAACTGGAACTCAGTCCTTTGCATCCTCCGGTTGAATACGTGGCAGAGTTGAAGTTTGACGGGCTTGCCATCAGCCTGATCTACCGCCAACATGTGCTGGTTCAAGCCAGCACGCGAGGAGATGGCGAAACCGGCGAGGATGTGACGCACAACATACGCACCATTGGTCAAATACCTTTACGCCTGAGTCAGGATGCACCGGCTGATTTAGAGGTGCGCGGCGAGGTGTATATGCGACGTGACGATTTTGAAAACCTCAATCAACGGCAACGCAATCGCATTGCAGAAGGTATTAAAAACGAAAAAACGTTTGTTAATCCGCGCAATGCAGCAGCGGGTGCAGTCAGGCAACTGGATCCGAAAATTGCAGCCCAGCGACCGTTGAGTTTTTTCGCTTATGCCTTGCATTTTCACGCGGACGATGAAACCTCGCTCAGCCCAGTAGACGCCACACTGAATGGTTTGAAAACCTATGTCAGTCACCAGCAGGTTTTGCAAAAGCTCAAAGCCTGGGGGTTCCCAGTGTCGGCACACACCCGGCTTGTCAACGGCGCCCAAGGTTTGGTCGCCTTTCATCAAGACATTGCTGCCATGCGCGACAGCTTGCCGTTTGACATCGATGGTGTGGTCTACAAGGTGAACGACATCAGCTTGCAAGCGCGCATGGGCATGGTCAGCCGCGAGCCGCGCTGGGCGGTGGCGCACAAATACCCGGCGCAAGAAGAGCTCACCACCGTACTGGCGATTGAGGTGCAAGTCGGTCGCACCGGCAAACTCACGCCTGTCGCCAAACTCGCTCCTGTGTTTGTAGGCGGCGTCACCGTCACCAACGCCACCTTGCACAACGAAGACGAGGCCAGGCGCAAAGACGTGCGTGTCGGAGACACCGTCATCGTCAGACGCGCCGGGGATGTGATTCCTGAAGTGGTGTCAGTCATGCTTGAAAAACGCATGCAGGATGCGCAGATATTCACCATGCCAAGCCATTGCCCGGTGTGCGACAGCCTGGCTTTGCGCGATGAAGGTGAGGCGGATTACCGCTGCACCGGCGGTTTGTTTTGCAGCGCGCAGCGTAAGCAGGCTATTTTGCATTTCGCTCACAGGCGCGCTGTTGAGGTCGAGGATTTGGGTGAAAAACTGGTGGATCAATTGGTCGATGCCGGTCTGGTCAACACCTTGCCCGATTTGTACAAGCTGGGCTTTAGTCAGCTGGCGGTGCTGGAGCGCATGGCGGACAAATCCGCCAACAATTTGTTAGCCAGTCTGGAACGTTCGAAAAAAACCAGCTTGCCGCGTTTTATTTTCGGACTGGGTATACGCCATGTCGGCGAAGCCACGGCCAAGGAACTGGCGCGTCACTTCGGCGGCATGGATGCCATCATGAACGCAGGCATTGATCAACTCTTGACTGTCAACGATGTCGGTCCGGTGGTAGCGCAAAGTCTGCGGACCTTTTTTGATCAGGCACACAACCGTGAAGTGGTCGAGCAGCTGCGCGCTTGCGGAGTGCACTGGCAAGAGTCAGCACCCGGCGTAAGACTGGATCTGCCGCTGGCCGGTCACACCTACGTCATCACCGGCACCTTGCCCACGCTGTCGCGCGAGCAGGCGCAAGCCCTGCTGGAAGAGGCGGGTGCCAAAGTGGCGGGTAGCGTCAGTAAAAAAACCACTGGTGTGATTGCCGGTGAGGCTGCCGGCAGCAAACTGGAAAAAGCGAATGCCTTGGGCATACCGGTGCTGGATGAAGCGGCTTTAATGGCTTTGGTCAAAGCGCCATGAGTCTGCAATTCGGTTTTGACCTGGGCGGTACCAAAACTGAAATCGCCGTCTTGGATGCAACAGGTGACATTGTTTTTCGCCATCGCCAGACCACACCGGCTGACAGTTATCCGCTGATATTGAAAAACATTGAAAAGCTGCTTCATGCAGCTTGCACAAACTTGGGCACAGACAAACCCGGCTGTATTGGCATAGGCATGCCGGGCTGTCTGGATGTGGACACGCGTCTGGTCAGGGGGTCGAATACGCAGGTGATGAACCACCAAGCGCTGCAAGATGATTTGCAACATTTGCTTGGCTGTGACGTGCGTTTACAAAACGATGCCAATTGCCTGGCTTTGAGCGAAGCGGTCGATGGTGCAGCAAGCGGCTCCCAGGTGGTGTTCGCTGCGATTCTGGGTACCGGTTGCGGCGGCGGTATCGTGGTGAACCGTCAGCTAGTGACTGGACGGCACGCGATTGCAGGTGAATGGGGGCACAACCCGCTGCCTTGGCCGACAGCATATGAATTGCAAGTCCCGGCTTGCTGGTGCGGTCTGACCGGTTGCCTGGAAACTTGGATCAGCGGCACAGCATTTGCGCAAGACCACCTCAGACACTCAGGACATCACTTATCGGCGCAAGATACCGTGCAAGCCATGCGCAATGGAGACGCGCAGGCGGGGCAAAGTTTTGAACGCTATGTGAACCGCCTGGGCCGGGCCTTGGCGCAAGTCATTAATTTAATCGATCCGGATTGCATCGTGCTTGGCGGCGGCATGAGCAATGTGCAGGAAATCTACCCGCGCATAGGCGAAGTGATTTCAAAATACAGTTTCGGTGTCAAAGCAACGACGCCGGTACGCCAGGCCGTGCACGGGGATTCATCCGGCGTTCGAGGCGCCGCCTGGCTGTGCCGCTGACCTGGTTCAACTGCCGCCGAGAACGGTTAACAATTGTGTTTCTAGATCGATTTGTGTGCGGTTGTGCTGCAAGGCCGCGCCATCAATCAAAAAAGTATCTTCAACCCGCTCCCCCAAAGTGCTGACCTTGGCCAGCAGCACATTGATCTGATGCTGCGCCAGTATTTGCGCCACGCCATACAGCAAACCGGCGCGGTCGCTGGCTGAAATGCTGAGCAGCCAACGCTGCGCTTTTTCATCGGGTTGCAAACGCACGCGCGGCGCCACTGGAAAACTTTTGACGCGACGCGATACCCGCCCGCCTTGGCGCGGCTTGAGCAAGGGGCCGCCTTTTTCAATCGCTTGTTTCAAACCGTTTTCCACCATGGGCGTGAGTTCGCGGTAATGCACATTCAACATGGGGGTGACCACCTGGAAGGTGTCTAACGCATAACCGTTTTTCGCGGTATGCACTTTGGCATCCAGAATACTGAATTCAGCTTGATCAAAATAACCGCAAATACGCGCGAACAAATCCGGCTGATCCGGCGTGTAGACCAGGACTTGCAAACCTTCACCCAAGGGTGACAAACGCGCTTTCACAGTCACACCTGCAGGCAAGCCTTGCGCTTTGGCCAAAGCCAACGGTCTGGACAACTGCCGTGTATGCCAGGCGATGTCAGCAGCTTCATGGCGCATGAAATAACTGACATCGAGTGTGTTCCATAAATCTTTGTGCGATTCAAAAGGCATGGCGTACAAATTCAGCGTTTCCAGTGCCTCGCGCTTACGCATTTCAACCAAGGCATGCGGGTCGTGCGCCTGACCGCCAAGCACTGCGGCACTGGCACGGTACAAATCCTCCAGCAATTTGCCTTTCCACGCATTCCACACTTTGGGACTGGTGCCGCGAATGTCTGCCACAGTCAGCAAATACAAAGCACGTAAATAGCGTTCGTTGCCGACGCTTTGCGCAAATGCATTCACCACGTCCGGGTCGCTCAAGTCCTGCTTTTGTGCCACGTGACTCATGGTTAAGTGGTGTTTGACCAGAAATTCAATCAACTGTTGATCGGCTTTGGCTATGCCGTGCTGGCGGCAGAACAAACGCACCTCGTGCGCGCCCAAGTCTGAATGGTCGCCGCCGCGCCCTTTGGCAATGTCGTGAAACAGCGCCGCCACGTACAAAATCCAAGGCTGTTCCCAGCCGGCAGCAAGTTGCGAGCAAAACGGGTATTCGTGCGCGTGTTCAACGATGAAGAAGCGGCGCACGTTACGCAGCACCATCAGAATATGCTGATCGACGGTGTAGACGTGAAACAAATCGTGTTGCATTTGTCCGACGATGCGCCTGAACACCCACAGATAACGGCCTAGCACCGAGGTTTGGTTCATCAAGCGCATGGCGTGCGTGATGCCCTGCGAGGTTTGCAAAATGCGCATGAACATGGCGCGATTGGCCGGGTCCCGCCGGAAGGCCGCGTTCATCAAACCTCTTGCGTTGTAAAGCGCGCGCAAGGTTCTGGCTGACAAACCTTTGACACCCACGGTTTCCTGGTAAATCAGAAAGGTTTCCAGAATGGCGTGCGGATCGCGCTGGTACAAATCATCATCAACCACTTCAAGCATGCCGGCTTTGTCAATAAAACGCTCGTTCAACTGGCGCGGCGGATGCGATTGCGTCTGCTGAAACAACCAGTCTTCAATGTTCAAGTGAATGATCTGGTTCAACTGGGTGACCGCTTTGGCGGCCCAGTAATAACGCTTCATCAAAGCTTCGCTTGCCGCGCGGGCCATTTTGCCGTCGCCGCCATCGGTTGACAGGCCCAGGCCAAGCGCTAGCAGGGTTTGCAAATCAAACACCAGGCGGTCCTCCCGGCGTCTGGCGCTCCAGTGCAAGCGCCAGCGCAGCAGCGACAATAGGCTTTCGTTACGCAGTAATTGCCTTAACTCCAAAGCCGTCACCATGCCGCGCGCGTGCAAGTCTTTCCAGCTGCTGCCCAGACCGCTGGCCTTGGCCAGCCACAATAGCATTTGTAAATCACGCAAACCACCGGGCGACTCTTTGCAGTTGGGTTCCAGCGAATACGGTGAATTTTCAAACTTGTTATGCCGCTGCTGCATTTCCAGCGTTTTGCCGGTGAAAAAAGCTTTGGCCTCCAGCCTGGCGTTGAAGCTGTCGCTAAAGCTTTGCAACAAGCGGCGGTTGCCGATGAGAAAACGCGATTCCAGCATGGCGGTTTGCACCGTGATGTCGGCGGCGGCTTCGTTGACGCAATCCGTCAGATTGCGCACGCTTGATCCGATCTCAAGGCCCGTGTCCCAGCAACTGCCTATGAATATCTCAATCTTGTTTTTCAACACTTCATCTGCTTCAGCACTGGTGCCGTCCGGCAGCAAGACCAGCACATCGACATCTGAATAAGGGAATAACGCTTGTCTGCCATAACCGCCGACCGCCAACAAGCAGGTGGTTTCAGGCATGTTTGCCTTTTCCCACAAGCTATACAAAGTCTCATCGCATAAATCGCTGAGCAGTTTTAAATGGGCGTGGACACGGGACGCGCGAGCCAGACTTTGTTCTGCGGCGCATTGAGCCAGCAGTGCAGATTTACGGTGTCTGAAATCTGATGCGGAGTGATTCACGCGTCAGCACGCCGTGGTGGTGACAAAGGCGGGCAGGGCAGGGCTGCCTTCGGACAGCGTCAGAACTTCATAGCCGGTCGGTGTGACCAGCACCGTGTGCTCCCATTGCGCAGACAGGGAATGGTCGCGCGTGATGATGGTCCAGCCGTCGCCCATTTCTTTAATATCTCGTTTGCCGGCGTTGACCATGGGCTCAATGGTGAACGTCATGCCGGGTTTGAGCTCTTCCAGTGTGCCGGGCTTGCCGTAGTGCAGCACTTGCGGCTCTTCGTGGAACACCTGACCGATGCCGTGACCGCAGAATTCACGAACGATAGAAAAGCCGTGGTTTTCGGCAAATACCTGAATCGCGTGGCCGATGTCGCCGAGCCGGGCTCCCGGTTTGACTTTGACAATGCCGTGCCACATGGCCTCGTAAGTCAGCTGGCACAGTCGTTTGGCGGCGATAGAGCCGTCGCCGACGATGAACATGCGGCTGGTGTCGCCGTGCCATCCGCCTTTGATGACGGTGATGTCAATATTGACAATATCTCCTTTTTTCAAGACCTTGTCGCTGGGTATGCCGTGACATACCTGATGGTTGATCGAGGTACAAATCGATTTGGGGTAGGGGTTGTTGCCGCTGGGGTTGTAGTTCAACGGGGCCGGTATGGCTTGTTGCACCTGGGTGATGTAGTCAAACGCCAGTTTGTCAAGGTGGTTGGTGGTGACACCCGGCTGCACATGCGGGGTCAGGTAATCCAGCACTTCAGACGCAAGTTGGCCCGCAATGCGCATGCCGTCAATGCCGTGTTGGTTTTTGTATGTGATGCTCATGGCCGAATTATCTCAGGCTGACGCGCTCTGTTTTAAGCGGCTCGGCAGTGCCGTTAAAATTCATGCATGACACGCTGTACCCGTTCACAGCTAAGCCCTCTTAAACCCAAGGCCACCCCGTGACCCTTCAGATCAGTAATTTTCAGGGCGGCCCCGCCTTCAGTAGCTTCAAAACCCGTCGTTTGCTCAGCAGATTGCAGTCCGTTTGTGCGGCCATTCAATCATTGCAAGCCACGCATGTCTACCTACTGGCAGCCGACCGGCCGCTGAAAGCCGTCGACGCCGCCCGTTTGGCGCAACTGCTGGGCGCTGTGGCCGACAAGGCCTTGACTGTTGTATCAGCTGACACGCTGACATTGGTGGTCTCACCGCGCCAGGGCACGGTGTCTCCCTGGGCCTCCAAGGCCGGTGATATTGCGCGCAATTGCGGTTTTGCGTTGCACCGCCTGGAGCGCCTGACCGAGTACCGCTTGGAGTTGAAGAACGCTTCTCAACCGTCTCCAATGGAACTGGCAGGAATTCATGCTTTGTTGCATGACCGCATGACCGAGTCTGTCTGGGCGGACCGCTTGTCGGCGCGCGTGCTTTTGCAAAATCTGAATGCCGTCGATATGGTCAGCGTCGACGTCTTGAAACAAGGACGGCAAGCGCTGATGCAAGCGAATACCGATAACGGTCTGGCGCTGGCAGACGATGAAATCGATTATTTGTTGCACGCTTTCAACCGGCTTCAGCGCAACCCGACCGATGCCGAGTTGATGATGTTTGCTCAAGCCAACAGCGAGCATTGCAGACACAAGATCTTCAACGCCGACTTCATTATTGACGGCCAGGTGCAAAGCCACAGCTTGTTCGGCATGATCCGACATACGCACAAAACCAACCCTCAACGCACCGTGGTCGCGTATTCGGATAACGCCGCCATCATGCAAGGTCATCAGGTGGAAAGATTCACTGCGGCACTCACCGGCTATATGCCGCGTTACGACAAAACCAGCGGCGTGCAGCATATTTTGATGAAGGTGGAAACGCACAACCACCCGACAGCTATTTCGCCGTTTCCGGGCGCAGCCACGGGCGCGGGCGGCGAGATTCGCGACGAAGGCGCGACAGGTCGCGGTGCCAAACCCAAAGCAGGTCTGACCGGTTTTAGCGTCTCCAAACTTTGGGGCAGCAGCATAGGACAGGCTTCGCACATGGCTTCGGCTTTGCAAATCATGACCGAAGGCCCATTGGGCGGAGCGGCTTTTAACAACGAGTTCGGCAGACCGAATTTGCTGGGCTATTTCCGCGAATATGAACAAGTGGTTAACGGTGTTCAACGCGGTTACCACAAGCCCATCATGCTGGCAGGCGGTTTGGGTGTGGTGCGCGACGAACTCACGCACAAACTTTTGTTTCCCGCAGGGACTTTATTGATACAACTCGGCGGCCCGGGCATGCGCATAGGCATGGGCGGCGGCGCTGCCAGCTCGCTGGCCAGCGGCAGCAACGCGGTCAACTTGGATTTTGATTCGGTGCAACGCGGCAACCCCGAGATTCAACGCCGCGCACAAGAGGTGATCAACCATTGCAATGCCCTGGGCAAAGACACGCCTGTATTGGCTATTCACGATGTGGGTGCGGGCGGTTTATCGAATGCATTTCCAGAGCTGGTGAATGACGCGGGTCGCGGTGCGCGTTTCGATTTGCGGCAAGTGCCGCTGGAAGAAAGCGGTTTGTCCCCCAAAGAAATCTGGAGCAACGAAAGCCAGGAACGCTATGTATTGGCGATAGCGCCTGAGTCTTTGTCGCAGTTTCAGTTTTTCTGCGAACGCGAACGCTGTCCCTTCGCTGTCGTAGGTGTCACCACAGAGGAAAGACATCTGTCCGTCAAGCACACCGACACATCAGACGCAGTGGATATGCCACTGGATGTGTTGCTCGGCAAGCCACCGAAAATGCTTCGCGATGTGCAGCGTCTGACACGCGAGATTGAATCTTTTCATACCGACGGTGTCAGCCTACAAGACGCAGTGCTTAAAGTCCTGTCACACCCCACCGTTGCCAGCAAACGTTTTTTGATCACCATCGGCGACCGCACGGTGGGCGGTCTAAGCCACCGGGATCAAATGGTCGGGCCCTGGCAGGTACCGGTGGCCGATTGCGCCATCACCTTGGCCGATTACAAAGGCGTGGCAGGCGAGGCTATGGCGCTGGGCGAGCGCACGCCGCTGGCCGCCATTAACGCAGCAGCCTCCGGGCGCATGGCGGTGGCTGAAGCCATTACCAATTTGCTGGCTGCGCCTGTCACTTTGGAACGGGTCAAGTTGTCCGCCAACTGGATGGCCGCTTGTGGCGAACCCGGGGAAGACGCGGCATTGTTTGATACTGTGAAAGCAGTTGGTCTGGAGTTGTGCCCGGCGCTGGGTATTTCCATTCCCGTCGGCAAAGACAGCTTGTCCATGCGCACCCGTTGGCTGGATAACGGTCAGTCTATGCAAGTGACTTCACCGGTCAGTTTGATCGTCACCGCGTTTGCCACCTTAGACGATGTGCGCGGTAATTTCACGCCGCAATTGAACGCCACCGAAACCGATACCAGTTTGATTTTGATAGATCTCGGACACGGTAAACAGCGCATGGGCGGCAGTATTTTGGCGCAGGCGCTGGATCAGGCAGGAGGTTTGGTGCCTGACCTGGACCACGCGGACGATTTGAAAAACCTGGTGCTCGCCATCAATGATTTGCGTGCCAAGGGCTGGGTCATGGCCTACCATGACCGCAGCGACGGCGGCTTGCTGGCCTGTGTGGCCGAGATGGCATTTGCCGGTCACGTCGGCATTGCATTGAATGTGGACTTGCTGGTCACCGAAGGCGACGGCATCAGCGACAGCCGCGCCGACCACGGCGACAGCAAAAACTGGTCACAACAAGTCAACGCCAGGCGCGATGAACTCACGCTCAAAGCTTTGTTTAATGAAGAGCTCGGCGTGGTGATTCAGGTGCGAACAGAAGTGCGTGATCTGAGCATGCAATTGCTTCGGCAGTACGGTTTATCGGCTTGCAGCCATGTGATCGGTAAAACCCGGCCTGCGTCCAGCGGCATCAACAAAGGCGTGGGTGAACTCAGCATCTGGCGCGATGCCAAAGAAATTTTCAGCGCAAGTTTGTTTGATTTGCACCAGGTATGGGACAGCGTCAGTTGGAAAATTTGCCGTGAACGCGACAACCCGCAAACCGCAGACGCTGAACACGCCGCTGCCGGACTGCCCGCAGACCCGGGCTTGCATGTGTATTTAACGCCGGGTGCGCTCGACAATGTCGCTGCTCCCTATATCAACAAACAACGCCCTCGTGTAGCGGTCTTGCGCGAGCAAGGTGTGAATTCGCATGTGGAAATGGCGTATGCGTTCACCGAAGCAGGCTTTGAAGCCTATGACGTGCACATGACCGATTTGCAGTCGGGACGCGCTCATTTGAAGGACTTTCAAGGACTGGTGGCCTGCGGCGGTTTCAGCTACGGCGACACTTTGGGTGCGGGTAAGGGTTGGGCGCGCAGCATCACATTCAATACAGCTTTATCCGATCAGTTTCAAAGCTTTTTTGACCAGAAAAACACGTTTGCACTCGGCGTGTGCAATGGTTGCCAGATGTTTGCCGAATTGGCGGTACTGATTCCTGGTGCCCAGAATTGGCCGCGTTTCACCGATAACCAAAGCGAACGTTTCGAGGCGCGTTTGTCGCAGGTTGAAGTGCTGGAAACGCCTAGTTTGTTTTTCAAAGGCATGGCGGGCAGCCGATTGCCGATTGCCGTAGCGCACGGTGAAGGCTATGCGGATTTCAGTGAACGCGGTAGCGCTGACAAAGTGCTGGCTGCCATGCGTTTCACTGATCACCACGGGCAG
>Ga0209553_1001807_pt1 | contig 10565 bp, 11 predicted proteins | sample LauGreFBDMM110DN_2_FD_188217 | JGI IMG/M metagenome (GOLD analysis project Ga0209553, IMG submission 188217) | Freshwater lake microbial communities from Lake Michigan, USA - Fa13.BD.MM110.DN (SPAdes) (version 2) | ecosystem: Environmental > Aquatic > Freshwater > Lake | place: Lake Michigan...
CGATGGACATCCTTGTCCGTTCTGCCTTGCCCCTTCGTTCATGGCAAGCTGAGGAATCTCGGACAAGAATGTCCAAGGTACTGCGGAAACGCCGCCTACCGTGGCCGTCTGGTTTGATTGTGGGGGGCGCTCCACAACGGCAACGACGGCTTCCGCCTTGCCCTAAGTTTCCCGTCAGGTCAGTCGCCGGGGCGGAACCAGACAAGTGAGCGGAGCCATTAGGCGTAGCGTTGGTGCTGTGGAGGAAAGCGACCGTACGATGGACATTCTTGTCCGTCGTGGCTTGCCCCGTCGTTCGTGGCAAGCTGAGGAATCTCGGACAAGAATGTCCAAGGTACTGCGGAAACGCCGCCTACCGTGGCCGTCTGGTTTGATTCTGGCGGGGCGCTCCACAACGGCAACTTCGGCTTCCGCCTTGCCCTGAGTTCCCCGTCTGGCGAGTCGCCGGAGGCGGAACCGGTCAAGTGAGCGGAGCGTTGTTGGCGTTGGGGGAAAGCGACGACGGACAAGGATGTCCATCGTACGAGCGCGATTCTCACCTGAAAAACGACGTCTAAGGGGCCACAAAATTCATATTCCTCTGTCGAATTCATGTGAGCGGCTCTCCAGCAATCCGCAGGCCAAAAAAACTTTTTCTCAACTCAATTCAGCGACGTTTGATGACATGTATCAGGACAGACTCCTAGACGCGGCGAAGCGTACGTTGTTGAGATTCCTCCGAATACGCATGTCTGGATGGTCAAGCCGAAAGTCCTAAAAACACCGCCAAATAACGAGGCGGGCGGTCGAAAGAAGGACCCTCGGCTGCGAACACGCGAACCGCAACCGAGCGAAGTTCAGAACCTGACTACCTACTCGTCCGCGTTTCGCAAACAAACGCCGCAGAAGTATCACACCAAGGACACTCATTGCGGCGGTGAAGTGTGGGAAGTTCGTTGGGCACGGTGCTGGCGGAAGACTCACACGGAGAAACTGGTGAGCAATCAATGCACGCTGGTTGTGGCTTGTAACATCCTCACCAGCGAAGTGAAATACTTTCTGTCGAACCGCATGCCGGCTCGCGACGGCTGGACGCTGCGACAGATTCTCCGCGTAGCCTTCGGACGCTGGCCAATTGAGGATGATCCATGGCCAGCGAGTATGCTTCTTCTCCCGTCGCACACTCGGCGACCCATATACGAAACTCCTGTTCATCCTCGATACCCGCAAGGAGTCGTGGCAATTCATCGACCTCAATTCGATGAAATGCATCACGGTCCCGGAGGAACTGAGTCACGCCGATCATCAGGTCCTTGTCAGCTGTTCACGTCAGAACATCCTCCCGGCCAGAATGACAGCCACTGATACAGAATGCAGGACGAGCTTAATGTCCATCAACAATCATATCCAAGTGGACGCTGCCCATTGTGTTGAACATCGCGCGGCCTTTGTCGAACAGAATGCGCTCGCGGAACGGGTTCCAGTCGGCGACACGCGAAGCCGGGTCGATCTTTTCCAGGGGACCGGTGAACTCCGGCATCTCGCGGGCCATCTGGTCAACGATTGTAAAGTTGTTGTGGTAGAAATTGCGTCCTACGGTCTGGTCGTCGCCCGACCAACCCTTATTGTCTTTTAGCGAATGAAAAGTCAAATTGTGATCGCCCCGCAGCGAGCTGCCGCGGCCGATTTCTGAGACAAAGACATTTGTGGCAATAATGGCCATCTGTTCTTCCGTGAAATTCCACGTATCGCCGGTTGGAATTTCCTCGAAGATCCCCTTCATACAACGATAGGCGTGGAACAGTTCGTGAAACAGCACATCATCCGGCTGAAAGTTATCCAGCATCGTGTCGAAACCCTTTACCTGATGATGGGAACTCCACGCGGCTGGATGATAGAAGACGCGCACATTGACACCTCCACCCCCGCCTTTCATCAAACTGGAGTGGGGCGTAATGGAGACTCCCTGTGATGGTTCACCCGAACAGTACTGATTCTCGGTGCAGGTGAATCTGTAGCCTTTTTTCATAGCTTTGGTCATATCCACAGGTTTGACCTGCGTGCGTTCCATGGCGGCCGCAGCAATGGGGACGATGGTGATCGTCTTGCCGCTCATCGCCAGTATGAGCTGCATTAAAAGTGCGCCAGTTTTGTTTGCTTTCCCCGTGCCAGGCGCCGTTTTTCTTTCGATGTTGCGGCAGACATCCTGGACCTGCACTTCCCATTCCAAGGCACGTTGAGACGCCATGCGGGTATAATTGCCATCCGCTTCACTGAGCCATGTTCCATCAATTTTCAGATTTTTCCCCCACCAACGCGCCATGCCACCGCTCCTGCCCGAGTAAAATCCACCGACCGATTGCGCCACCGCCCTGTTTATCCAACAAAAGCAACGAGCGGTTGTCAGAATTCTTTCACAATTCTTAGTCGCAGCAGTGTATATGGCGCAAACAGTCGTGAATTGCACGGAGTCCTCCACTGTCAATTCTTAAAATCCACCAGTGCCGATTCTGCACGCTGGCAGGATGGGAATTATGGGTGTGACAGGCTTAAAGCAGCTGGTAGATTGGCTCTCCGACAGCGGCGCGGATGGAACGGCCAAAGCAGTCGTGGAAGAAGGCTTGATGCCAATACCAACAAATGCAGAACCGTTGCTGTCAAATCCTGCGGCTGGAGGCTGCCTGCTCTTGGATATGCGCCGGCTCGATCGCTTTTACCAGAAACCTGTCCACCTCGGATCCCAGCACCTTTTATTGCTACCGCAGTTGCCGTAGCCTGATGGTGTAGCGCAAGATGGTGAAGGGAGGCAATCGCGGGGGTGCAGGGGGCTCATCCCCCAATGGCGTCGCACAACAAAGCCTTGGGTTACCGCCGCAACTGCGCAACTTAGGAGAGGCGGACAATTGCGACTGATCCCCCGCCGCTATTCTCTTTTTAAATTAGCTTTGACTTGGCTTTCCGTCTCGCCAATAATAGGGGACGTTCGGCGAGCGTGTTGCGCTGGAGCGAAGGATGTTTCGATGAAGTCTCGAAGACTTGCAATTCTTGTTCGAATCAGGCGCGGACTGCTGGCTGCAGTTTGCGTGTTTGGCAGCATTTTACCCAGTGACTCATGTTGCTGTGCCGCATTCTCCTGCTGTGCATCGCAGGACGAAACTAGTTGCTGTACAGCCGAATCCGCTCAGGGATGTTGTTGCTGCAAGCAATCCAACGGCAAGAATGATTCTAGATTCTCATGCAGTTGCGCAGAAGTTGCAGTGCATCCTAGTGCGTTCTTTCTTGGAACGTGCTGCTGTGACGAACGCCCGGCTACCAACGGCGTCGCGGCTAACAACCACCGCGACGATCAAAAAAGGGATTGGAACAAGGGGTTCATGGAATTGAGTCCGGGCGTCAATCCGCCGGCAACCCTAACCTGCGACGCAGTTCGATCAGGAACGCAATATGTCCATCATCCCATCGCTCACAATCTGAGGCAGGCCACCCTGTGTGTCTGGAGGAATTAACCACTGTCCGAAACAGTTGACTCCTGTGTCTCTTGTTTTTCATGAAATTTCAGTGGAGATTCCTTTAATGGAAAAATTCATCAGTGTTTTTGCTGTCTGCCTGTGTGCTGCTCCCTTGGCGTATGCCGCAATGCATGCGGAAGGAACCAATCAGAGTCGTGCAGCGGCAGCATGTTGCGACTGCTGCACCGCTTGCAAATGCCAAGATTGCGCTTGCAATGAACTCGGCTGTGCCTGTGATGTCGGCGGCGACTGTGCATGCGATGCTGGATGTTGTGCTGCAGGTTCATGCTGTGCGGGTGGTAGTAGCTGCGTCAAGTAACTACAGCCAGATGATTTCGTGCATGTTTCGGCATTCAACGATGTCGGGAGCAAGCTCGTCTTGCTCCCGATTTTTTTGGACGATTACTTTTTGTTGCTTGGGGAAATTGGCGCTTTCTTGACTGCTGCCTCTCCTGCAACTCTAGACCTCGATCAGCATCAAAATATGCTCGTGGAAAATGCCTCAACTTTTATTGTTTCGATCACGCTTATGACGGGGCACGGTAAGGCTGTGATCTTCGTGGACGATGATCACAATGCCTTGATTTAGGCTGCTTGGGACCGCTCGCGAAATAACTGTCTCTTCTTATACCCCTCACCCTGCCCTCTCCCCTTGCTAAGGGAGAGGAGGATGCGGTCAATTCATTCTCGAACGGACCTTACTGAACGTCTGCTGGAGGAACTCAGCAAGGTTTTCGGCATCTCCGTACCAACTTTTACGAGACCCTTTCGCCGTTGTAGAACCACACCGTCTCGCCCCCAGAAATTCCAAACCAAGCCACTCCGCGAGCTCATATTTGTCCTGTCCATTCTGACTCAAGCTGCGGATAACCGATTCAGAATCACCTTGGGCTAACGTTGGTTTACCGATTTGGGGGGGGCTCATCAACATCGATCGCTATTCCGCTGCCGACATCGGTAATCGTTGCTGCGTGAAGTTCAGATTCGCCGGGATGCATCCAGCCAGAGATTTCAACCTGATTGCCAATGAAGATCGTGGCTGTGACTTTCTCGGCGGCCTGAGAGGGAAATCGAACTTCGGTGCCATCCTTCAAGTTAATGCCGTCCACGTCACCATTTGGGCTTTGGTGAAACTCCATGACTGCGCCACGCACATTGACTGCCCCGTCCGCTAGACGCTTTGTACGCTCGGCATTCGCAGCCAGTGCTACAGGAGTTTGATCGTTTGTCTCCTGTAATTCTTTGGCCTCAGACTTTGCCTTTTCTGACTGGTCAGATTGAAGTGTTCGTCCGATCTGCGGTTGATAATTAGCAGCCGGTTTTTGCTGAGCATCCTGCTGGCTTTCACAACCGGTGATCCCCATGAGTGTGACCATGAACAGAATGTTCAGAATTCGCATGCTTACACCCTTCTGTCCGGCAATTTTTTTCGTCGTTTTTTGGCCGCCTGTTGAGCGTCGAACTTCGGCATATTAACGTCTGGCAGCATTTTCCCACTTCATTCCAGAATGCAGTGGCACGAATCAAGAGGCTCAGGTGAGTCCGTGCAAGAGCGAGAGTGTAGTCGCGAATCAGCGGTGGGGCCATTATAGACTTGCAGGAGAACGCCAGATTTTCGCGTGCCGTGTAGAAAGTTTCGCGGTGGAAGATGTCTCGGATCTCGACGTGGTATGAAACCGGCGGACGTTTTGCGGGTCCTCGTCGAGCAATTGCCACGCCGTGGCCGATGCGACTCTCCAGTTAAACATGGACGTCGTTGGGTGTTGAAATTTCTTTTCCTCTTTCCTGCGCGGCATGTTGCTTGGTAGCAAAGTTATAATGCGTCTGTAGACTCAGTGTCGTGGGCGGCATGTGACATGCTGTGACTGAGATTGTTTTTCCTGCTGTTTTTTGTTCGGAAAGATAACAGAATGAATTCCATTTCTGTGGCCTGTCGGTCATTCGTGCTGATCTTGCTGATCAGCAAGTGTGCTGCTGACGAACCGTTGATTCGTGTTTTGGTTTGGGATGAGCAGCAGCCCGCCCAGAAACAGGCATACGAAAACTATCTCGGCAATACGATTGCCGAATATCTGTCGAAGCAGCCGGGGTTACGCGTTATTTCAGCCAACATCAATGAGCCAGAAAAGGGCTTACCGGGGACATTGCTGGACAATACCGATGTGCTGATCTGGTGGGGTCATGTGAGGCAGGATGAGATTTCTGCCGAACTTTCACGCGACATTGTGGCACGCATTAAAGAAGGGCGACTGGCACTGATTGCCCTGCATTCTGCGCATTGGGCGAATCCATTTGTCGAGGCCATGAATGAGCGGACACGGGAAGACGCACACCGGCGTTATCCTGATCCACCGAATGGGCCGCCTGTGAAATTCGAATTCATTCCACCCGGTGGTCGTTTTGTTCCCACTTCGGATTCTATTAAAACGCCAGCCTACTATGCGATGCGACGTGGCGATCAGCTCACGGTTCGTGTTGATCTGCCGAACTGTGTTTTTCCCGCATATCGCCCTGACGGAAAGCCAAGCACAGTCAGGGTACTCAAGCCTGATCATCCTGTGTCAGCAGGACTTCCTGCCACGTTTGAGATCGCTGAGACGGAGATGTACGCAGATCCGTTCCATGTCCCGGAACCGGATGAAGTGCTGTTTGAAGAGACATGGGAAGCTGGGGAGAGTTTTCGGAGCGGACTGGTCTGGAAGATTGGCTCCGGGAAAGTTTTCTACTTTCGCCCGGGGCACGAAACGTATCCAGTCTACAAGCAGGAGAGGCCGTTGCTGATCATCGCCAATGCGGTCAAGTGGCTTGGAAAGGCTGCTGCAGAGTAGTTTGCTCAGCGGCGCAACAAAGAGCCATCGAACACTCCCGAAGGTTTGTCCGATGGCTATTGTTTTCTCGACTTAGTCAGGTGGTCGAGGCTCCAGACGGTTTCTCAGGCCATCTGCTTTCGGCGGTTGACGAGTGTCCGAATACGTTCGGCGAGCAAAGCTGCGTCGAATGGTTTACGGAAGGTCTCGCTAAACACCGAACGGTCAAAGCCGGAAGCGTTATCATCGTCGCTAAGAAGACCAATCAGCACGGTTTCGTGGAATTCTGCATTCTTACGAAGGTTCTGAGCAATCATCAGCGCTTCTTCACGCCCCATGACAAAGTCCACCACCACGCAATCGGGGTGAATGGATTCTGCCTGGATACCAGCTTCAAAGCCACTGGAAGCTATTTCGATCTTAAAGTCGTCGTTGGAAATCATCTCGTTCAGACTCGAGCGAGTCATCAGATCTGATCCAACGAGCAAAATCTTGCCCATCGCTTCGTCTTCTAGTTCGCCCAAAGGCATTCCGTGTTCCTTAAGGAAACGGATCAGATGTTCGCGAGGTATGCGTCGATCTTGTGAACCAGGAATTCGATAGCCTCGAAGTCGTCCGGAATCGAACCACTTCGAAACTGTACGTGGGGCAACTTTACAGATCTTAGCTACCTGACCAGTAGTGAAGATCGTCTTCATGGGCGGGCTCTCCAATCAATTCTCACTGCACCATCCGAAATCCCGTCCTAGGAATCCGGATCGTCATCACCCTGATGTTTTGCTCTGGTTGAATTCCCCGAAAGAAATTCACTGTCGTGACAGCCAAAACAGAACGCGGATTCAGAATGATGACAAGGGTCGTTTTTTTTGGATTGCGTGCGGAGCAATCCCGTGCCTGCACAAGGCACTGGGGCGCAATTCATTCTGTACCACCACGTAAATGATGGACAGCGACCGTCTCCGGACATCCCTGCCGTTACGGTCAGACGCTGAATTGCCCCCCGGCGAATCAGCCTATTGTTCTTCCTGGCCTCCCCATGGTGAGCACACCAAAGTGTGTTCACCGCCACAACAGAATGACAATCGCCTGCTGTATGTTCGTCGTTTCGATGGGAACGACTTTAGGATCTTTGACAGCCCTGCCATAACTGCCAGAAACAATGTGCATGCAGCCTGCACCGAACAAATGATGTGCCAGCCGAAAGTTCGATGATTCGGTGCGATGTTTAGGACTCCGTTAACATCCCCGAAAATCCCTGCACGAATGAACGCCGATTTGCTCTGGGAACCATAAGAGACGGTGCAATAAGCAGTTCGTATGCGCTGAAATGCCTCAGGAGAGCTCGAGAATGGCCTCATTCCTCGGTTACACAACGTCCTCTAGGCTGCGATGCCCTTCTTCGCGGTCGCCACGAAATTTCCGTGTTCATCGACGTCTTCAAATCGCAACGAAAGACGTCTGGAGATTCCAGACTCTTCCATCGTGACACCGTACAAGACGTCCGTCACGGCCATGGTGGGTTTGCGATGGGTGATCATGATGAACTGGGTGTTCTGCTGGAATTCCCGGAGGACATTCACAAACCGTCCAATATTGCCGTCGTCCAGAGCCGCATCGACTTCATCCAGAATGCAGAACGGGCTGGTGCGACTTTTGAAAATTGACAACAGCAATGCTACCGCTGTCAACGTCTTTTCACCACCACTTAAGAGGGAGATACTCCGCAATTCTTTTCCCGGCGGACGCGCGACAACGTCGATCGAACATTCCAGCACATCGTCCGGATCCTCCAGAATCAGATCTGCCTCGCCGCCACCGAACAGCTTGCGAAAGAGTTCCCTGAAAAAACCACGAATCGTTTCAAACGACTCGAGAAACATGCGGCGACTTTCAACATTGATCCGGCGCACGATGTCACTCAATGCATCCCGAGCTGCCTCCAGATCCGTCAGCTGTGTATGTAGCCGTTGAAATCGTATTTCAAGGTCAATCAGGTTGTCCAGGCTTTCTGTGCCGACATTGCCAATTTTTCGCAGCTGCCGCCGTAGTCGTTCCACACGCCGATCTATGCCACCCCGCATTTCTGGATACTGATTCGGATCGGCAATAATGCTCTGATGCTTCTCTTGAAACAGAGGCACATCCCGGAGCGCAGTGAACGACGCGGTTTTTTGGATCTGATCCGTCTCGGTGTCATTTTCGTGGTCACTGCCAGTTGGACTGGCGTCGCGCTCCAACCAGATAGCCACAGCCGAACGACCAGCCGCCACAGCTTCGCGGACTTCAATCTGAAATTCTTCACGAATCCGATCAGCGCTCGTGGTCAGTTGATGGTCGATGCTCCGCACTTTAAGTTCGGTCTCGTGATGTCGTGATTCATGCTGGCGGCAGATGTCGCGAATCTGAGTTTCTGCTGACGAGGCCTCATTTCGATTGACGCGCAGTCGGTTACGGGCACTCGAACTGTAATGCACATCCGAGGCAAGTTTTTCATCATGGACGCTCAGTTCAGCAACCTCTCCCGCAGCGTTCAGTCTAGCGATGAGCAGATCGCGTTGACGCTCCACAGCAGCGCTTAAGCGGCGATCGGCTTCCTGCTGTTGCAATTCTCGTTGTTCAAGATCTTCGCAGACTCGTTCGGCAGCTTCCTGAAGACCCAGTAGGCGTTCTTCCGACCGCGTAAGTTCCAGACTGGCAGCCGTTCGATCTCGCTCGGTGCCTTCGAGTTCGTGCTGACGGTTGTGTTGTTCCCCGTTAAGGTCGGCGATGTGTGCCTCCCGTTGCAACATCACGGCCTCACCTAAATGCTGCTGCTGTTCCGCCTTTTCAATCTCCGCGGCCAAATCTACGATCTCAGCGACCAGTTTTTGTTCCTGTGCTTGAAGCAGATAACCCTGCCGCTGAGCTTCTTTTAACTGCCGCCGTTGTTCAGCCACTAAGTGTTCAGTTGTTCGCGACTGACTCAAATGCTCGTTCATTTTTGAACGCGTCTGCGTTAACTGATCATCGGTGGATACAATATGCTGACTCAATGAGCGTAGCAGCAGTTCGCGTTGCGAGATTTCGTGTTCGAGGCGATGCAGTTCGTTTCGCAGTCGCCGCAATTCGCTTTTACGCGATAGCAACGCCGATTCATTCCGTACGGTTCCGGCGAAAAGAGTACCGTCGCTTTCAATCAGTTCTCCCTGCAGCGTGACGAACCGGCAATGGCCGTGAGTGAACGCATGCAACCGCAACGCGTCCGCGAGAGTTTCAACGACCCATGTGTCGGCAAGCAGATGACTGGCCAACGTGGACAAGGATTGCGGAGGTCGTGCAAGTCCGTCGGCGCGACCCACGACACCTGCTTGCCCAAACAGCACTGGTGGTCCCGTTTCGTCCTGGGAGAATACCGATCGAATAATAGGACTAGCGGCACGGGGGTCATGCCATGTTACCCGCATCGGACCGGATGCACCAGCGGCGGACAGCAGACTTTCAATCGAATCGCCACCAGACCGCAAAGACGGTTTTTCACGTCCCCACCACGAGCCGGCTTGCCGTGAAATTTCGGAATCGGTGCCGGTACCATCGGCCCATATCTTGTCATCATTCCGTCGCAGACTGCCGCGCAGCGCTGACAGATCGCCGTTGGCTACATCAGTATTTTCGATGGAAATGAAACCGACGCGGTCTGTAATTCGACAACGTCCAGAATTCAGGTATTCAATCAGCGGCTTCATCTGTGTTACCACCAGCAACTGTGCGCGTCCTGACAACGCAACTTCCAGCAGTGCTGCATTTTCCATATCGACGTCGAGCAGATCGGCCACACTACCGCAGATCAGATTCCATGGTGCCGAGTCTGCTTCGTCGGCTCGCCGCAAGATTTCTCGAACACCGATTCCAAAGCCTTCCTGGCGATCTTCTAGATCTTCCAGCACGCCGCGTCGTGCAACCTGCGCACTGCGGTGTTCACGAAGTTCAGCCAGCGACTGCTGCGACTGGCTGCGTTCGGTCACCAGCTGTTCGCGGCTGCGAATCAAATTGTCGGCGTCGTTCTCAACCTGCAGCAGGGCCTGCTGGACTTGAATCAATGATTCCTCAAAATTCGGCATATTTGCTTGGAATTCGGCAATCTCTGCGTGGAGCAACGAAGCCTGTTCGGCCAGTGTGTCGCGACGTTGTTCCGCAGCCTGATGCAATGTTCGCAGATTACTGAGTGTTGACGTGGCCTCAGAATTCAGCCGCACCTGCTGCAGGAGTTCATGGCGGGCCTCCTCGATGTTGT
>Ga0209553_1001808_pt1 | contig 10564 bp, 8 predicted proteins | sample LauGreFBDMM110DN_2_FD_188217 | JGI IMG/M metagenome (GOLD analysis project Ga0209553, IMG submission 188217) | Freshwater lake microbial communities from Lake Michigan, USA - Fa13.BD.MM110.DN (SPAdes) (version 2) | ecosystem: Environmental > Aquatic > Freshwater > Lake | place: Lake Michigan, USA...
CTTTTGGGTTGGTGGCGTCGTACTCAGAGAGTGCAAATTTGGCCGCGGTTAGTTCATCTTGGCCGGTAAGAGCGTTAGGTCCTGTAAGCGGAGCCTGAAACGCTAAATAGATAGTCTTATGTTTTGATGCCATCGCTGGTGAAACTGCTGAAACGCCAAAAACCAGCGCTGCTGCAGAAACAACGGCGAGGGACCGTTGGATCTTTGAATTCATGTAAAGCCTTTCTATAGGTTTTCATTCCATCCCGGGATGGGGAAGAGCCAAGGGTAAGGTGAAAAGTTCTTTTTCAGCAACTGAGATAGCGCCATTTGAGTCTCTTTTGTATAACAAACGCCCCAATTGAAGGGCCTAACTATGCGCCCCAGTGCCTAGATAGGCCTCGCGCACCGCTGGATCATTGAGCAGATCAGAGGCCTTTGCCTCTTTGACTACATTTCCAGTCTCAAGGATGTAGGCCCGATGTGCTCTCTGCAGCGCCTGCTGGGCATTTTGCTCAACGAGCAAGATAGTCACACCCGTCTTATTGATCTCAGTGATGATGCGAAAGATATTTGCAATCATCTGTGGTGCAAGACCCATCGATGGCTCATCAAGGAGTAGGACCTTAGGCCGAGACATCAGGGCCCGGCCAATGGCTAGCATCTGTTGCTCTCCCCCAGATAATGTGCCCCCGGCCTGGGATGTGCGCTCCTTTAAACGTGGAAAGAGTGCATAGATTTTATCGAGATCCTCACTCATCTCAGCTTTGCGGCTCTTGCGGTGAAACTTTCCCATCTCCAGGTTTTCTAAAACGCTCATTCCAGGAAAGATTCCGCGGCCCTCAGGTGCCTGTGAGATTCCAAGATCTACTCTCTCATGGGCTGGCACTTTAGAGATATCTTGGCCATCAAATAAGATCGCACCACTTGATACTTTGCGAAGGCCTGAGATTGTCTTGAGCGTTGTCGTTTTGCCGGCGCCGTTAGCACCGATTAATGTCACGATCTCACCCTCATTGACAACGACAGAGATTCCCTTAATCGCCTCAATCTTGCCGTAGTGGACGTGGAGATCTTTAATTTCAAGACGCATCTGCTGGCACTCCTAAATAGGCCTCGATTACCTTGGGATCTTTCTGCACTTTACTTGGCAGGTCATCGGCGATCTTGATACCAAAGTCTAAAACAGCCACGCGATCTGAGATGCCCATAATCAAGGACATATCGTGCTCGATCAGAAGGACTGTGTAACCGGCATCGCGAATCTTTTTAATCAACGCAGCAAGCTCAACTTTTTCTGCCGGGTTAAAGCCAGCGGCCGGCTCATCGAGTAGAAGTAGACGTGGCTCAGTTCCCATTGCGCGAGCAATCTCAAGGCGGCGCTGAACACCATAGGGAAGATTCTTGGCCAGACGATCTGAATACTCTTCAATGCCGATGAACTCTAAAATCTCATATGCACGGGCGCGATTTTCTCTCTCTTCACGACGGGCTCGGGGCAGACCGAAGAGAGCTCCTAATAGACCACTCTTCTTATGGGCATCTGTTGCAGTAATAACGTTTTCAAGGGTGGTCATATCCCCCCACAAGCGGATATTCTGGAAAGTACGGGCGATACCTAACTGCGTAATTTGAAAACGCTTTTGATCTTTTAGGGCTATGCCATCAAAGGTAATAGAGCCACTCGTTGCCTTATAGACACCGGTAATAACGTTAAAGACAGTTGTCTTGCCGGCCCCGTTAGGACCGATGAGGGCAAGTATCTCACCCTTTTTAACCTCAAGATTGACCTCACCAAGGGCCGTTACTCCACCGAATTTCATAGTCAGGTTTGAAATAGAAAGAAGTGTCTCAGACATTTAAGAGTTCACCTCTCTTTTTTCTATCGCCTTTTCACGTTTCTTGCGTGGCAATAGTCCATCGGGTCTAAAGTTCATTACAACAACGAGCACTACGCCAAATACAAATAAACGTGCATCCGAAATAAAGCGGATTCGATCGGGCAGATAGCCCAGAATCGTAGCTCCAACAACTACACCCCAGATATTTCCGATTCCACCAAAGACAACACAGGAGAGAATTAAAATAGAGACGTTGAGTGTGAACATCTCAGGGGCAATAAAGAGATTCTTGGAGGCATAGAGAACGCCTGCAGCACCTGCAACGGCTGCGCCAAGTGTAAAAGACCAGATTTTGTATTTGAGAGTCGGTACTCCCATAAGCTCGGCGGCATCCTCATCCTGGCGGATTGCCTCCCATGCACGGCCCGGGCGGCGAATGCTCAAGCGGCGAATCATCCAAATCGTTAACAAGATCATTACAACGACTACCCAGAAGAAGACCTTCTGATCATCTAACTTAAATTTTAATGGTCCGATATCTGGTGGCATAGGAATATTAGCGATTCCATTAGGCCCCTTCGTCCACGAGGAGTTAAGGGCTACAAGACGAACGATCTCTCCAAAACCTAAAGTGACAATGGCTAGATAATCTCCACGTAGGCGAAGAGTGGGAAGACCCAGTAAGACACCTGCGATCATTGCAAAGGCGATACCAAAGGGCATGATCTCCCAGGTGTTTAAACCGGTATGGGTACCCATGAGCGCCATTGTGTAGGCACCGATTGCAAAAAAAGCGACATAGCCAAGATCGAGCATTCCAGATTTGCCCACAACGATATTGAGTCCCAGTGCCATAAGAACAAAGACACCTACGGGGTAAACCAATACGGCATCATATGCGGCGATAGGTGTTGCTAAGAAGCTCGCACCAGCAAATGGGAGTAGTCCTACAAGAACTATTGAGATGAGGGCAATAGCTACTCGTTTTTGACGGTTAGCACGCTCCCAGATATCTGCGCCCCAGTCGCGCAGATTAAAGTAATTGCGTATCTTCATGGGCTTAGGCCCTCGTTGTCTGGATAGCTTCGCCAAATAATCCATTTGGTTTAAAGAGAAGGACTAAAACTAAGACAATAAAGACAGTAACGGCCTTCCACTGAGTTCCAAGAACGGCAGAGGCATAGACCTCAAGTAGGCCAAGGCTCAGGCCTCCAAAGAATGCCCCTCGGATGTTTCCGATACCACCTATGACCGCGGCAGTAAATGCAGCCATACCCATTGTGAAGCCGATGTTGAACTTGGTGTACTCAAAGACTGTGATGTAGAAAAAGCCTGCCGCACCCGTTGCTAAGCCACCGACTAAAAATGTAACTGTGATAATTCTATTGAGATTGACTCCCATAAGTTTTGCAGCATCTTCATTCTGTGACACAGCGCGAATCGCTTTTCCCATTCGGGATAACTGAATAAATCGCTCGAGAATGAAGAAGATAACGGCCGCTGCAATAATTGTGACTACAGTATCGAGGCGGATGTTTGCTCCCCAAGCTTCAGCCAGAATAATCTTTTCAAGTACACGTGGAGAGCCCACTGGTCGAGAGTCTGTAAGCAAGCGCATTAGCTCTTGAAGAGCAATTGAGATTCCAATGGCTGAAATTAAGGTAGCAAGGCGGTTAGTACCCTTCATTCGCAGACGACGGTATGCAACAAATTCTACAAAGACCGCTGTCAAAGCAGCGATAAACATCGACATGAGTAATGCCGAGATGAGAACTAGAGCTAACTTCCATCCCTGTGCAGGCTGGGATGTCTGTGTGAAGTGAAAAATATCGCGATTAGTGATGACCGTTCCAAAAGTTCCCCACATAAAAATCTCAGAGTTAGCAAAGTTAATCATTCTAAGAACGCCATAAACCATGGTGTAACCGAGGGAAATCAGTACGTAAATAAAGCCAAGAGCAATACCGGCCAAAGTTAAAGACCAAAATTGATCAATCAATACTGCAAACATAACTGTCCTTCACTTTTGCTTTAGGCGAGTATAAAGGCAGAACTTAAAGAAGTGGTGGGTGTCTTAGTCTCACTTTACAGAGATGACCAACACACCCACCAACTTACCAAGCGTAAGTACTAAATACTTACTTGATGATTCCTGTGTTAACTAAAACACCATCTTTTGTGGTGAATCCAGCAAATAGTCCGTAAGAAATGTCACCATTGCTATCGAACTTAATTGTGTTTCCACTCACGCTCTTACCTTCATATGCCTTTACCCACTCCAGCATCGCTGCGCGAGTTGTCTTCCCAGCCTTGATACCCGCAAGCAGAACATTGGCAGCATCAAATGATTCAACTGCGTATACGCCTGATGAAACACCCATCTTCGCCTTGAAATCAGCTTCAAGCTCTGCGCTAATTCCTGCAAAGCCACCTACACCAGTAATGCGTGATCCCTCAGCTGCAGCACCTGCAAGCTTTGGAAACTCCTGGTTGAAGACTCCGTCGCCGCCAGCAAAGATCGCTTTTGAACCTGAGTCACGAAGCTGCTTGATGAAGATTGCGCCAGCTGAGTAGTAGCCAGTGTAGATAACAACATTTGCACCAGAAGTCTTAATCTTTGCAATTGTTGGGCTGTAGTCAGTTGCTGTATTAGGAACTGAGTCTCCGCCAACAAGTGATGCTCCAGCTACCTGCTTCAAACCGGCTTCAACGTAGCCACGAAGAGGTACTGCATATGCTGATTGGTCATCGAAGACAAATACCTTGGCATTGGATACACCATCTGTGGCGTACTTAGCCAAAGCTGGGCCCTGCAAGTCATCTTTACCTACGACGCGGTGGAAAACTGGTCCGCCAAAATCAGGTGATGCTGGATCTGTTATAGATACGCGTGTAGCCGATGGAGAGACCATGACTAGTCCACCTTCCTTGTAGAAAGGAAGTGATGCGATAGTTGCACCTGAGTATGCAGGTCCAACAACACCAAGAATTTTCTTGTCAGCAGCTGTTCCTGGAGCAACTGTTGATGCAACAGCTGGATCTCCCTGATCATCGACAGAGACCACATTAATTGTCATACCCGGATTTGCATCCATGAACAACATGGCAGCGTACTTGACTGCGTTTTGCTCATCAATTCCAGTTGAAGCTTCTCCACCAGATAATGGGCCTTGGTAGGCAATCGTAAAGGTGTTATCCGCGGCCTCATCAGAAGTTGAGCAACCTGAAAGTGAGATCGCTAGCGCTGTAGCAACGGCGAGTGAGATTTTTATCTTCTTGTTCATTTAATGCCTTTCCTGTTCATTGTCCCGGGACAGGGAGGTAATGAGGATAATGGCAAGCCTTAGCACTTAACAAGGTGCGATGGGACCTGGAGTATTTGGGTTTTGCTCAAAATATCCCACTTGTGCGCTGACATAGCGTATTTAATCCAGCGGTACCGCATCTGGGCTTATAACGGCTTGGGCCACGGCCTTCATGCTCATTCGGCGATCCATAGCTGCGCGTTGAATCCAGGAAAATGCTTCGGGCTCGGACAAGTTGAGCGCCTTCATCAAGATGCCTTTTGCGCGATCGATTAATTTTCGGCTCTCAAGACGCTCATGCAAGTCAGCCACTTCATCGGCAAGTGAGCGCATCTGTAGATGCCTACTCATTGCAATTTCGATAGCAGGAACTAAATCAGTAATAGTAAATGGCTTAACGACATAGGCCATCACCCCCGCATCACGTGCACGGTCCACGAGCTCCTTCTGTGAAAAAGCAGTTAACATTAAAACTGGAGCTATATTAATTATTTTCTCCGCTGCCGATATTCCATCCATCACCGGCATCTTCACATCTAGAATTGCAATATCAGGCTTGTGAAAATTGGCTAGATCAACGGCCTCTTGGCCATTGCTAGCCTCGGCAACGACCTCGTAGCCAGCACCTTGTAGCATCTCGACCAGATCCATGCGAATGAGCGCCTCATCTTCGGCAACGAGAATACGAATCACTGAAGAGAATCCCTTCGAAATGTAAATGTTTACTACCGTGCCCCGAGTCGGATTCGAACCGACACTATGCAGTGTTTGAGACTGCCCTCTCTACCGTTGGAGTACCGAGGCGATACTGGTAAATCTTAGCGGTAGGCAGGAGCGGCCCCACCAACGGCATCGCCCACACGGTGAACGCGCATCGCATTAGTCGAGCCAGGTATTCCTGGAGGAGATCCAGCAACAATCATCACATTATCTCCGATATCTGCTCGACCAGAGTCGATTAAAACTGTATCGACCAACTTAACCATCTCATCGGTTGCACCAACGATGGGAGTAAGCATCGATTCAACTCCCCATGAAAGGGATAAGCGATTGTATGTTCCGACCTCAGGGGTCATTGCAAGAATTGGAATGGGAGAGCGCAGTCGTGACATGCGGCGTGCAGAGTCACCACTTTGCGTAAATGCAACCAAGTACTTAGCACCCACGATTGCACCGACCTCTGTCGCCGCCTTTGTAATAGCCCCACCTTTAGTGCGAGGAGCGGTTCGAATAGGGCGGATTCGATCGAGACCACCCTCCTCTGTCTTTTGAATTATTCGCGCCATAGTTTGTACAGCTTCAATCGGAAATTCACCAATACTTGTCTCACCCGAGAGCATTAATGCATCTGCCCCATCAATGACGGCATTAGCGCAGTCTGTGGCTTCTGCGCGCGTTGGACGTGAGTTAGAAATCATTGAATCTAGCATCTGTGTTGCAACAATCACGGGCTTTGCCATATCGCGCGCTAGTTCAACGCAGAGTTTTTGTACAAGTGGCACATCTTCTATGGGGAGTTCAACACCTAAATCACCACGAGCAACCATAATGCCATCAAATGCATCAACGATTTCAGCGATATTTTCAACGGCTTGGGGTTTTTCAATCTTAGCAATTACAGGAATTCGGATACCTTCTTCATCCATAATCGCATGAACATCTTTAATATCGGTGGCGTTTCGAACAAATGAGAGTGCGATGAAATCAGCACCTGCCCTAACTCCCCAACGCAGATCTTCAATATCTTTCTCTGACATGGCAGGAACAGAGACGGCAACCCCTGGAAGGTTTATTCCTTTGTTATTGCTTACAGCACCAGGCTCAATGACTTTAGTGACAACGTCATTACCCTTTACATCGATAACTTGAACTGTCACATTTCCATCATCAATCAAAATGAGATCTCCGACTTTGCAATCCCCCACGAGACCTTTATACGTGGTACCAACGCGATCTTTAGTCCCATCAACTTCATCGGTGGTAATAGTAAAGATATCTCCGCGTGCTAATTCGTGTGGGCCGTTGACAAATCTAGCCAGACGTATTTTGGGCCCTTGTAAGTCCACAAGGATTGCAACGGAACGCCCTGCCTCTTTCGCGGCTGCACGTATTTGATCAAAACGTGATTGGTGTTCCTCATATGAGCCATGAGAGAGATTCAATCGAGCCACGTTCATTCCCGCCTCAATGAGGGCCTTGACCTTCTGCGCAGTTTCAACGGCAGGGCCCATTGTGCAGACTATCTTTGCTCTTCGCATGAGGAGACCTTAGACCATCAACTGACGGGTAGTAGGCTCGATTGGATTTGGAAGTTGCGTATCGCCGGTTAGATATCTATCCACTGCCGATGCTGTACTTCGTCCCTCTGCGATCGCCCAAACAATAAGTGATTGACCACGGCCAGCATCACCTGCAACGAATACACCATCATCATTTGCTGCAAAGTTGGCATCACGAACAATGTTGCCACGATCATCGATGGCAACCTCTAGCTGAGTTAATAGTGGGGATTGCTCTGGACCTGTAAAGCCCATGGCCAGCAATACGAAATCTGCAGGGATCTCTTTGGTACTTCCTGTTACAGCTTCAAATTTTCCATTTACAAACTCTGTTTCAACAATTTTGATCGCTCGTAAGTTTCCAGCTCCATCTCCAAGAAACTCCTCAGTGCTCACTGAAAACATTCGATTATCTCTCTCTTCATGGGCACTAGATACGCGATAAATCATCGGATATGTCGGCCATGGTTGTGATGCTGGACGCTCATCACTTGGCCTTGGCATGATCTCTAACTGAGTAACACTTGCCGCACCTTGACGTATCGCTGTTCCTAAACAGTCAGCACCAGTGTCTCCACCACCCAAAATCACAACGTGCTTTCCTGCAACATTAATCAACGGTGTCTCCACCTCACCTAGGGCCTGTGCATTGCCCCACGGTAGATACTCCATAGCTTGGTAGACACCGAGAAGATCGCGCCCTGAGATATTTAAATCGCGCCAATTTGTAGCCCCCACTGCCAAGACGATTGCATCGTATTTCTTGCGAAGGGCAGATCCTGTGAGCTCTCCCCCGACATCCACACCAGGACGAAAACGCGTGCCCTCTTTCTCCATCTGTTCTAATCTGCGATCGAGAATATGCTTCTCCATTTTAAACTCAGGAATTCCATAACGCAGTAAGCCACCGATTTTTGGCGCACGTTCATATACCGCCACAGTATGGCCTGCCCGCGTTAACTGTTGGGCTGCAGCTAATCCGGCAGGTCCTGAGCCGATAACTGCAACAGTCTTCCCAGTAAGGCGATCGGGTATGAGTGGCTTTACATCCCCTGTTGCAAAGGCCTCTTCAATGGTGCGAAGCTCAACCTGCTTAATTGTTACTGCATCGCGATTAATTCCAATAACGCATGCAGTCTCACATGGTGCAGGACACAGGCGCCCCGTGAACTCTGGAAAATTATTTGTCGCATGTAATCGATCAATCGCTTCATGCGTATCTCCGCGCCAGATTAAATCATTCCACTCTGGGATGAGATTGCCGAGTGGGCATCCCTCGTGACAGAAAGGAATTCCACAGTCCATACAACGACCGGCCTGCTTTTGCAGATGCTCAAAGCTCTGTGGTTCGTATACCTCGCGCCAATCCAATATGCGAACATCAACTGGGCGACGTGTTGGAACTTCACGCGCAGTTGTAATAAATCCCTTTGGATCAGCCAAGAGCTGCTACCTCCATAACAAGTGCGTCAACTGGCAATCCTTCGCGAGTTGCACGCGCCATTGCATCAAGTACTCGTGCGTAATCTCGTGGCATGACAAGGGAGATGCGATTTATGGCGATATCCCAATCTGCCAAGAGTGCTCTAGCAATGAGTGAGTCAGTGCTATCTGCAAACTCTGTGATGATTGACTTGAGAACTTCACGTTGATCAACCGGTACCGCAATGACATCTACCATGTCGGTATTGACGTTTATCGGATCTAAATCTAAAACAAAGGCCCGCCCACCTGACATTCCTGCGGCAAAGTTGCGACCAATATTTCCGAGAACCACAACCGTTCCGCCAGTCATGTATTCGCAGCCATGATCGCCAATGCCTTCGACAATTGCAGTTGCCCCAGAGTTGCGGACGCAGAAGCGCTCTCCCACTACTCCGCGAATCAAGATATGACCAGAAGTTGCACCATAACCAATGACATTTCCTGCAATAACATTTTCATGTGAGTTGAATGTCGATAAAATATCTGGACGCACGATTACGCGACCTCCAGAAATACCTTTACCAACATAATCATTTGAATCACCATACAAGCGAATCGTTAAGCCTGCAGGTATAAATGCGCCGAGTGATTGGCCCGCAGATCCACGCAAAGTAATATCGATCGTTCCATCGGGCAGTCCTGCACCACCGTAGGTGCGAGTAATTTCTGCGCCCAACATTGTTCCAACAGTTCGGTTAACATTTCGCACCGGTAGATCGATACGCACTAACTCTTGTTGTGTTAGAGCCGGTTGTGCCAGATCAATCAGGTGATTATCAAGGGCCGCATCAAGTCCGTGATCTTGGCTGGCAGTATTGTGCAGGGCACTTAAGCTGTCAGGACGAACAAGCAGCGGCGAGAGGTCTAAACCACTGGCCTTCCAGTGTTCAACTGCGCGCCGAGTTTCTAGATACTCCACATGACCTATGGCATCAAGCAGCGTTCTAAAACCTAAGCTGGCCAATATCTCTCGAACTTCTTCAGCGATGTATTCGAAGAATGTTTCAACAAATTCGGGCTTACCTGTAAAGCGCGCACGAAGTTCAGGGTTCTGCGTAGCAACACCAACTGGACATGTATCTAAGTGACAGACGCGCATCATGACGCAGCCTGAAACAACTAGCGGAGCGGTAGCAAAACCAAACTCTTCTGCGCCAAGCAGGGCGGCAATGATTACATCGCGACCAGTCTTTAACTGTCCATCGGCCTGTACAACGATTCGATCACGAAGATTATTGAGTAGCAAAACCTGTTGAGTCTCAGCTAATCCAAGCTCCCATGGTGCTCCGGCATGTTTGAGGGAAGTGAGTGGTGATGCACCTGTGCCTCCATCGTGACCTGAGATCAATACAACGTCGGCATGTGCCTTGCTGACTCCAGCTGCAACGGTTCCAACACCGACTTCGGCAACAAGCTTTACATGCACACGGGCATTTTTATTTGCGTTCTTTAGATCATGGATCAACTGCGCTAAATCTTCAATAGAGTAAATATCATGGTGTGGCGGTGGAGAGATAAGACCAACACCTGGCGTTGAGTAGCGAACCTTTGCAATCCAGGGATAAACCTTGTTGCCAGGAAGTTGTCCGCCCTCGCCAGGCTTTGCCCCCTGTGCAATTTTGATTTGAATATCATCGGCGTTAACTAAGTATTGGCTGGTAACACCAAAACGGCC
>Ga0209553_1001810_pt1 | contig 10560 bp, 10 predicted proteins | sample LauGreFBDMM110DN_2_FD_188217 | JGI IMG/M metagenome (GOLD analysis project Ga0209553, IMG submission 188217) | Freshwater lake microbial communities from Lake Michigan, USA - Fa13.BD.MM110.DN (SPAdes) (version 2) | ecosystem: Environmental > Aquatic > Freshwater > Lake | place: Lake Michigan...
ATCCCGATGTGACCGACGGGCAAGGTGGCCCGCTGCCGCTGCCGTCAAGGGCGCAGCCGCCGATGGCCTCCAGTGGCCTCCTGCAAGCCAAGGCGGGGGCGTCAGACGACATTAAAAGCTCAACGGGGCAGTATGACTCCAGTCTCGGCGCCACCAGCAACGAACGCTCGGGGCGCGCCATCTTGGCGCGTGAGAAACAGTCGGACACCGGCACTTATCACTACGTCGACAACCTGGCGCGCGCCATCCGCTACGCCACACGGCAACTGGTCGATCTGATTCCAAAGATTTACGACACGCAACGCATTGCGCGGATTATTGGCATGGACGGCGAAACGGATCAAGCCATGATCGACCCGACGCAACCAATGCCGGTTAAGAAGATTCAGAACGAGCAAGGCATTGTTATCAAGAAAATCTACAACCCCAACGTCGGCAAATACGACGTGGCGGTGACGGTTGGCCCAAGCTACATGACCAAGCGCCAAGAATCGCTCGACGCCATGAGCCAACTGCTGCAAGGCAACCCGCAACTGTGGGCGGTGGCCGGTGACCTGTTCATCAAACACATGGATTGGCCGGGCGCGCAAGAGATGGCAAAACGCTTTGCCAAGACGATTGACCCCAAACTGTTGTCTGACGAGGACGATCCGGCATTGCAAGCGGCCAACCAGCAGATGCAGGCGATGGGGCAGGAAATGCAGCAAATGCAACAGATGCTGCAAAACGTCAGCCAGTCGATGGAAGCGCAGACGTTGAAGGTCAAAGAGTTTGACAGCCAAGTTAAAGCCTACGACGCGGAAACCAAACGCATCAGCGCGGTGCAGGCCGGAATGAGCGAAGAACAAATCCAAGACATTGCAATGGGCGTGGTTGCGGCGGCAATGGAATCGCAAAGCATGATGAACCAGATGCCGGAGATGCGCGAAGAATCCATGCCGATGCAACAGGAACAAATGCCACCCGAAATGATGCCGCCTGAAATGACGCCACCGCAAGGGATGCCACCGATGGGAGCGCCACAGTGAAATGCACCGACTTTTTAGGGATGCTGTTTTTGGCGCGAGATGTAGCGCACTCGGTACACCTCAACACCCGCAGCTACTCCAAGCATGTAGCCTTAAACATCTTCTACGAGCGCATTGTGAGCGCTGCCGACGACTTTGCCGAAGCCTATCAAGGGCGGCATGGTTTAATCGGCCCGATCTCGCTTATGTCGGCCAAGAAAACCGCCAACATCATTGAGTTTCTGGAAGATCAGTTGAAGGAAATTGAAGCGGCTCGGTATGATATTGTGGATAAGTCAGACAGCTCGCTGCAACAGCTCATCGACAACATCATCGAAGTATACCTTCGCACGCTCTATAAACTCCGATTCCTAGCTTAGGACAACATCATGTCAGCCACCTACGAACGTATTACCGCAACGCATCAGATTAAAGTTGGGTTTACGGTTTTAAAAGGCATTTTTATTAGCGCCGCAAGCGCAACGCCAACCATTACCATTTACGATTCCGGCACCGCAAACACTGCTGACCCGATCATAATTGGCGTGTTTACCCCAACAGCGGCAACTAATCACACTTTTACCGCAAACGGCATAACGGCATCTAAAGGGCTTTACGTTGTTATATCGGGAACGGTAGCAGCAACACTCTTTTTTGAATAACCGTACTGGCGCGGTACGCCAGGGATTCTAAGGAATCAAGCCATGTCTGACGAAGTAATAGCGGAACAACCCGCGCCGGAACAGGACGCAACGGCTGCGCCTGAACCCATAGTAAATGCGCCGGAAGCAATCGAAGCATCCGAAGGTGACGTTAAGGAAACTCCGAAGGTATTTAGCCAAGAGGATCTAGACGCAGCCATCGGCAAGAGGCTTGCAAGAGAACAAAGAAAGTGGGAGCGCGAAGCAAGGCAGGCCGAAGCACCAAAGCCTATCCCTGTGGAGCATGTAAAGCCGGAACAATATACGACGACCGAGGAATACGTTGATGCCTTGACGACTTCCAAAGCCGCGCAGATTGTCCAGCAGCAACAGTTTGCGAAACAGCAACAAGATTTGTTGGGGAACTATCACGACAAGGAAGAAGATGCGCGGAGTAAATACGAGGACTTTGAACAAGTCGCGTATAACCCCAAGCTACCAATTACCGATGTGATGGCTCAAACAATTCAAGCCTCGGATAACGGCCCTGATATTGCGTACTATCTCGGCACAAACCCCAAGGAAGCTGACCGCATTGCTCGACTTCAACCGTTCTTGCAGGCAAAAGAAATAGGAAAATTGGAAGCAAAAATTGCTTCTGAACCCGTTACAAAACGCACATCCAGCGCACCTGCGCCGATTTCACCTGTCACAGCTCGCGGAGGTCAATCCAACGGTTTTGATACCACCGACCCAAGGTCAATTAAAACAATGACCACAAGCCAGTGGATCGAAGCTGAGAGAGCCAGACAAGTGAAAAAGCAGGAAGCGAGGAACCGCTAATTACTTTTTAGGAGTTTTTCATGGCTAATAGCCTACTGACCATTGATATGATAACGAGGAAGTGTCTCGAAATACTTGAGAACAACCTTGTCCTTTCACGTAACGTGAACAAAGAATACGACGACAGCTTTGCCGTCGAAGGTGCCAAGATTGGCTCGACCCTGCGGATTCGTCTGCCGGATCGCGCGCTGGTGACAGACGGCGCCGCCCTGCAAGTGCAGGACGACAACGAGCAGTTCACCACGCTGACGGTTTCCAGCCAAAAGCACATCGGCATTAACTTTACCTCTGCCGAGCTGACCATGCAGTTGGACGACTTCGCGGAACGTGTTTTGAAGCCGCGTATCAGCCAATTGGCGTCGAGTGTTGATGCTGACGTTGCCAACGCTTATAAGTCTATTTTCAACACCGTTGGCACTCCGGGCACCACGCCGGCCACCGCGCTGGTGCTGCTGCAAGCGCAACAGAAGCTGAACGAATCGGCGGCGCCCATGTCGCCGCGCTACGCCACCGTAAACCCTGCCGCTAACGCTGGCCTGGTCAACGGCATGACCGGTTTCTTTAACCCGACGGGCACAATCTCCCGCCAGTTCAAGACCGGCATGATGGGTGAGGGTGTTCTTGGCTTTGACGAGATGAACATGTCTCAGTCAATTGTCAACCACACCACGGGCAGTCGTGCGGGCACCATTTTGGTGAACGGTGCGGTTAGCACGCAAGGGCAAGCCACCATCAGCATTGACGGACTTACCGGTGCAACTGACACGGTAACTGCTGGTGATGTGTTTACCATTGCTGGCGTCTATGCGGTCAACCCGCAGACCCGTCTTAGCACTGGTAGCCTGCAACAGTTTGTCGTGACTGCGGCGCAAACGGGTGCTAGTAATGCTTTGGCAAACATGGCTATTTCGCCGCCCATGTACACGTCCAGCAACGCGCTGGCAACCATCGATGCGTTCCCCGCTGACAACGCTGCGGTGACGTTCGTGGGAACCGCGTCAACCGTGTATCCGCAAAACTTGGTCTATCACAAGAACGCGATTACGCTGGCTACGGCTGATCTCTTGCTACCGCAAGGGGTGGACATGGCTTCGCGTCAAGTGCATAACGGGATCTCGATGCGTATCGTGCGTCAATACGATATTAACAACGACCGTATGCCCTGCCGTGTTGATGTGCTGTATGGTTTCAACACCATTCGCCCACCGATGGCTTGTCGTATTTTTGGGTAATAGAATTGCTCCCGCCTAGCGCGGGGGCATCTTAATTTTTAGGAGAAACAATCATGGCACTTCCTTCAGTTGGTGGTGGCTATCAGAACACTGATGGCAATCAAAGCGAACAAACAATTGGCGTCCAAGCCACGCAACAAACGGCAACAGCAACCGCAACTTTAACTGTTGCTCAAATTACTGGCGGGATATTGGTGGGCAACCCGTCTACAACGGCGGCGTCCTACACTCTGCCGACGGCGGCGTTGATTGACGCAACGATGACCAACATGAAAACCAACAGCACGTTTAAGCTGACGGTAATCAATCTTGGCACCAGTACTGGCCTTATCACGGTGGTTGTTGGCACCGGCATTACTGCGGTAGGCAACTTGGTTGTTGCTATTACTGGCAGTGCGGCGGGTGTTAGCGGCGCGGGTGAGTTTCTGTTCCGCAAAACCGGCGACGCAGCGTACACCGTTTATCGCGTAGCTTAGTAACAACACCTCGCGGCGTAACAACCGCGAGGTGGTTTTTAAGGATTTAATATGGTCATCTACTTGCGGCATCCCGTTCATGGTAACAAGGTCGCTATTGCAGAGGCCGAAGCTGAAGCGGATGAAAAAAACGGTTGGGAACGCTTTGAACCGGGTGACCCCGAAAATGAGGTCAACGAATTAGCTAAACCTCGCGGCAGGCCGCGTAAGGAGTTTGCGGAATGACCACCACGGCTGGCGATCAGATCAACGGCGCGTTGCGGCTGATCGGTCAATTGGCCGAGGGCGAAACGCCATCGGCGGCAACGTCAGCCGATGCGCTGACCGCGATGAACCAGATGCTCGATAGCTGGTCGTCTGAGCGTCTGTCCGTGTTCTCAACGCAAGACCAGGTATTTACTTGGCCTGCTAATACCGCAACACGCACTCTTGGGCCAACGGGTAATTTTGTGGGTAACCGTCCGGTATTGGTAGACGATTCAACGTATTTCCGCGACCCGTCCAACAACATCAGCTTTGGCATCAAGCTGATAAACCAAGCACAGTACAACGGCATTGCGGTTAAGACCGTCACCAGCACCTACCCGCAGGTCATGTTTGTAAACATGACCATGTCCAATATAGAGATGACGATTTATCCGGTGCCGACTAAGGCGCTGGATTGGCATATTGTCAGCGTCAACGAGCTGGTCGAACCGGCTACGCTGGCGACCACGTTGGTGGTGCCGCCGGGTTACCTGCGGGCTTTCCGGTTTAACCTGGCGTGCGAGATTGCCGCCGAGTTTGGCGTGGAGCCGCCGCCCCAAGTGCAACGGCTTGCAATGACTAGCAAGCGCAACATCAAGCGCATCAACAACCCCGACGACGTTATGAGCTTGCCGTATTCCATCGTGGCGACTCGCCAGCGGTTCAATATTTATAGTGGGAATTACTAACATGCCTAATATCGCAATTTCTGCTCTACCCGTTGCTACGGTTCAAGCTGGCGCCGATGTGTTGCCGATCGTGCAAGCCACGACCAGCACGACTAAACAACTGTCGGTCACCAATCTATTCACCAGCCCGGCGCTGGTTACGCCTGCACTGGGAACTGTTGCCAGCGGCAACATCAGTGCCTGCACCAGCACCAGTATGGTAATGGTCACTCCCGTATTGGGAACGCCGACCAGCGGCAATTTGTCTAATTGCACTAGCACCTCGATGGTGTTGACCACACCGGTAATCGGTGCGGCAACCGGCACCAGCCTTAGCACAACGGGCAACCAGGTTATCAGCAGCACCGGCAAACAAGGCTACGCTACTGGTGCGGGTGGAACGGTTACGCAAGCCACCAGCAAAGCCACCGGCGTCACGTTGAGCAAATCAACCGGCCAGATTACGCTGAACAATGCGGCACTTGCCGCAGATACTACGGTCAGCTTTACGTTGACCAACACGGTGATTGAAGCTGGCGACATTTTAATTATGAATCACATTAGCGCAGGCACTGCGGGTTCGTACTTGCTCAATGCCCAGTCTGCTGCGGGCACAGCCAGCATCAACGTGCGGAACATCACCGCCGGTTCGTTATCTGAAGCCATTGTGATTGCGTTTGCGGTCATCAAAGCGGTCACGGCGTAATTGAAAACGCCCATCCTTGGCGGCAGTTATGTCGCTCGGTCAATCAATGCGGCAGATAACCGCATGGTCAACCTGTTTCCCGAAGCGATACCGGAAGGTAGCGGCGGGAAAGAGGCGGGTTTCCTGCTGCGGTGTCCTGGCCTGCGCTTGGTGGCAACGGTTGGCGATGGCCCGATTCGCGGTCTGTGGGTAACCAACGGCATTGCCTACGTGGTGTCGGGCAGCGAGTTCTACAGCCTGACCACAAGCTACACGGCCACCCTGATCGGTTCTGTAACCGGCACAGGGCCGGTCAGCATGGCCGACAACGGCACGCAACTATTCATTGCCTGTAACCCTGTCAGCTTCATCTACAACACGTCCACAGCGGTGTTTGGACAGATCACCGACGCGGACTTTCCCGGTGCGGGATCGGTTGGTTACCTTGATGGATATTTTGTATTCAACGAACCGGATTCGCAGAAGTTTTGGGTAACCAGTTTGCTTGATGGCACCTCAATTGACCCGTTGGACTTTGCCAGTGCTGAAGGCTATCCCGACAACGTAATTGCGTTGATCGTAGACCACCGCGAGATATTCCTGTTTGGGAATAATAGCGTTGAGGTCTGGTATGACGCTGGCACACCCGACTTTCCTTTGGCGCGGATTCAAGGTGCGTTCATGGAAGTGGGTTGTGCGGCGGCGTATTCTGTTGCCAAACTGGACAACAGCGTGTTTTGGCTAGGCTCGGATGCCCGAGGCCGTGGGATTGTCTACCGCGCCAATGGATACACGCCCGCGCGGATCTCGACCAACGCAGTTGAATACGCCATCCAGAGCTATGGCAACATTACAGACGCTATTGCCTACACATACCAGCAGGACGGTCACCCGTTCTATGTGCTGGTATTCCCGTCAGCCCAAGCAACATGGGTGTATGACGTATCCACCCAGTTGTGGCACGAACGCGCAGGATTTGAAAACGGAGAATTTACACGGCACCGTAGCAATTGCCAAATGGCGTTTAACAGCGAAGTTGTGGTTGGCGACTACGCGGACGGGCGGCTGTATGCTTTTGATCTGGACGTTTACGCCGATGACGACCAAACGCAAAAGTGGTTGCGGTCATGGCGGGCGCTGGCAACCGGGCAGAATAACCTTAAGCGCACTGCACACCACAGTCTACAGCTCGACGCCGAAACGGGTGTTGGGCTTAACGCTTATCCGGCTTACGATGGTGAAGATTTAGCCACCGAATCCGGCGACATCATTGTGGCCGAGTTTGTGCAGGGTTATCTGACTACGCAAGCCGGTGACCAGTTAGTCACTGAGGCCAACGACGGTAACGAACCGCTAGTGACGCAAGTGCAACCCGCCGAGGACTACAACGGCTATGCGCTGGAAACGGAAGCCTACACTGCGGCGCCGGGTTACGATCCGCAGGTCATGCTGCGCTGGTCGGACGACGCGGGGCATACCTGGTCAAACGAACACTGGAACTCGATGGGCAAAATCGGCACCTACGGCACCCGCACTATCTGGCGGCGGCTCGGCATGACCGAGAAAATCCGCGACAGGGTGTATGAAGTGTCCGGCACCGATCCGGTCAAGATCGCCATCATGGGCGCAGAGTTGTTTGTCACGCCAACGAGTAGCTAGTGGCCGAACTCAACATTACCAATATCCCCGCGCCTCGGGTGCCGTTCGTAGACGAGCGCACCGGCTTAATGGCGCGGGAGTGGTATCGGTTTTTTCTTAACCTGTTTGTCCTGACCGGCAGCGGCAATAACCCCATCACGCTGGAGGAACTGCAACTTGGGCCACCCAACCAGCCTGACCTAGCTGAGCTGCTGATTCAGATCAATCAGAACATCGCCCCGCAATACGAGGATCAATCGGGCGACTTTCTAGCCACGCTCGACACCGCGCAGCTCATGTCAATGATGTCGCGGTTTGAAAACGCTGAAGCCGCTATCCAGGGGGCTTACCTCCAGCCGGTTGTGCAGACCGGCACCATTGCCAACTACAACCTCGACAACAGCCCGACGGCGGGCGGCATAGTCTACGGCACCGGCCCCGCGCTGGCGGTCAGTGCGGCAGGCACATTGGGCCAAGTGCTGACCAGCGGCGGTGCTGGTGCGCCGACATGGGTTACCGATGGCGGCGGCACCGTGACTACTGTATCTGTGGTGTCGGCCAACGGGCTGGCGGGAACCGTGGCAACCGCAACGACAACCCCGGCGATCACGCTGTCCACGACCGTCACCGGCCTGCTGAAAGGCAACGGCACTGCAATCAGCGCAGCCACCAGCGGCACCGACTACGCCCCCGCGACCAGCGGCACCTCAATCCTCTACGGTAACGGATTGGGCGGGTTTAACAACGTCACGATAGGAACTGGCGTTGCCTTTACCGCCGGAACGCTGTCCGCAACCGGTTCGGGCGGCACCGTGACCAGTGTTGCCGCGTTAACTCTTGGCACGACCGGCACAGACCTGTCTAGCACCGTGGCAAACGGCACGACCACGCCGGTTATCACACTTCAAGTTCCAACCGCTTCGGCATCTAATCGCGGGGCGTTGAGTGCTGCGGATTGGACGACCTTTAACAACAAGGGATCGGGATCGGTTACCAGCGTAGCGCAGTCCTTTACCGGCGGCTTGATTTCGGTTGCTGGATCACCAATCACCACATCCGGCACGCTGGCCTTGACGGTTGCAGGCACAAGCGGCGGCATCCCTTACTTCAGCAGCAGCACAACCTGGGCAACAAGCGCGTTGCTGACCAACAACGCAATCATGCTTGGCGGCGGTGCAGCAGCAGCGCCCAAAACAACAACGACCGGCACCGGCGTGGTCACCGCGCTTGGCGTGAACACCGGCACTGCTGGCGCGTTTGTAGTCAACGGCGGCGCTCTCGGCACACCGTCCAGCGGCACAGTCACGAACCTAACCGGCACCGCCAGCATTAACATTAATGGAACGGTTGGGGCTACAACGCCCAGCACTGGTTCATTCACAACCGTACTGACCAGCGGTCAAGTCAGGATAACCGGCGCAATATCCACAAATGCCACGGGCCTTACTTTTGGGTATAACGGATCTAGCGTATCGGTAGTTGGCGCGTGGGGCGCTAATAGCGTTACGCGAGGCATACTTTCTTTTTACTTGTCTGATTCGGCGGGGGGGATTGGCAACGAATACATGCGCCTTAGCGATACGGGTCTAAGTGCAACCGGCGTTGTGACGTTTTCTAATTATGGCGTTGGCACAGCAACGTTTAGCGCCGCAGGTGTTATTTCTTCCGTTTCAGATGAAACGTGGAAAGTTAAAGACGGTGCGCCGGTCGATCCGGATGCCATGCTTAACAAGCTAGAACCGGGCTACTGGTATTACAACGACGAGAAAAAAGAAACTTTTGGTAAAGACCGTCAGCTTGGTTTTTACGCACAGAATGTCAACGCTGCAATTGGGCCAGAGGCTGCGCCGGAACCAGAAACATTTACCACAAAAAATACTGATGGAACCGAAACAATCGCTACAAAACCGTGGGGCTATTACGATCGGTCTGTGCTTGCGGTAACAGTCATGTCGCTTAAAAAAGCGTTAGCAACGATTGAGTCATTGACTGCCAGAATCACGGCATTAGAATCAAAATAATCCGAAAAATGGAGTAATTATGAGCGTATCACTATCTTTATTTGCCGGTGCTGGAGGAGGAGGTTTAACCTTAGCTCCAATAGACACTTTGTTTTCAATAATGATTTCTGCTACTTATAGAACAGCATAAAGGCACATCATGTCGCTTACAAAAGTTTCTTACTCAATGATTGATGCAGCCCCGATTAACGTGGCTGATTATGGTGCAACTGGTGACGGAACAACAGATGACACGGTTGCCATCCAAGCCGCTTTTAATGCTGTTTCTGCAACAGGCGGCACAATCGTTTTTGAGCCAGGTAAAACCTACATGATTGATGGGTCTTATTTGCCTATTCAAACTTTGTTTGGTGGCGTAAAACCTAAAAGCGGAACCATCATTCAAGGAAACAGCGCCAAATTAAAAGTTATTACAAGTTCAGCTACGGGCTATTGCGTATTAAATTTAAATGCCGTCAGCAACATAGCTATAAACGATTTAAATATTGAGGGTGATGTAGGTCGTCATATTGGAACCACTGGCGAATTTGGTCACGGCTTGATGATCATGGGTTGTGATAACGTTGTGTTGAATAATTTATTTATTACATTATGTTGGGGCGATGCGGTTTTGTTTTCCGAGTATGTTCGCGTAAATGGAAATACAAATGTAGATGTTAATAATTGCGAATTTGTAGATTGCCGCCGACAGGGAGTTTCAGTTATTGACTTGAGCAACGGAACATTTATTGGCTGTTCCTTCCGAAACATTGGCGCTACTGCCCTTACATCACCCGCAGCAGGCGTTGACCTTGAGCCTGATTATGTTGGCGCTCAAGCAAGTAATTTAACGTTTGTTGGATGTACTTTTAACAACAACAATAGCCACGGATTTATTGCTGGTTCTACGGTTAATGTAGTCGAAAACATCCGAATAATTGGTTGTTCATTTTATAACAATGGCGCATCTGCAATTACCGCAAATTCAGTCGGTGCAACCGCAAAAATGCGTAACGTGTTTGAGATTATTAGCTGCGACATTAAAGGCCAAGTTTTAGTAGACAACTGTAAAATTATTGGCGGTCAAATTATTCTTGAAGAAATTTATACCAACAGCCAATATG